>Ga0208671_10001169_pt1 | contig 11773 bp, 10 predicted proteins | sample ColrivemetaGS759_FD_187606 | JGI IMG/M metagenome (GOLD analysis project Ga0208671, IMG submission 187606) | Estuarine microbial communities from the Columbia River estuary - Ebb tide ETM metaG S.759 (SPAdes) (version 2) | ecosystem: Environmental > Aquatic > Marine > Intertidal zone > Estuary ...
TATTAGTACTAGAGTATAATAACTTGATTTATTGTAATAAAAAGAATTTAAATAATACTTATATTACTAATAACGATAAAATTGAAATCGTCACCATTGTTGGAGGTGGATAATTTAAATTCACTAACTCTAGAATTATTTTGATAATTTGAAAATAAAAGAATGGTAAGACTGAGGAACTCTACATTTTATATTTTCTCAGTCCTACTATTTTTTAACTTGCTTTCGTGAAGACTAATCCATTTGTTTCGCCATATCGTTCCATAAATCGCATGAATCGATCCCAAGCTTCAGGACTTTTCATAATATAAATTGATTCAATTGCTTCTGGTTTACCATTAACAAATCTTGCATTAACATCTCGAGTTTCTAGAGTTCCTTCTAGATCAATTAAATACATTCCTGTTATTTCACCATCTTTTGCTGTATTTTTATCTAAGATATTTGGATTTTTAAATCGAAAAGTTGCCGTACCTGTACTTCCATTACGTGATCGCGTTAAACGAACATCAGGTAAAACTTTTTCATCCAGACCTTTTATAAACTGAATTTTCGCTTCCATAAATTTATCCTTGTTCAAAATCAAAAAAAATTATTAACTTTATTTGACCTTAATAATATAAATTAACACTCAATTTTTTCTATTTATTTTAACTGGGGTGGCAGGATTTGAACCTACGCATGGCGGAGTCAAAGTCCGCAGCCTTACCACTTGGCGACACCCCAAAAATCTATAGTATAGAAATACTATATTATAGATTGTGAAATACTGGGCAAGAAGGGATTCGAACCCCTGACACCGTAGTTCGTAGCCACGTGCTCTAGTCCACTGAGCTACAAGCCCAAACAGTAATTCTAAAATGGAACAATAATATATATCTTAGATTTTCGTAAAGTGTTTATTAACCGAAAAAATTTTTAATAATTTTTAATTTTTAACTTGCAATCTTTATAATTTTTAAATTACACTACTGTTTGAACTGTTTTTAGTTATAAAATACAATAACAATCAATTATTTAATTCACTATGGCCAAGAAAATTTTATATCAAGATAACGCGCGCCGTGCGCTTGAACGTGGAATGGAAATAATGGTAGAAGCTGTTTCCGTTACCTTAGGTCCAAAGGGAAGAAATGTAGTTTTAGAAAAACAATATGGATCTCCACAGATTGTAAATGATGGAGTAACCATTGCTAAGGAAATTAGTCTAGAAGATCATATTGAAAATACTGGAGTTTCCTTAATTCGTCAAGCTGCGTCAAAAACGAACGATGTTGCTGGAGATGGAACTACAACAGCAACAGTATTAGCTTATGCAATGGTAAAAGAAGGATTAAAAAATGTTGCAGCAGGTTCTAATCCAATTTCTATTAAACTTGGAATGGAAAAAGCTACACAATATTTAGTTAATCAAATTAATGAATTTGCTCAACCTGTTGAAGATATTCAATCAATTCAACAAGTAGCTTCTATTTCAGCAGGAAATGATGATATTATTGGATCATTGATCGCCGATGCATTATCTAAAGTTGGAAAAGAGGGTGTAATTTCACTAGAAGAAGGTAAAGGGATTGTTACAGAATTAGAAATTACAGAAGGAATGAAATTAGAAAAAGGTTTTATTTCACCTTATTTTATTACTAATACTGATAAAATGGAAGCATCCTATGATAATCCATATATTTTATTAACTGATAAACGAATTACATTAGTTCAACAAGATTTATTACCAGTTTTAGAACAAATAACAAAAACAAAACGTCCACTTCTTATCATTGCACAAGATGTAGAGAAAGAAGCGTTAGCAACTCTAATTTTAAATAAATTACGTGGAATTGTTAATGTTGTGGCGATTCGTGCACCTGGATTTGGTGAATTACGAAAATTAATGTTAGAAGATATTGCTATATTAACAGGTGGTACTGTTATTACTCAAGATGCCGGATTAAGCCTAGATAATATTAATCTCAATTTATTAGGTCAAGCTCGACGGGTTATTATTAATAAGGATTCAACAACAATTGTTGGTGATGGCGAGGAATTAGAACAAATTAAAATTAGATGTGAACAATTACGTAAACAAGTTAATTTAGCCGATACAGAATATGATAAAGAAAAATTACAAGATCGAATTGCTAAATTATCAGGGGGAATTGCTGTTATTAGGGTCGGCGCTCTTACTGAAACAGAAATGAAAGATAAAAAATTAAGACTAGAAGATGCAATTAATGCAACTCGGGCTGCTGTTGAAGAAGGAATAGTTCCTGGAGGTGGAGCAACATTAGCGCATTTATCTGAAAATCTTGTCATTTGGTCAAAAAATAATTTAAAAGAAGATGAACTTATAGGTGCGATCATTATTTCCCGGGCAATTTTGGCACCACTTCGTCGTATCACAGAAAATGCTGGTATTAATGGTCCCGTAATTATTGAAAAAGTTCAACAACAAGAATTTGAAATTGGCTACAACGCTGCGAAAAATACGTTTGGAAATATGTATGAAGAAGGTGTTGTCGATCCAGCTAAAGTAACCAGATCTGGTTTACAAAATGCCACCTCAATTGCGAGTATGATTTTAACCACTGAATGTATTATTGTGGATGAACCAAATTTTTAAACTAACATAAACTTCACCAAAGAAGCCTATCATTTAATAATTTATTTGAAATGTGATAGGTCTTCAAGGTTTAAATTTGCGTTTGTGAAGAGCAAGATTATATTCTAAAGTTAAAGTATCATTCAATTGCTAATTTAATTAATTATTTTTATACGCTTGAATTTAATTCTTATGATACTGATCGAAAATATCGAAATGCTTTTGATAAACCTATTAAATGTAATTCGATATTTTCTATCAGATTAGATTTATAAAGAATATTACTCCGCACTGGAAAGGTGTTGAAGTATCATTTCCTGACTATAATACAGCCTATTTTTATAAACTTATGAAGAACTACCAAATTCAATGGGATCTGTTTGATTTGGCTATCTTAAGCCGTTTTGATCTAAATTATTTACGACCGCTACAATTGCATGATAGTTATTCAGCTACTTAGTTTTTACGCACGAGTCAGGAAGAAATTAGAAAAAACGAATTAATGCTAAATTGGAATATTCTTTCAACCAAGAAATTTTAAAAATCGCAAGCCGAAGAAGCTCTCGGTGTGCCCGAATTTATACTACTGATAACTCATTAAAATTTGAAATAGAACTGAGAAATAATTTAATTAAAGATTGCAATTATCTATTGGTCGCAGGTTCTTTTGAAGAATTAGAATCCAAATTAGTTGAAGAGTACATTTCTTATTTTAGAAAACTATTACCATTTCAATATTCATATACGGATTGGTTAGCTGAAAAATTACGACCTTCTCGGGTGAATCTAAAAAGATACTCTTAACCAACTCTTTACTCTGATTATCTACATATAGAATCGGTTGGTTATCTTGAACTAAAAAAGTTTATAATGTAATCAAACTGGAAACATTAAGGATCAAAGAATTACTTCAATTTAAATAAGAACAAGAAACTAAGGTTTATTTCTTGTTCTTAAATATTTTTTTTCTGGAACCCTAAATTCGTTTTCACAAGTATCCCAGCCTTCACTTCCATCAATTGGTGCTGAATCACCAAATTGATCTAAAAAATTTACCTCTTTCCCTTTACGATGGTTAGAAACACTAGACTCGGTTTGTCCAAGATAGTATTTATCAGTAAACTCTACTCGATGTAAACCAGTTGTATCTTGCATGTTAACCGTATCTTCATATTTCAAATTAGGTAAAACTGAATCAATTGCATCGGATATTTCAGTAAGTTCTACTTGATTACAATTAGGATTCAAAAGGCGTTGATCAGGTAACCAGCATTCTGGCTTTTCTTGTACCGGCTTCATAATACTTTTGGCTCTTATGTGCACTAGTTCAGATACCCTTTTGAACCAGCTTCAAAACTTACTAAAAATACAAATTTATTAAATTTTAAAATTACATGCAAAAACAACTACGTATCAATTTCAGCGATGAAAAATTAAACCTAGATTATTTGAGTTTCAATTTACCAAGCTTTAGACCACACATGCTGGAAGTTGCAGAAATATTTTACAAATATGGATTTAATTCTCTAACTTTCAATCTCGATACGGAAAAATATTCAACAATTTTTTACAATAAAAATTTTTTACATTCGCTTACTTTTACACTTGAAACTGACTCCTGGAACAAAGATAATTTGTCTATACATTTTAAATCGACAAATTCTCGGAGAATTTATTTTTTAATCAAAGAGAATATTTTTTCAATTTCCGAATTAAATTGTTCCAACATAAGTGTTAGTCGAATCGATATTCAATATATCAGACCGAATCAAAATTATGAGACTAATTTTATTGATTTTTTTAACGAATCTAAAGAAATTTTTCAAACTAATTTCGTTGGTCAACCAGCTTTTGTTGGTACGGATGGTAAATCAATTATTTTAGGAGATCGAGATTCTTCTTACTTTGTAAGAATTTATTCAATCGAGTCAAATTCCGCTCTGAAATTTGAACTTGAAATTAAAAAACGGACCGCAAATAAACTAGGACTCTTTTTACTGCGTAGTCTTTTTTCAGAGTTTGAATCTGTGGTTTCTCGTCAATATTTTAATCGTCTTAAAAAATCGCTTTCTTTACAAACCTGCTTTACTGATTGGTTATTAGATTCTCTTCGACTTAAGTTACCAAAACCAAAAAACCATTTGGTTGGTTCCTATCTCAAAAAATATTTTTTAACTCAAACGAATTTGAAAGAGCTTCAATTTTATCGTTTATTACAATTTATATCTTTTGTCAGGTCTTATTCGGAATTAGGGAAAGAAGAAATTTTGAACGATCAGCTGTATATTACTGTTCAATTCCAACTTGTCGATTTTATGAAAAGTGTAAAGAATAACTTAAACAGCTATCAAAGAAAACAATTTTTACAATTTTTCGATGATTTAATGGGATTACCTCCTTATTCTCAAAAGTTCTCCGATAAAAAATTCAGGAAACTTTTATTTTTTCCAGTTGTTAATGCTATTCAAGAAACAAAGAACGGGCCTTGGTCTATTCAGATTGCTGTAGCAGAACCTTTAATGAAAAATTATTATCCTTTTCATTTTCCACCAAGTTTCTTTGTTTATACGAGCACTATCAATTTGCAAGTTAAATTATCGATTATTCGATCTTTTAGTCAAGAATTTTCTTCTAAAAAAACTTATTTAATTCAAAGTTTTCTAAATCAGTACAAAAAACGACGTAATTCTATTCAAGCTCAAGTTAAAAAAGATATATTGGAACAATTTAATGATTTATTAAAGTATAAAATAATTCAACCTAAATTTAAATTTTTAATGAATTCAAATGATAATAATTCTTTTGTAACTAAGGAGGATATTCAATTAAAAGATATTCAAACAGCAAACATTCTTTATTTTTATGAAATTATTTATCCAATTTAATTCAAAATTAAAAAATAATAATCAGATAAAAATGCATTATAAACTTCCATTTTTGCAGTTAATAGAAACTATAAATTACATGGTAATACGAGTTTTAAAAATAAATCATAGCGAATAAGCTAAATAACACGGAATATCAAGTATTTTTAGGTGTTACTAGGGATTCGTAATATAGGCATTTTTTGCCTGACGGACCTCTTTTTACTGCCTAAAAATGTGGTAAATGTATCATCTAATGTTAACTTTTTAAGTAAAAAAATTGAAACACAAATAATTAATATTTAAAAATAAATAAATCAATAAAATGGAAAATAAAATACAAAAAATTAACAAAGAAAATAATAGTTTAGCTTCGACAAATTACGAACCTTTAAGAAATGAACTTTCTAAGATTTTAGAAAATCAAAGAATTAGCAAGAAAAAGCAAGATCAAATATTGGAAACTACCCAAAGAGGGTTTATTGGATTAGCATTACGAAATGAAGATCTTTTAAAGTCAAACCAACAACTGAAGCAGCAATTAGACGATGTTCTTAAGGAATTAAATGCGGTCAAACAAGAACGAGAAGAAAAAGCAGCACGTCGAGAAAAATGGGCCAAACGGAAACGCTTACCCAAACGTGACCCGGTGAATTCTGAAATCTACAACCTGCTAATCAAAGAAAGTGAAGGTCCAACTTATATCGCTACAAGAACACGAATTGCGATTTGTCTCCTTACAGTGACCGGAATTCGGATTGGTGAACTTTTATCATTGAAGGTGGGGCAACTGGAAACTTTGGTAGAGGAAGGTTGGATTTCAATTGATCGATTGAAAAGAGGGCCTGCCAATCACAAAGCTTTTTTAACTTCCGAAGGGAAAAAAATAGTCAAAGCCCGGAAAAGAGATTTTGAGTTTTTGTTTCTGATGAAGAATAAGGATTCTTATATTTTTACCTCAGATCGAAAACCGAATCAAAAGCTTCGACGAGAAACAATTACCATGGATGTCAATAAAGTTACACATTCTGTTTCAAAATTGCTTCCCGAAAAACCAAATATTACAAGCCATAGTTTTCGAATTGGTTATATTTCTCAATTATGGAAAGACACAAAGGATATTGAGTTTGTACGCCAAACGATTGGACATCGCAGCTTGAATGCAACTTCGGGTTACGTAGCCCATATGGGCGATGAAGAGCGTCAAAATCGCATTTCGAGTATTTACTAATAAAATGTTGGAAAGTAGCGTTAAATTCAAAATATGGAGCTCTAAAGGACGTATTTACATGAAGGTTTCGAAAAGTATTCTTATCTTTTTATTTTTTTCACACGTTTCGGGTGCTTTTTTTTATACGTTACATAGAACGAATGGAAACGTTTACAAATCAGTTCTATTGACTCTTTATTTTTTAGCTATTAAAATGGGTTTGATTGCACCGAATGTTCCTTTAAAATTGGATCACCATCAACCAACTCAACAACTTCTAAGTAGAGTGGTTTACAATCCGTATGTTTCCGTTTTTGATGACTATCATACTTCTGGTTTATCTATGGATAATATTCAACGGCCTGTGTCTCAAGATTCCTTACCGTCTCATTCTGAATCAGTAATAAACGAGCTTAGAGCTGGTGATTCACGTGTGAGGGAGGCGGCATGGTTGTTAATCACAATCTGGATGTTGAAACAACAAAGCGTAGGCTTTCAGCCGGTAAGACAAGCTCCAACACCTCCGCATCGTCAATTATTCGGAGGTACTTCAAGTTCCTCACGGAACAATTATTTTTCGAAGTCTAGTCAGCCAGGTGTCTCTCTGCAGATGGAAAGACCATCAGACATGCCTCATCAAGATTTTACTGCCTTGACTAAGGAACAAAGAAGAAATTTACCTGATGCGAGAGATGGATTTATTGATGTTGAAGGTCATCCTAAGCTTACTGCTAGATATGGTCAAGTGAAACACAAGACGCCGGACCATGGCGACATTCATGATTTACCGACAAATGAAAAGGGTAAAACGCCAAAAACGGAAGCAAATGCTCTTTCTCTTCGAGACTCCCTAGTTAAAATGCCGGAGAGAGAAGGTATTCAATGGTTTGATAATGGTGGATACCAAAAAGGAACCGAGCGAGGTTATGATTCTGTGAATCTTTATGATAAAGATAAGCGTGTCATTGCGATTTATAAAAAACAAGAAAATGGGGAATCTCTTTTTTCTACTACCTGTGAAGTAACTGGTAAGGAAGAAGCCCACTTACTTGAAAGTGGTGGAAATTATCTTACTGAGGCAGTTCTGAACAATCAAAAAGCATTAACAATTACCGATACAAATACCAATGACTTACAATAAGATTCGACATTTAGAATTGTTAAGACGTTTCCTGGATTTCAAAAACCAGGGCAAAGATCTATATAGGGAAAATCAAAACGAGTATATGGAATTACTCCATTACCGAGGCAGGTTAGAAGACCACGCTTTTTGGAAGAATAGAAAGCAATTTGTTCTATTGATGGATAATTTAATACATGGTTTGATTGATATGGAAAAATTTGAAATTACTTTCTCCCGATTATGGAAGGAAACCTTCAGGGCAGACAGTGCATTCCAAATGGATTTGAAACGATTAGAAAATTTGCAGCTTGATCCAAGATCAGATGGGTTTGGCACTTTGGTAACCTCTGTCTACCGTCAATTTGAAGTTTTGGAAGACGAAGAGTGCACCGAGCAAGAGGTTAAAGATTACGTTCGAAATACTCTCCGGGAGATCCAACCCTATCTATAGTCTCGAATTCTTTTAAATTCTGAAATATTTAATCAGAATTTAAAAGTTTAATATTTTCTCTTCAAAATCTTATTGACATTTAGTTAATTGTGTATTTTAATGTTAATTAAGAATAACAGAATGTCTCTGTTGTTAAGAATTATAACATAATGGATGTATGCAATTCTTGGTTGCATTTTTTTCGTAAAATCAACAGGACTCGTTGGAATAAAATCTAAATTAGTAAGTGCAACTTTTAAACCTGATGTACCTAATATTAAAGCAACAATTAATGAAGTAGGACTGCCTATAATCATCAGGGGTCCAAATACGCCTAATAATACGGTTACAAAACCTTTTCGAAGAGTTTGATAGTCAGTTGTTAATCCGAAGTCTCCGACGACAAAAGGCAAAGCTAAAAAGTTTTGTCCATATCTATTCGCAAGGTGACAAAGTGCGGTTGCCGTTATATAGATAAGTTTTCCTTTACGCTTATCCCGATATAAATCATGAATAATCTTTCTTAGTCGATTATCGTCCAGATAATTTATAAGTCGCTCTATCTCACACGAAATATAATCTACATCTATAAAATATACCGCACCTCTACGAGATAAAAGGTTTATAGACCCACTTAAACCAAAACTTAATAGGCGTATTATCCTTATTCTTTTTTCGCGTTTAATTTGCTCAGTCAATTGTTTTAATTATTTAATTCGTTCTTTATACGAACGAATTTTACGTATAAGCACATAATCAATCAATTTATACCTATACGTTTTAAAATTAGTTTAATGCGACTTGAATTTCCTTTCATAAAACCCCTTTTTATAGTTATAAAAAATTTCAACATGGTTAAGCAATTTAGTAATAAATTGTATAAAACATCATATCACATAAAAACCCTACAAAAAGACTGCAAGAAAGCAAATTTTACTTTTAACTCAAAATTATCTTGATAGTTCAAAAAACTTTCTGGCAAATGGAACGGATATCGGTAAATATGCAGTTCTCGACAAATTGACAATTCCACCCACCAACCTTTTCTTTTTTCAATTTTCAAATAGGGAAAGGCAACATAACGTCGAAAATCACCATCATAAAAATATTTTTTTGTGCATTTTTATTAGAATTTATAGAAAAATAACTTTTAATGAATAGTTATTTTAGGAATTCAATGGAAGTAAATTAGCACTCTGAGGGTTTAGGTTAAAATTTTTACTGTTACTAAATTATTTATATGTATTAGGATATCAAAAAAAATTAAAACAAAGGAATTTATTTTTTAAAAATTCCTTTATTTTTATCTTATGATAACCAACCATAACTATGTAAACCTTTCCCTAAAAAGTTAACTCCCAAGTAACATATCCAAATAACAAAAAATCCTAACCCACCTAAAATTGCAGTCTTTTTACCAGTCCAACCTTTTGTAATTCTTGCATGTAAATAAGAAGCAAAAACAAGCCAAGTAATTAAAGCCCAGGTTTCTTTGGGATCCCAGCTCCAATATGATCCCCACGCTTCATTAGCCCAAACACCTCCGGAAATAATTCCGATTGTTAAAAACGGAAATCCCAATCCAATAATTCGATAACTCCAATTATCTAAAGTTTGTAATAATTTGAATCTACTAAGTTTTATAAATTCACTATCAGGAACTAATAGCTTTCTTTTATAAGAATTCAATAGGGAAGTATATAGAGGTAATGTTGTCTCATCTAACATAGTTAAATCAATTTCTTCATCACCCAAGATAACTAAAAATAAAATACACAATAATGACCCCATTATTAACGTTGCATAACTTAGAAGCATCATACTAACATGCATCATTAACCAATTAGATTGTAAAGCTGGAACTAATGGGCTTGATTTTTGCATTTCTGGTGAAAGAGTCAAATTGGCAAACCCATTAATTAATAATGCAACCGGAATAAGAATTGCCCCAATTAATTTACTTTTTGTTTTAACTTCGACATATAAATAAATCGTTAATAAACTCCAAGTTAAAAATAGTAATGATTCATATAAATTACTTAATGGGAAATACCCTGCAACAATCCATCTAGAGCAAAGGATAAAAAATAACGAAATATTTGCGAAAATGGTACTAAATTTTCCAATTTTTGATATTATATTTGTTTCAGTAAAAAACCATAAATTAACCCAATAACTTATCATTGCAACTAATAGAACCCCAAAGACGACATTTGATGAAAAATTTTGAATTTCATTCCAATCCATGAAATTTCTCCAATAAATTTTTATATATATAGTAGAATTATCTTATATAATATTATTCTACTATATTATGCCTCGACTTTTTTAATTTTGCAAAGATTTTAAATAAATTATTTAGTTTTTTTATAAAATTCAATTATAATGTATATTGTAGTAATTAAATTCAATTATATAAAAGTTATGTGTCATACTGTTAAAATTATCGACTTAGGGATCTAATTTTTACAGGATAGGTAAATTAAAATTATTTATTGAATAAAATCAAAATGATAATGATAAAATGTATTATGAACTATTTTTCAGATTACTTTCATTCACAAATTAACGAGATAATTAAGTACATTCGAAGTCCAGATTAGCAATGTTATTTAATGTCTTAAATAACATTGATAATATCTATGATAACCAGCTAATCATTTTTTCTTTCATAGCTTTGATGAAAGACTTCTTGTTAAATGTAACGTATCTGGCAATTTCTTCCACACTGTATCCTGGACCCACTTTAAGGGTCTTTGTCATGTTAAGTATCACGGGAATTCCAAAAACTTTTTGAATTACAGGATTTCCGTATGAGTTCCACATTATTTCTACACATTTCATAGGAATTGCACAAACATCCCCTGTACTAACGAAAACTTTCCCGAACACATTATCACCAAGTATAGCTCCACACCCATAAAAGAACATAGCGCCTGTTGTGGGAATTGCCACTGCAAGGCTGGGCTGAGCTTTTAAGATTTGTAAACCGCTGACTCCAGCTAATTTTGCAAGTCCAATCGTATTTACTACAATTCCAGCACTCCCTGCCGATTGAATGTATGAACCAGCTTTATAAAGAGTCCCTTGCACTCCTTCGGCTTGGACTAGAATGTTTTTTTCACTAAAGAAATTTGCAGTTTGTTGTCGTGCTGATTCGGTAGTAATTAATAAATCAGATGAAAGATTCTGAATAATTATATCCGAATTAGAAACAAGTTTACAAAAGCCTGAATAGTCCATAATTAGAGTATCTGTTTCGGCTACAAAATGGACACTACCACAAACTTGTGAAATTTGATCGCAGAATTTAAAAGTAAATTCATCACCTAATAACTCGACTGGATCTACAAATAGAGGAAAAGTTACTGCTTGAGCTAAGGTTAACTCTGCATTTTCTACAATAGGATCGAGAGAAAATAAGAGAAATTTTTCATCTTGATCTATATCCTGATCTAAATCTTCATTTCCATAAAAAAAAGGGTAACCTGGGTTCATAAATCCATTTTATTAAAAAAATTATTTTCAATTTTCTAAACCTTAAAAATTT
>Ga0208671_10001183_pt1 | contig 11703 bp, 7 predicted proteins | sample ColrivemetaGS759_FD_187606 | JGI IMG/M metagenome (GOLD analysis project Ga0208671, IMG submission 187606) | Estuarine microbial communities from the Columbia River estuary - Ebb tide ETM metaG S.759 (SPAdes) (version 2) | ecosystem: Environmental > Aquatic > Marine > Intertidal zone > Estuary ...
AAGCTGTCACAAGTTAGACAAGAAACTTGTAGGTCCTGCTTTGACGGGAGTTACAGACAAGTATTCTGAAGAGTGGTTGAAAAAATGGATTCGTAACAACGCAGAACTACGTGCTTCAGGAGATGAAGATGCTATTGCAATCTTCGAAGAGTACAATGGCTCTGTAATGAGTGCATTCCCAACCTTAAGCGATCAAGACATTTTTGACATTCTTCAATACACCATTGAGGGCGATGTTAAACAAGTTCCTCCAGGCGGCGATCTTACCGGCGGAACAACTGTGGTGGTTGAATCGAAGGATTACAGCAAGCAAATCACCTTAGGTTTAGGATTGCTTTTGTTTGTCATGGTGATGCTTCTAGCTCGCATGAAGAATACACTTCGTCTTGTTCAAGGCGAGGATCCCGTATCCATTCTCGATGAGGCGGGTTGGTTCTGGGGCCGTTTGATCAACAACAAGGGTTTTGTTACTGTCGCTACGATTGTAGTAACCGTGTTGTTCCTTAACCAAGCCTATTGGTGGATGAGTGGTATCGGCGTAGAGCAGAACTACCAGCCTGAACAACCCATTGCCTTCTCTCACGCGCTTCATGCTGGCGAGAATCAAGTTGATTGTAACTACTGCCACAGTTCAGCGCGTCATTCAAAGCATTCGGGTATTCCTTCTGCGAACGTATGTATGAACTGTCACATGTACGTTGATGGTTCGGAAATTACCGATGCGTCAGGGAACTTAAAATACGATGGTGAAAGTTCACCAGAAATCGCGAAAATCTATGCGGCTATTGGCTGGGATGGTGAAAATCGCGAATACATTGAAGATTATGAAGAGCGACCCATCAAATGGGTGCGTATTCACAACCTGCCGGATCTTGTCTACTTTAATCACAGCCAGCACGTAAATGTTGGGAAACTAGAGTGCCAAGAATGTCACGGCCCGGTGGAGACGATGGAAGAAATGTACCAGTACTCAGAATTGACGATGGGTTGGTGTATCAATTGTCACCGCGAGACGGAGGTTCAGTTTGAGAAGAACGGTTACTACCAAGACTTCCACGAAGAATTAACAGAAAAGTACCACGGCGAAAAAATCACTGCAGCAAAAATCGGTGGTTTAGAGTGTGGTAAGTGTCACTACTAATAGAAGCACAGCAATGACTGAGAACAACAAATATTGGAGAGGAATTGAGGATCAATCCAATCCTGAACTATCAGAAAAGCTCGCGCAAAACGAATTCTCTAATGAGATTTCGCAGGCGGACTTCTTAGGTAATGACGAGCTTGCTGAAAGCAGCACGTCCCGTCGTGACTTTTTGAAATTCATGGGTTTCTCAACAGCAGCGGCAACGCTCGCAGCTTGTGAGGCGCCAATCGTAGAAAGTATTCCTTACGTGGTTAAGCCTGATAGCTTAACGCCAGGTATTGCGAACTACTATGCCTCGTCACTTTACGACGGATACGATTTCGCCTCTGTTTTGGTAAAAACTCGCGAAGGCCGCCCGATCAAAATTGAACCGAACAACGATGCCATCTTTAACGGTGCGACAAACGCGCGCGTTCAGGCATCTGTTTTGAGCTTATATGATGGTGCTCGCATGCACAGTCCTATGATGAATGGGGCAGCCACTTCTTGGAATGAAGCCATCACTAAAGCACAGTCTTTACTGACAGAAAATAGTGTACTACTAACGAGAACGGTAATTTCTCCAGCATTAAAGAGTGCTATTGCGAAACTGGGATTACGTCATGTTAGTGTTGATGCAGTAAGCCAAAGCAATAGAGCAGATGTCTACGAAGCGCTAACGGGTGTTCGTGGTTTGCCTACAGTTGAATTGGCTAAGGCACGTCTTGTTTTTGCAGTAGGCGCTGATTTCTTAGGAGATTGGGGCGGTGAAAATTTAAACAGCGCTTATGCCGCTGCTCGTAAGCCGGGTAGTGATATGTTGCGCCACATTCAAGCAGAGTCTGGATTGTCTTTATCTGGCGCAAATGCAGATGTACGAATTAAAGCAAAAGTGAGCGAATACGAATCAGTATTGGCTCATGTATATAATAAGGTCGCTAATGCAGTAGGAGTTGCTACAGTATCTGCTCCAGCATTGCGTGAAGACATCAAGCTTTCAGTAGAAGGTGTCGCGAATGAATTAATTGCCGCGGGTTCTGGTTCATTAGTATTGAACGGTTTGAATTCAGCAACAGCTGAGAAATTGGCCGCAAAGACAAATGAATTATTAGCTTCTGAAGCGTTTAACACTTCAAGGTTAGATTTCACTGCATCAGGTTCTGATACCGATTTTGCAGCGTTACTTGAAGATATCAAATCGGGTGACGTAACGAGCGTGGTAACCTTAGATACGAATGTGCTGCACTTCAGTTCAGCAATGGCGTCTTTGGCAGAAAAAGTAAGCTTGGTTAGTATTGCAGATCGATTGGACGAAACAGCTTCTAAAGCTGCAGTTGCATTACCAATGAGCCACTATCTAGAGGCTTGGACAGATGCAGCACCAGCTAGTGGTGTCTATGCAGTTGGTCAGCCGACCATTAGCCCACTTTTCGATAGCAAGAGTGCAGTCGAGATTGTAAATACACTCGCAGGTGGTTCAGAAAGCGCTGTTGAACTCATAAAAGCAAGTGCTACTTCTGAGAACGCATCGAAAGCGTGGAATGCCTTGCTGCACGATGGTTTTGCCGACGTCGCCATAGAAGAAGTTGCTACTGGCACACTGGATATGAGTGATGTTGCTGTAAGTGCGCCATTAAAAGGATTAGAATTCTACACGTATACCAAAGCAGGTATGGGTGCTGGATCAAATGCGAATAACCCATGGACGTACGAATTACCTGATCCGGTAACTCGTTTGTCGTGGGACAACTACGTGGTGATGAGCGCAGCTGATGCAGTCGCCTATGGAGTAGAGGTAAAAGCGCAATCCAACGGTTCAATGAATGGTAATACCATCAACATTACTGTAGATGGTACAACACTTGAAAATGTACCGGTTTGGATTCAGCCCGGTCAGACGCAAGGTAGTATTGGTCTTGCCGTAGGTTTTGGTAGAACGGAAGCGGGTAAAGTTGGTAACAATGTCGGTGTGAATGCAAATTCACTTCTGGCGCCAGCAGTAAGTTACGCGGAGGCTACAGTAGTTGCTACTGAAGTTGAGCACGGTTTCGCTTCGGTCCAATTGGCCCACACCATGATGGGACGTAAGATTGTGAATGAAATCAACTTACCTACGTTCTTATCTGGTAATGCGAAAGAATGGAATGAAAAGCCAACTTTTGAATCTTACAAAGGCCCACTTACTTCTTTTGAGGCGAATTTGTGGGACGATCAAGATCACGAAACTTCGCACATGTGGAACATGTCTATTGACTTGAACTCATGTACAGGTTGTGGTGCTTGTGTCGTTGCCTGTTCACTGGAAAACAACGTTCCTGTGGTGGGTAAGGATGAAGTACGTCGTCACCGTGATATGCACTGGTTGCGTATCGACCGCTACTACTCTTCTGATATGACCAAAGAGGTTGCAGAGGAAGAAGGTGTAGGCGCGATCGAGAAATACGCGAAAATGGAAGTTCCTTCTGAGAGTCCATCAGTAGTATTCCAGCCGGTAATGTGCCAGCATTGTAATCACGCACCTTGTGAGACAGTTTGTCCTGTAGGAGCAACGGTACACTCACGTGAGGGATTGAACCATATGGCTTACAACAGATGTATTGGAACACGTTACTGTGCGAACAACTGTCCTTATAAAGTACGTCGTTTCAACTGGTTTAACTATCAGGTGAACGACAAATTTACAGACGTGAACCCATCACAAGACGACTACGGTAGAATGGTATTGAACCCGGACGTAACGGTTCGTGCTCGTGGTGTCATTGAAAAGTGTTCATTGTGTATTCAGCGTATCCAATTGGGTAAGCTAGAAGCAAAGAAAGACGGAAGACAATTAACCGACGGTGAATTCACTACAGCTTGTGCTCAGGCTTGTGGATCTGGAGCCATTGTTTTCGGAGATGTAAATAACCCTAAGAGTGAAGTAAGTCACCTCAAGCAAGAGGAACGCGCTTACCACCTTCTTGAGGAAGTAGGCACACAGCCTAGCATCTTCTACCAGACTAAAGTTAGAAACAGAGCCTAATAAATTAAGAAAGCGACATGCATTACGAATCGCCTGTTAGAAATCCGCTTATCCTCGGTGACAAGTCTTATTCAGACATCACGAACGATATAGCTAAACCGGTAGAGTCCAAAGCACCACGTTCATGGTGGATTGCCTTCTCTATCGCATTTGTCATGTTCCTTTGGGGTGTAGGATGTATCCTATATACCATCGGCACCGGTATTGGTGTTTGGGGACTGAACAAGACCATTGATTGGGCTTGGGATATTACCAACTTTGTATGGTGGGTAGGTATCGGTCACGCAGGGACATTGATTTCTGCAGTACTCTTACTCTTCCGTCAAAAATGGAGAATGGCCATCAACCGCTCTGCGGAAGCGATGACCATCTTCTCTGTAATCCAGGCGGGTTTATTCCCGTTGATTCACATGGGTCGTATCTGGATGGCGTATTGGGTAATGCCAATTCCAAACCAGTACGGTACGCTATGGGTCAACTTCAACTCGCCTCTTTTATGGGACGTGTTCGCGATTTCTACCTATCTAACAGTAAGTACTGTATTCTGGTATGTAGGTTTGATACCGGATTTTGCAATGATTCGCGACCGTGCAATCAACCCTATCCAAAAGCACATTTATAAACTACTCTCATTTGGTTGGGGTGGTAAAGCAAAGCATTGGCAACGTTTTGAAGAGGTATCTCTTGTGTTGGCTGGTCTTGCAACTCCGCTTGTATTGTCAGTACACACGATCGTATCGATGGACTTTGCTACTTCAGTAATTCCTGGATGGCACACGACCATCTTCCCACCGTATTTCGTAGCAGGTGCGATTTTCTCAGGTTTTGCCATGGTACAGACACTTCTTTTGATCGTGCGTAAAATCTTCAAAATGGAGGATTACATCAACATAGAGCACATCGAGATGATGAATATCGTTATCATGGTTACAGGTTCTATTGTGGGTGTGGCTTACATCACAGAGCTCTTCATCGCTTGGTATTCAGGTGTCGAATATGAGCAATATGCCTTCTTGAATAGGGCTACTGGACCTTACTGGTGGGCGTATTGGGCAATGATGTCGTGTAACGTATTCTCTCCTCAGTTCATGTGGTCGAAGAAATTAAGAACCAATCTCGTATTCACCTTTATCATTTCCATCGTTGTGAATATTGGTATGTGGTTCGAGCGTTTCGTGATTATTGTTACCTCATTACATAGAGATTACTTGCCATCATCTTGGTCAATGTTCTCTCCTACGTTTGTTGACATTGGTATTTTCGTAGGAACCATCGGTTTCTTCTTTGTCTTGTTCCTTTTGTACGCTAGAACGTTCCCTGTAATTGCACAGGCAGAATTAAAGACGATTCTAAAATCTTCTGGCGAAAACTTTAAAAAACACCACGACGAACATGGGGCACACTAAACATAATCCTATCGTACGCGCACTATTTAACGACGACGATGTCGTTTTAGATGCGGTTAAAGATCTCCGTGCAAACGGTTTTAGCGTCAGCGAAGTGTACTCACCATTCCCAATTCACGGTTTGGATGAAGCTTTAGGCCTAAAAAGAACGCGTTTGAGTACAGCGGCATTTTTCTACGGCTTAATCGGTTTGTCTTTTGCTTCTTGGTTGACGTATTACACAATGATTGCCGATTGGCCACAAAATATTGGTGGTAAACCAAACGCATATTGGTTTATAAACATGCCCTCGTTTGTGCCTATTATGTTCGAATTGACGGTATTCTTTGCTGCACACTTGATGTGTTGGTCCTATTTCGCTGTAAACGGATTATATCCGGGCGCCAAAGCACAAAATCCTGATCCTCGTACGACTGACGATCACTTCTTAATGGAAGTTGAGTTGGAAGGCGACGAGGCTGCTTTAACTGCAAAACTTCAGGAATTGGGTGCATTGGAAATTTCAAAATTAGAAGACTAATAATGAAGCGTTTATCTACACTACTACTCTTAGCTTCAGCTGCGTTTTTAGCAAGCTGTAATGCTGATAAGACGACCCCTGGATATACGTACATGGACGATATGTACACCAGTCCTTCATTAGAGACTTACGAGCCTGCGTACCAGTTCGCAAATGGATTGAGTGCTCAGCTCCCAGTGGAAGGAACAGTACCGCGTGGCTACCATCCTTACGAATACAGTAACACAAATGAAGGTTACGATGCTGCTAAAGCTGGGTTATTGATGCCCGAGTCTTTTCTTTCTGAGGATGTATTGAAAGAAGGAAAGGAGTTGTACACCACTTTCTGCGTGAATTGCCACGGCGAAAAGGGCGACGGTAATGGAAATTTGGTGCAGCAGGAAAAAATCCTTGGTGTACCAGCATACAAAGACCGCGACATCACACCTGGTTCTATGTACCATGTGATCATGCACGGTAAAGGAATTATGGGATCGCACGCATCCCAGTTGACGTATGACGAGCGTTGGAAGATTGTTCGTTACGTTGTGAAGCTTAGAGAAGATCAAGAATAAAAACCGCTGAAGAGAATGTTTGAGTTTAGTTCAAAAACAAAACAGTTGGCAATCGCACTTACGGTAGTAGGTGCTATCCTTTGGATCGTTGGATTTGCCTTGAATGGATCTTCTTCTAACGAAGCGGATCATGGGCACAGCAGTCATGCTACTGAGCACCACGCTGATGCAAGTCATGATGACCACGCTGATGCAGGCCACGATGACCACGCTGATGCATCGCACGATGACCACGCTGATGCATCGCACGATGATCATGGCCATGCAGGTAACGATGATTACCCAGGTGAAGCACATGCCGCAATGATTGAGTCTGCACTGGAACACGATGCGCATGCAGCACATGAGGCGCATCAAATTGCGAATCGTCCTTGGAGTGCATTGTATGTGGCAGCTATCTTCTTCCTTGGTTTAGGATTGGGTCAGTTGTTCTTCTTGGGTATTCAATATGTGGCGCAGGCTGGATGGTCAGCAGGATTGTTAAGAGTCATGGAAGCACAGGCATTTGCCATTGTGATTCCATTGATTGTAATCTTAATCATTTCGTTTCTTGGATTTGGACATGTTCATCATATGTTCCACTGGATGGTAGAAGGTATCGATGTACAAGGACACCCAAATTATGATGCAATTATAGCCGAAAAGACAGGCTTCTTAAGCCCTTTATTTTTTAGTATACGCGCCATAGTCTACACTGTAGGTTGGATCTGGGCAGCAAAAATGCTTCGTAAAAATTCATTGTTGTCCGATTCTGGTGACGGTGTAGCGATGTGGAAGAAAAACCGCGGAGTCGCTGCAGCCTTTACAGTATTCTATGCAGTTACTTCTTCAACTTCTGCTTGGGATTTCATCATGAGCATTGATACGCACTGGTTCTCAACCCTCTTTGGTTGGTACACATTTGCGGGAATGTTCGTTAGCTCTTTCGCTGCATTAATTCTTATTACGCTCTATCTCAAGGGCAAAGGACACATGGAGTGGATTAATGAGAACCACATGCATGATCTAGGTAAGTTCATGTTCGCATTCTCGGTATTCTGGACCTACTTATGGTTCTCTCAGTTTATGTTGATCTGGTATGCGGATATCCCGGAAGAGGTTACGTACTACATGCAACGTTTTGATCAATATAAAGTGCCTTTCTTCACCATGCTTACGTTGAACTTCTTACTGCCAGTTTTGGCTGTATTAAGCCGTCCTGCTAAGCGGGTTCCAGGAACAGTAGTTATGGCAGCGTTCTTCGTGCTTGTTGGACACTACATGGATCACTATGTAATGATAATGCCAGGAACGGTAGGCGATCATTACGGATTCGGTTTACTAGAGTTGGGTGCTATCTTATTCTTCACAGGATTGTTTATTATCGTTGTTCTGAGCAGTCTAGCGAAGGCACCTTTATTACATAAGAATCACCCAATGATAACGGAGTCAAAGTACTTCCAACAATAATTCGAAAAAGAGACTTAGATAATGAATACAGTTTCCATCATCGTATTAATCGTACTCGCCGTCCTGACTATTGTTCAGGTGATGCGCATCTCTGAGATTTCCTCATCTATTCAAGGTGGTAAGGATAATCAGGTCAGCGAAAAAGATAATGACACACAGGGTAAGCTACTCCTATTAGTAGGGATGGGCTTTGTTATTAGTGTGTTGGTTATGTATTGGGCTTGGGGCTACCATAGTCTGCCTGCACCTTCATCGGAGCACGGTTCAGAAATTGATAGTTTGTGGAACTTGAGCATGCTCATTATTAATGTTGTGTTCTTTATCGTTCAGCCCATACTATTTTACTTCGGATATAAATACAGAGGAAAAAAAGGCACTAAAGCTGTGTATTACGAGCACAACAATAAGCTAGAGCTTTTTTGGACTGTCGTTCCAGCGCTCTTCCTTGCAGTTCTTATCATTTGGGGTCTTAATGTATGGAGTGGATTAATGATGCCCGAAAATGAAGAAGAACCTATAGTTATTGAACTTTACGCTCAACAATTTAATTGGACCGCGCGTTATAGTGGAGGAGACAACCAATTAGGTTATGCAACAGTGCATGAAATAGCCGGCGCTAATATCGTTGGTGTAGATACGAAAGATGCTTACTCTTCGGATGATATCATTACGAAAGAGTTGCACTTGCCGGTTGGAAAGCCAATTAAATTTGAATTCCGATCACAAGATGTCATTCACTCTGCATTTTTCCCGCATTTTAGGGCGCAAATGAACTGTGTACCGGGTTCAAAAACCTATTTCCAGTTCACACCCACCAAAACCACCGCTGAAATCCGCCAAGATAAGGACGTGAAAAATCACGTTGCTGAAGTGAATGAAATTCGCTTGGCAAAAGGTGAAGACGTCTGGGAGTTTAACTACGTATTGTTGTGTAACAAAATCTGTGGTGCAGCTCATTACAACATGCAAATGGAAATCATCGTTGAAACAGAAGATGAATTCAATGCATGGATCAAGGAACAAAAAACGGTCGCTGAGACTTTGTAATTAAGACGTAATTAAAAAAGCTATGTCAACTACTTCGACAAAAAACGAGCACTTTCAGGATCATTTGATGGAGCACCATCATAAGGAGAATTTCTTCACGAAGTACATCTTTACGATGGACCATAAAATGATTGGTAAGCAGTTTTTGATTACCGGTATGATCATGGGAATTGTGGGTGTTATGATGTCCATGCTCTTCCGATTAGAACTCGCTTATCCAGAACAGAGTTTCCCCATCTTAGAATTCTTCTTGGGTAAATGGGCACCAGATGGTGTGATGGATCCTAATATGTACTTAGCACTGGTTACCATTCATGGTACCATCATGGTATTCTTTGTCCTAACGGCAGGTCTTTCAGGTACATTTTCCAATCTACTTATCCCATTGCAGATTGGTGCACGTGATATGGCTTCAGGTTTCATGAATGCACTTTCGTACTGGTTCTTCTTCTTGAGTTCAGTCGTCATGATCGCTTCATTATTTGTTGAGTCAGGACCTGCTTCAGGCGGTTGGACGGTTTATCCTCCTTTATCTGCGTTGCCTCAGGCCATGCCAGGTTCTGGAACGGGTATGACGCTCTGGTTGATTTCTATGACATTCTTTATCGTTGGTTCTTTGTTGGGATCGCTTAATTACATCGTTACGGTGATAAATATGCGTACTAAAGGGATGAGCATGACAAGATTGCCTTTAACCATATGGGCATTCTTCGTAACGGCGGTATTGGGTGTGCTTTCCTTCCCCGTATTATTGAGTGCAGCATTATTGCTAATGATGGACCGTTTGATCGGTACCTCTTTTTACTTAAGTGATATTTTCATTGGTGGCGAGGTATTAAGCTATAGCGGTGGTTCACCAGTATTGTACCAGCATTTGTTCTGGTTCTTAGGGCACCCAGAGGTGTATATTATCTTATTACCAGCGCTAGGTATTTCATCAGAGGTTATAGCTACCAATTCACGTAAGCCAATCTTTGGCTACCGCGCGATGGTTGGTTCAATTTTAGCCATTGCTTTCTTAAGCTTTATCGTTTGGGGTCACCACATGTTTGTGACAGGGATGAACCCATTCCTTGGTTCTGTATTTACGTTTACCACGTTGTTGATCGCCATTCCTTCTGCGGTAAAGGCGTTTAATTATATCACAACCTTGTGGAAAGGAAATATCCAGTATACACCTGCGATGTTATTTTCAATAGGTCTTGTAAGTACGTTCGTAACGGGCGGTTTAACTGGGGTTATTCTTGGTGATTCAGCGTTAGATATAAACGTTCACGATACCTACTTCGTAGTTGCGCACTTCCACATTGTAATGGGGCTCAGCGCCATCTTTGGTATGTTCGCTGGGGTATACCACTGGTTCCCTAAGATGTACGGCCGCATGATGAACAAATCTATGGGCTACGCGCACTTCTGGTTGACGTTTATTACGGCATACGGAGTATTCTTCCCCATGCACTTCCTAGGTATGGCAGGATTACCACGTCGTTACTACAGCAATACGGCATTCCCAATGTTCGATAATTTGGCCGACATTAATGTTTTGATCACATACTTCGCGATTATTGGAGGTATTGCCCAATTGATCTTTATTTTCAACTTCTTCTACAGCATTTGGAGAGGTCCTAAAGCTTCGCAAAACCCGTGGCGAGCCAACTCATTAGAATGGACAACCCCTGTAGAGCACCTGCACGGCAACTGGCCAGGTGATGTACCTATAGTTTACCGTTGGGCTTACGATTATTCTAAGCCAGGGTACGATGAAGACTTTGTGCCACAGAACGTGCCACTTGCAGAAGGTGAAGAGAGCGGTCACTAGGCCATTCGAGCTTTTTTAAAATTCAAATCCCCTTGCCTTTAGGTAAGGGGATTTTTTGTGGTATTTTGTAGAACCTATGAACGAGCATCTAGACCCTACGGGTGAAAATTTTTCGAATACGGAGCGCGATATTGAACGCAAGCTCCGCCCGTTATCCTTTGACGATTTTACGGGACAGGCTTCCGTGTTAGAAAACTTAAAGATTTTCGTTGAGGCGGCTAAGATGCGTGATGAGGCCATGGATCATGTATTACTTCATGGTCCTCCAGGACTGGGTAAAACTACATTGAGCCATATTATCGCAAACGAGCTTGGCGTTGGTATAAAAATTACTTCGGGACCGGTGCTTGATAAGCCTTCCGATTTGGCGGGTTTACTTACAAACCTTCAAGAGAACGATGTCCTGTTCATAGATGAAATCCACCGTCTGTCGCCTGTAATTGAGGAATACCTCTACAGTGCTATGGAGGATTTTAAAATAGATATCATGATTGATTCTGGGCCAAGCGCTAGGAGCGTTCAGATTGCCTTGAATCCATTTACATTGGTCGGCGCGACTACGCGTTCGGGCTTACTTACGGCGCCGCTTAGAGCACGTTTTGGCATCAACGCACGGTTAGAATATTATGACGTTGAGCTACTCACAACCATTGTAGATCGAAGTGCAGAAATCTTGGATGTGAAGACAGAATATGAGGCAGCCATTCGAATTGCAAGCCGTTCTCGTGGAACTCCTCGTATTGCGAATGCCTTATTGCGTAGG
>Ga0208671_10001185_pt1 | contig 11684 bp, 10 predicted proteins | sample ColrivemetaGS759_FD_187606 | JGI IMG/M metagenome (GOLD analysis project Ga0208671, IMG submission 187606) | Estuarine microbial communities from the Columbia River estuary - Ebb tide ETM metaG S.759 (SPAdes) (version 2) | ecosystem: Environmental > Aquatic > Marine > Intertidal zone > Estuary ...
TTGGAGATTATCTTTTCGAGTGTGAGCTCGGGTGGCTGCTGCCCTGCAAGAATTGCTGTTTGGATTCTCGGCGCGAGAAAGGCGAGTTGCGCACGAGTTCTGATGTCGCTACCCGAACATGTCTATTTGGCGCAGATTTGGCGCAGGTCATCGCGATGAAGGTCATTGGCAACGCTGACCGTCAAGAAACAGGGTGTTGGCTCAACAATCGGACCGAGAATTCGCACCTGCCGTTTCGACGACGAGAACGAGCCATGCAGCGGTCGCGAAGCAAGCGAACCTTGCAGAAATTTGTCACCATACACGCCTCAGTCCATAACCATTTCAACCAAGAAAGACATCTCTACAGCCGATCAAATTTTAAGCTTAACCGCACCGCCGCTCTGGCTGACGGGCCCAGTTGGGCGTGGCATAAGGGGCAGCCCCACTGTCCTTGCAGAGCTAGTTCGCATTTGTCTGACACCACCAACAAAGTTACTAGAGAACCGGGGCATAGGCCGACAATGCGGCAAAGCGGGCAAAACTCTTTTGGGCAGGTGCGCTCCACGCCGTTTCTGCTATGGCGGCAAGTCGTGGAAAAACAAGATGGTTAAACACTGAGCGTGACACGAGCGTTTCAGACCAGATGCAGGCTTGCACACCAATAAGACGCTTTATATCGTCAACCCAATCGGCAGGCTCGGTTTCATAAGTCTTTTGAACAGGCGTAGTCCCGGCCCAACTTGCACCAACATCATTCCAATTATCAGTCTGTGAAATATCCAGATAATAGGCGTTAGCCGGGGTAAAAATTACATTGTAACCGCTTTTTGCCGCCTTTTTTGCCGTTTCCTTGCTTTGCCAGGCGAAAATGAGCGCCGAATCTGCATCCAATTTTGCTGCTTGCGTACATTCATCCCATCCGCCGAAGGACCGCCCATGGCTTGTCAGGTGGCGTTGCAATTGAAGCATAAACGCGGCCTGTATCATGTTTGTTCGTTCGAGCCCCAGCTCCTGCGCGGCAGGCGAGTTTTCCCAAGCGCAACTGGCCACTTCGTCCCCGCCGCAATGTATTACCTTGGACGGAAACATGGACATCACTTCATCCAGAACAGTTTTTGCAAAGCCGAGCGTATCAGGCACGCCAGGGTTGAGCGCGTTGTTGGCAAAGCCGTGAACCGAGAAATAGCTGCCTGCGGGCTCATTTGGATCAATCAGGTTCGGACAGGCGCGCAGCGCTGCGGTGCTGTGGGCGGGCAAGTCGATTTCAGGGATAATCTCGATATTCAGGGTTGCTGCGAACGCGACGAGAGCGCGAACCTGATCCTGATTGTAAAACCCAGAATGACCTGCCGCTGGATCACCTAACAGCGGCGGCAGAGCCTGACCCCAGCCGCGGCTTGCGCCAACCTTGGTGAGTTGGGGGAGGGATTCTATTTCGATACGCCATGCCTCATCATCGCTCAGATGCCAGTGAAAACGGTTGAGTTTGTGCCATGCCATAATGGCCAAAAACTTGCGGAGATCGGCGATTGGGTAAAACCGCCGGGACACGTCTAAATGCGCGCCACGCCACCCAAAACGCGGCGTGTCTGTGATGATGGAACCCGCGGTCGGATAAGTGAACAGGGCGGGATTTTGAGCAGCGTGATGGGCGAGTTGGCCCAAGGTGATGAGCGCATATAGCAGGCCGGTGCGGCCAGCTTGCACGTCAATATGCGTATCGGTGAAGCGAAGCCTGTAAGATTCTGCCGGCATATCGGCATGGCTATCGGAGATCAGCGTGGGGCCGGAACCGAAGATCTGGGAACTGTTTGGAAAGATCATGGTATAAAGGGCGGCCGCGGAATCAAATGCACCGCGCATGGCTGCGCTTGCATCCGGCCCAAGCGCAAAGCCGCGGGGTGCTAAGGTGGTGCCGGTTAGCGTGATTTCCGACGGCATAGGCGTGACACCAAGGCTTGGCGCTGCCAGCGGTGGCGGCGGTTGGGTTTCATCCAATGGTGGATTGTCAGTGGTAAGAGGCGCGTTCAATATGTCCTGCGTCGCGCCATTGGGCAGCACCAAAAACGCGCTCATCACGCCGTCATTGGCGTGTTTAGGGCTGAAATTGAGGTCGCTCAGGGTGAAGGTGAATGGGCCGGGCGCGAGGGGCGCGACGAGGTGAAAGCTGCCATCGACCTGTTCCAACACCGCGCCATCAATCGCGCCGGATTGTGTGCGCAATTGGCTGGTATAGGCGAGGCGATAGCCCGCGGGCAGGGCCTCGGCCCCATGCAGCGTGATGGTAAAGGTGCCGTTTTGAGGCCCCGGCACCCAATGGGCGGTGACATGTGGCGCGCTCATTCGGGGGCCTCTAGCATGTGTTGATAAACACTAGTGCCGCTGCCGGGTACGGGGATAGCGCCGCAGGTGCGGGCATAAAAGGCGTCAACTGCTGAATCACCGATAAAGGCATAGACATGGCCAAGATGGCGCATCGCCTCCATGCAGGACCAAACCAGCGCGGCCCCGATGCCGTTGCGGCGGGCGGATAGCGCCACGCCAGTTGGGCCGAAAAACCCCGGCGCTGTGACGTTATAGGCGGCAAAGCCAAGCAATTCCTGTCCGCGCTGGGCGGTGAACAGGCTGATAGGTTGGTGCGCGAATGCTGGGGCGATTTCATCGGCCCAGCCGCGGTGGAAATGGGCGGTGACCCAATCGGCGATGAGGCCGGATTCGGCGGAAAGCGGGCGGCGGATGATGATCCCCTCGGCCAGCTTGGGCTCGGCAGGCAGGTCGAGCAGGCGGACCAGTCGGTCAGCCATGGGCGGCCCCGCCGTCCGTTGAATAGAAAATGGCGATAATTGTGGCTATGCCTATGATCTTTGGAACCGACCTCATTTCACTCATCATTCTTCTCAAAATATGCAAAAAACAACATGATAGGCCCGAAGGCCACAATGAAGTTTCTAAGCATAATAGATCGCCCGGATTGGGCAGATTGGGCAGAACCGTCAAAGAATAACAATTCGATGAGGCAGGCGGCCCAAAGTAGCATCCCAGCCAGTAAAAATTTGTTCTTCTGACTCATCGCAGTAACCCTTAAATGCCCATCACAATTTGTGGGCCACAGCTTGGGCAATGTTAAGGTTGAATCAATGCCGGGTCCACCACCGTTAACTTTATTGAATACATCAAACGCTGGTGGATGAATTGGTAAATCATCCATGCGCTGCCCCACCGCCGACGCGGGTGCCTTTGGCATCGAATACATGCAGATGGGTGAGCTCGGCGCCGAGTTTGATTTGCTGGCCGAGTTTGAGGCCATGATCGGGCGGCAGTTGTGCAGTCAGCAAGGTGCCATCACCCAGCGCGCAATGGGCATAGGACACAGGGCCGAGGTTTTCGATTTCCGTGATGGTCACGGCAATCGCCCCACCTTCTGCCGGGCGCAAATGTTCGGGGCGCAGGCCGAGGGCGAGTTCGGAACCATCGGCCACGTCATGCGCCAAAGGCAGCGTGCCGCCATCGGCCAGAACGGCGGTTTTGCCTTGCGCGGTGGCAGGCAGGAAGTTCATACGCGGTGAGCCGATGAAGCCGGCGACAAAGCGGTTGGCGGGCCGGTGATAGAGGTCCATCGGCGCGCCGATTTGTTCAATAAACCCGTCTTTCAGCACAACGATTGTGTCGGCCAGTGTCATCGCCTCAACCTGATCATGGGTGACATAGACAAAGGTGGCCGAAAGCGCGCGGCGCAGGGCGGCGATTTGCAGGCGCATGTCCACGCGCAACTCGGCATCAAGGTTGGACAGGGGTTCGTCAAACAAGAAAACTTTGGGGCTGCGCAGAATGGCGCGGCCAATGGCGACGCGCTGGCGCTGGCCACCCGACAGGTCTTTGGGTTTGCGGTCCAGCAGCTTATCAAGTTTCAACAGCTTGGCGGCCTCAACCACTTTACGGTCAATCTCGGCCTTATCGACTTTGGCCATGCGCAGGGCAAAGCCGATATTTTCGCGCACGGTCATTTGCGGATAAAGCGCGTAGGATTGGAACACCATGGCGACATCGCGATCCACCGGCGCATCATCGGAAATATCGCGGCCATCAAGGTGGATGGAGCCGGATGTGCGTTCCTCAAGGCCCGCAATCGTGCGCAGCAGGGTAGATTTGCCACAGCCAGAGGGGCCGACAAACACCACAAAGGCGTTATCGCCAATCTCAAGGTTGATGTCGTGTAGCACCTGCACTTTGCCGTAGGATTTGTTCAGGCCTTTGATGGAAATGGTCGACATGGCTTACTCCTTAACCCCGCCTTGGGTCAGGCCTTCGATGAACTGGCGGCTGGCCAGAACGAAGGCGATGATGGTGGGGATCAGCATGATCAGGATACCGGCAAACATCAGATGCCATTGCACGGCAAATTGGCTGCGGAATTCCGCAATGCCAAGGGTGATGGGGTAGTTTTCGGGGCTTTGCAGGAAAATCAACGGCAGGAAATATTCATTCCAGCTTTGCACAAAGGTCAGTAGGGCGACGGTGGCGATGGCGGGCCGGATCAGCGGCAGCACCACGCGCCAGTAGATTGAGAAAGGGAGCGCGCCATCCATGCGGGCGGCGTCCTCAAGCTCGGAGGGAACCGAGCGCAGGAAGGCTGTCATGATGAATACGGCGACCGGCATCATCGAGGCGGATTGCACAAGGATAACGCCGGTGAGCGTATCCAGCAGGCCAAGCGTGTTGACGGTAACAAACAGTGGCGCAAGGGCAAGGCGGATGGGAATAATTACGCCGAGCATGAAGCAGCCAAAGATGATTGCCGAGCCTCGGAAGGGCATGCGCACCAGCACGAAGGCGGTGGTCGAGGCGCAGAGCGTGACGATGACCACGGTGCAGCCGGAGATAATCACCGAATTGAGGAAATACTTGCCGAAATTCGCGCCGACCCAAGCCTCAACATAATTCCCGAATGACCATTCGGAGGGCAGGTTCAGCGGGCCGCGATAAACCTCGCCCAGATTAGGTTTGAACGAGTTGATGACGGCCACGCCGATGGGGAACAGCACGACAATGGCCCAGGCGATCAGGATGAACTGAACGACCAATTGTTCGGTGCGCGACAGGCGGAAGAGCTTATCCATGGATCAATCCTTCCGCAGGTTTTTGAGCGACAGGTAAAGTGCTGCGGGCAAGATCAGCAGGGCTGTGATCAGCCCGATTGCTGCCGCCATGCCGAAATTGATGTTTACCGACGTGGCCGAGCCGCCAAAGGAAGTACGGAATAGGAAGGTGCCCATGATGTCGGTATTGCGCAGCGGTCCCGCCTCTGGCCCCATGAGTAGCAGGGTGTAATCGGCATTGTTGAACACATCGACCATGACGATGACAGTGATCAGGATGAAGGCCGGGCCAAGCACCGGGAAGACCACGGCGCGCAGGGTCTGCCAGCGGTTGGCGCCGTCGAGCATCGCGGCTTCTAGCAGATGCACACGCACGGCGATGATGGCCGACATAATCAGGATGATGGCAAAGCTGAGGCGGTGCCAAGAGTAAAACACGGCGAGGGTGGAGAGGGCGAGGTCAGGCTCACCCAGAAAGCCGATCGGGGCATCCATCACGCCAAGGCCTTTGACCAGCAGCGTGTTTATGGGGCCTCGGGTTTCGACCATCATGTTGAGCAGAAACGCCACAGCGGCCCCGGCCAGCGGGTAAGGAATGAAGAAAATCGCGCGGTAGGTGTTGCGGCCCCATGTGCGGAACGACAAGAGCAGGGCAAGGCCGGTGCCAAGGATCAGCATCGCGCCGATGATGATCACGAAGAAATAAACGTTCTGAAACAGGGCGTTAAAGAACTGATCGCGGTAATAAGGCTCGCCCAGCAATTGCATGAAATTGCCAAGGCCCACATATTCCGACGGGCCAATCCCCGGCCAGCGCACCAGCGACAGGCCCAAAAGGCCAAGCAGGGGCATGAAGTTGAAAATGCCGTAAAGCGCTACGCCCGGCAGCAGTAGCGCGAGGCGCTGAATGCGGGCTTTTTGTTTATAGGTCATCTTCAATCCCCCATTAAAAAGGGCGCGCGGCAGGGAGGCCGCCGCGCGCCCTTATCATATCAGCTTATTGGCAATTTGCCGCGCCGACATAGTTCCAGCTGTTCAGGCCGGCCTGAATGGTGGCTGCAACTTCGGCGGCGGTTGAACCCCCTGACAGCAGCGCCTGATAGCCATCAGCAACTAGCTGGCCATATGACGGCTCACCTGCGTTCAACGCATAGGCAAAGAACGGTGTGGGGGCTGCGGAGTTTGTGGCGATCATCTCGGCAACCATGCTCAGGCGCGCATCTTCAACGGTGTATTCAGCGCCGTAAGCAGGCAGCTCACCCACTTGGGCGACGAACAGTTCAGCGAAGTCGCGCGTGGCAGTGAAGGCCATCACGGCAGCAACAGCATCGGCTTTTTCGCTGGCAGCGTTGGCCAGATAGGTGCCATCGCCAAAGGCGTAGACTTTGCCATTGTCACCGGGAACCGGCATGAAACCCATGACCAGATCCGGGTCGATTTCATACATGGGCGAGGCGGGGCCAGAGGACCAAACGCCGTCAATCATCATCGCGGCTTCGCCAAGGGCCACGGCTGTGCGCATCGCGCCGTAATCATCGGCCATGGGCGAGGCGTTCATGTAGCCAGCGGCCTGCCAACCGGCAACTGCTTCCAGCGTGGCCACAAAGGCCGGGTCGGTGAAGCAAACGGTGCCGTCGATGAGGCCCTGTGATGTGGCATCGTCGATCATGCCAGCCGTCATCACTTCGCCAACAACCTGGTTCAGCCACCAGCCGGAACGGGCGCCAAAGGACATGGGGGTAACACCAGCGGCGGCCAATGCATCGGCGGCGGCGGTCAGTTCAGCCATGTTTGTTGGAACGGCAATGCCGCTGGCCTCAAACACGCCTTTGTTATAGATGATGCTTTCCATCTGAATGGCGAAGGGCACACCGTAAATCTGGCCGTCCGCACCCATTGCGGCTGTCATGGCGGCAGGTGCCATGTTGGACAGGTCCACACCTTCCAGCGGCACAATTACTCCTGCATCAATGAAAGAGGCCAGCCAGGCAGCGCCTGCGCGACCCTGGAAAATGTCTGGGCCACCAGATTGCAAATCGATACGCAGTTTGGTGTCATAATCGTCGGAATTCAGGCGCACGAAATTGATGGTCACGCCGTCAATCAGGTTATTGTCGGAAATATGCTGCCAAAGCGGGATTTCTTGCTCGCGCCAGCTGTATATTGTGACCTCTTCGGCGGTGGCAGTCTGTGCGACGGCCAAAAAGGTCGAGGCCAACAAAAGGCCTGTCAGTTTGAAATTTTTCATTGTCTTCTCCCAGTGATGCGCGGCTGCGCGGTTTTCGTCGGTTATTCCGATCGCAAAGTCGTTTTAGCTGTGCGCAAATTGTGCAATTCAGCCAGTGAAAGGGTGCACGCTTTGGCCAAAGGCGGCCATTTGCCGGCAACAACTTGCCCAGGCAACGCAGACGCTGCATGAGGTGATGGCTGTCTGCGAGCGGCAAGGTCGTGCATTGGATTGGTTGTGCGCAGTGGCATAGCGAATCTCCGTTCAGAACACATAATGCCAATACAATACCAAATGTCTACAACTTTCTCGTTCACGAACGAAAGTTCGGTAGGAGGCACCAATTTCGCCCTAAAATGCCCTCTATGGCATCTTTTTGGTTTCAATCTCGCGAAAGGGTATTGTATAGGTATTGGACATGGCGGAATGGCAAACCCTGTTGCGCCAATGAAACGGAGCCCGCGATGCACATCAATTCCCTGCTGGACCCTGCGCAATGGCAGATGCCGAATGGCGGCCCACTTTACGTTCAACTGCGCCGTTATATCGAAAAGGCGATCCTTGAGGGCATATTGCCCGCAGCTAGTGCGTTGCCTGCTGAACGTGAGATTGCCGCATTGACTGGCTTGTCGCGCGTCACCGTGCGCAAAGCAGTCAAGCGGTTGGTCACTGAGGGATTGATCGTGCAGCGTCGCGGATCGGGGTCGTTTGTAGCATCCAAGGTACAGAAGGTAGAGCAATCGCTTTCGCGCTTGACCTCGTTTACCGAGGATATGGCCCGCCGCGGAATGACGGTGTCTAGCACTTGGTTGGAGCGTGGGCTGTTCATGCCGTCGCCACAAGAGGTGGTGACACTGGGCTTGCGTGCCGGGGATTCGGTTGCCCGGATAGCCCGATTGCGTTGCGCTAACGAGCAGCCTATGGCAATTGAGCGGGCGTCTTTGGCCACTCACTTCCTGCCCAATCCGCTACGTGTCGAAAGCTCGCTATACGCAATCTTGGAGGAAAGCGGCAACCGGCCCGTGCGGGCCATCCAGCGGATTTCGGCCACTAATATCCAAGAGGCTGACGCCAATATTCTCGGGGTTGAACCTGACGTAGCGGGACTGCGAATCGAGCGGACTTCCTACCTGCCCAGCGGGCGGGTGGTGGAGTTCACCCAATCGCTTTATCGCGGTGATGCCTATGATTTTGTTGCTGAACTGCAAATATCAGGTTGAGCTACTCCCAATTCGTTGAAAATGCTCTGTCAGAGCAAAATTGGTTGAGGCTGGCTGGGCGAGCAATTAGCGACGCAGGATGACAAAACGCAGCCCCTTTCGTTACTTCATGACGAGCCCCGAGATCATCAGCCTAGCCGTTATGATGTATGTGCAGTTTCCGCTCTCGCTGCGGAATTTTGAGGATGTTTTGCACGAACGCGGTATCGAAATCAGCCACGAAACGGTTCGATTTTGGCGGAACAGATTTTGTCGGTTGTTTGCCGCAGAGATCCGCAAGAAAAGGGTCAGCCAGATGCGCGCATATTCGAACTGGCAGTGGCACCTGGGCGAGGTGTTCGTGAAGATTAAAGGCGAGACGCACTATCTTTGGCGGGCTGTGGATCACGAAGGGGGAAGTCCTGGAAAACTTTGTTACGAAGCGCCGTGATCGCAAGGCAGCATTGAAATTCCTAAGAAAAACAATGAAAAGCCATGGTCGCACACATATTTATGTCACAGACAAGTTACGTTCCTACGGCGCGGCGATGAAGGAGATCGACAACGCTGATCGGCAAGAAACCGGCCACTGGCAAAACGACAGGGCCGAGAATTCACACCAGCCATTTCGAAGGCGAGAAAGGGCTATGCTTCGCTCTAGATGGATGCCAACTTTACAGAAATTCGTCGCCGTACACGGCTCAGCCCACAACCATTTCAACGCGGAGCGCCACCTCTACGGCCGACCAAATTTCAAGCACAACCGTGCCGCTGCTCTGACCGAGTGGCGCGGTCTCTGCGCAACCTAACAGATTGAGATCTCTGGAGATCAGAGACTGGTTCGCATTCGTCTGACAGGACCGCCACCATTCATTGAGAAACTTTCGCTCTCTCAGCCGCATCGCTGCCATTACCAGATCTTTGTTCGAAGCGGTGATCGCGGTGGACAACGGCTATTTTGCTGTGGTTGGCGTTGCGCGGGCATCCAAGTCAGATGTGAAGCGACATATCACGCCATGACTGACTAAAACCCCGCACGCTGAGCTAGGCTTTATGTATCGGCATCAAGCGCGCTGATATGCCCCCATAATCCGATCTCGGACATACGGGCTAAGTGAAATCAGGATGATACCGATTGAGAACAGGCACCAGATTGCGGGTTGTTCACTGGGGTTGGTCGTGAGCGCAGCGGCCATAACCGGCCCTATCGCCAAATGCAGCACGGCAAAGCGCCATGCGCCATACCATAGCGGCAATATAAACACTGCAAGGAAATAAGATGGGAACCATATATGGAAAGTGAAAACAGGCCCAAGCCCTTCCATAAAACCATTCAGCGGCAATACCCAGCCAATGTGCCAATCACCCGAGATCAGGCAGGTTTGCAAACCACATAGCGGTGAGCCGGGTGTGCAGGCTCCAAATGCCTGTAATGGCACCATTTTAAGCAACATAAATGCGCTAGCAAGGCCAGCAAGGCCATAAACCCAACGCCTTTGCCACGCGGGGACCAAAGCTGGCGCAATGGCCATTGCAAAAGCGTTAATGAACAAGGGCTGAATGGCGATGTGGAGATATGACAGCGACGTAATGGATATGTTTGCGGGGTTAGAACAATCATCCACGACCGTGTAACCGATCGCCTGCAGCCCCTCCATGATGGTAAAGAAACCGATTGTGATCCAGATCGCTTTAGGCTCGCCGCGCATTGCTGTGACTGCAACAGCGACGCTCCCGATTGCAACCATCGAAACTGAAGCTGCTTCACTCCAACACATGCCAAATTCCTTTTTACTATTAAGAGTTTGCGCCAAACAGAGCGGGCTTACAAGAGGCGCGAACCAACTGGGCCACCGGCGCTGCGCGGTGGCGCTGCCTATGAGCAGCATAACAGATGGACTGATGAACGTTGCGAACACTGCTTAGGATTGCCATAAACACCTCACGCAAATAATCGGGTTTGGCGTTCGTAGAGGTATAGCACTTTGGGGGGCGGAACCTTATGGTGGACGCTGCTTGCGCTCAACGGGCTCAAATTAACCATCAAGGGATGAATTAAGACTATGTGTCCAGCGTCATTGGCGGGAAAAACCAGCCGCGGATTTATAATTCCGATTGGCGGCGGTGAAGACCGCGTCAAGGAAATGCAGATTCACCGTAAGTTTGTAGAAATTTCCGGAGGGAAAGACGCATATATAGTAGTGATTCCAACGGCTTCTATGCTTAGCGACACTGGTGATGACTATACGCGGATTTTCACAAGCCTTGGTGCCGGAAAGGTTGATGTCCTTCCGATTACGCACAGATCAGATTGCGAAAGCCCTGAATATTTTGAAATGTTGGACCGGGCCACAGGCATTTTTATCACTGGCGGAAATCAACTCCGGTTGTCAGCCATTCTGGGCGGAACGCTTTTGGTAACAAAAATCAGGCGACGCAACGCGGCCGGTGTGCCGGTTGCGGGCACTTCTGCTGGCGCGTCGATTATGTCAGAACATATGGTCGCAGGAGGTCAGGGCAATGAATCACCTGCCGAAGGGGCGGTCACACTGGCACCCGGCATCGGGCTTACGAATGCGGTCATTATCGATCAGCATTTTACACAGCGAAACCGGCTGGGGCGCCTGCTGACGGCGTCGTCCTTCAACCCGTTTCTGATCGGTCTTGGCATCGATGAAGATACTGCCGCCTTCATCGGTCCTGACGATGTGCTGGAGGTGGTTGGCACAGGCACCGTCACGGTCGTTGACGCGGGACAATTAACGCATTCATCTATGTGGGACGCCCAGCCGGGTGAGGCGCTTAGTCTAATTGGTCTTCGGCTTGACGTCTTGGGCGAAGGCTGCCGTTATGATCTGAAGGCGCGCATCGGTTATCCACCGCCAGAGCACTTGGTCGATCCGTCAATTGTGCAAACGGGCACCTAACGGTTGCACCAGTGCAACTCCAATTCAGTCTATGAGGACCATGAATGAAAATTATCTCAACCAATGTCTTTGTCGGCCCAAATGTTTGGGCAAGTTTTCCGGTTATTCGGCATGTCATTGATTTGGGAGAATTAGAACATTGGCCCTCGACGAAAATCGGGGCTCCTTTTATTGAAGGGCTGGTTGAAGCCCTGCCTGGGCTAGGGGAGCACGGCTGTTCTTATGGTGAGGCTGGTGGATTTTTGCGTCGCTT
>Ga0208671_10001200_pt1 | contig 11596 bp, 7 predicted proteins | sample ColrivemetaGS759_FD_187606 | JGI IMG/M metagenome (GOLD analysis project Ga0208671, IMG submission 187606) | Estuarine microbial communities from the Columbia River estuary - Ebb tide ETM metaG S.759 (SPAdes) (version 2) | ecosystem: Environmental > Aquatic > Marine > Intertidal zone > Estuary ...
ATATACAGGAATTAAAACTTCTTATATATTTGCTTCAAGATCGAAGTTTAATGATTCTGAATCAACCATTACTACTAAAAATATTGAAGAAATAAAAAAAGTACAATATGGAATAGAATTGTCTGCAGGTTATAGCACTTGGAATTTATATATTTATTACGGATTAAGTCCTCTTTTTGAGAATAGTAATTTCAATAATGGAGAGAAACTTAAACTTAAGGATTTTAAAGTAGGCTTAAAATTTTATATTATGTAATAAATGCAATACACTAAAAATTGAGAAGCCATTCCTGATAAAAAACCTAAAAACACTTCTTTTGAAGTATGAGCCTTTAATCTTAATCTCGATGAGGCTATAAGTCCGCTTAATAAAAATAACACTACAAAAACGGGAATTAAATTTATTTGATAATTATAGCTGTAATAAATCAAAAAACCTATTAAGCCCCCTATTGCGGCCGTATGCAAACTTATTTTAATTTTTATATATAGAAAAATATACGAAATTAAAAATCCAAATCCATATCCAAAAAACAATAATGATAATATATCTACTAATGAAGTTTTAAGAAGCCAATTTGCTAAAATGTAAGTTATTGATATAAATAGTAAAGTTGGAAATTTTCGTTCTTCAATAGTCACCATGTGGTAACTATTTATCATTCCGAAACGTTTTAAAAGAAAAAGAAATACAATTGGAAACACATAGGTTCCAATTAATATAACCGATACAATCATATATTCTTGAGGCTTAAAAATATACTTTGGAAGAAATAAAAAGTAGATTAAAGTTCCTAATATTGGAAAATTAATTGGATGAAAAAAAATTGAAATAAATTTTGAAAATTTCATAGTTTTTAACTGTAATTCTAGATTTCTTTTCTTAATCGAGCTACCGGAATATCTAATTGCTCTCTGTATTTTGCTACAGTTCGCCTTGCAATAGGATATCCTTTATCTTTTAAAAGAGCTGATAATTTATCATCAGTTAAAGGCTTCTTTTTACTTTCTTCTTTAATTACACTTGCTAATATATTTTTTATTTCTTTAGTTGAAACATCTTCTCCCTGATCATTTTTCATAGATTCAGAAAAAAACTCTTTAATTAATTTAGTACCATATGGTGTGCTAACATATTTACTATTTGCAACTCTGGAAACGGTAGATACATCCATATTTATTTTATCCGCAATGTCTTTTAGAATCATTGGTTTCAACTTACGTTCATCACCTGTTAAAAAGTATTCTTTTTGATGATGCATAATAGCATTCATGTTTAAAAGCAGTGTTTGTTGACGTTGTTTTATAGCATCAATAAACCATTTGGCAGAATCTAATTTTTGTTTAATAAATTGAACAGCCTCCTTTTGTGATTTTGATTTCTCTTTTGAATCTTTATACCCGTGTAATAAATCGTTATATTCTTTTGAAACATGAAGTTCTGGAGCATTTCTTGAGTTTAAATTAAGCTCTAATTCCCCCTCCACTATTAGTATTGAAAAATCAGGTACTATTTGTTCTGCAATTTTATTATTCCCAACAAATGATCCTCCAGGCTTTGGGTTTAATTTTTCAATTTGAGAGATAGCTTCTTTCAGTTCTTCTTCTGTAATATGAAATTTTTGTAATAATTTTTTATAATGTTTTTTAGCAAAATGCTCAAAAGAGTTCTCAAGTATCTTAATTGCCAATATTCTATTTGGTTTTTCGCTTTTTCGTTTTAATTGAATTAACAAACATTCTTTTAAATTTCTAGCACCAACACCAGCAGGGTCTAATTGTTGAACTAAATGAAGTAATTTTTCAAGTTTTTCAATTGATGTGAAAATATTTTGAGTAAAAGCTAAATCATCTAAAACATCAACCAAATCTCTTCTTATATATCCGCTATCATCAATACTTCCAATTAAGAAATCTGTAATTACTTCTTCTTCATCAGTTAAACGATAAGTATTCATTTGAGTTTTTAAATGTTGGGTAAATGAAGTTCCTGATGCGTAAGGAATATTTTTTTCATCGTCATCAGATGAATAATTATTTGCCTGTGTTTTATAATTTGGAACTTCATCATCACTTAAATATTCATCAATATTTATATCTTCAGTACTAATGCTATCATTACCACTTTCATCATATTCATCATTTTGGGTATTATCATATTCATCTGAATTTTCTTTACCACTTTCCAATGCTGGGTTTTCTTCAAGTTCTTGCTTTAATTTTTGCTCAAATGCCTGTGTGGGCAATTGAATCAATTTCATTAATTGAATTTGCTGAGGTGATAACTTTTGTAATAATTTATATTGTAAGCTTTGCTTAAGCATAAAATAGTTGTTGCTTTTTTTATAAAAATACAAAAAACATATAACTATACATTATATGTTTATAGATATAAATATTTAAAATTCTGCATTTTGTGGTGTTCTAGGATAAGGTATTACATCTCTAATATTTCCCATTCCTGTCGTGAATTGTACTAAACGTTCAAACCCTAATCCAAAACCACTGTGTACAGCAGTTCCGAATTTTCTGGTATCCAAATACCACCACAATTCTTTTTCATCTATATCAAGTTCCGCAATTTTTTGTTGAAGAACTTCTAAACGTTCTTCTCGTTGGCTTCCACCAACAATTTCCCCAATACCAGGAAAAAGCACATCCATCGCCCTTACAGTTTTACCATCTTCATTTAAACGCATATAAAAGGCTTTTATATTTGCCGGGTAATCAAATAAAATAACGGGACATTTAAAGTGAGTTTCAACTAAATAACGTTCATGTTCACTTTGTAAATCTGAACCCCATTCATCTATTAAATATTGAAATTTTTTCTTTTTATTAGGTTTACAATTTCTCAAGATGTCTATAGCTTCAGTATAACTAACTCTTTTAAAGTTATTTTCTACAACAAAATGTAACTTTTCTAAAAGAGACATTTCACTCCGTTCATTCATTGGTTTAGATTTATCTTCTTGAGTTAAACGATTATCTAAAAAAGCCAAATCATCTGGATAGTTTTTTAAAACATAAGAAATTACGTATTTAATAAAATCTTCAGCCAAATCCATATTGTCATCTAAATTATTAAACGCAACCTCAGGTTCAATCATCCAAAATTCAGCTAGATGACGTGTTGTATTAGAATTCTCAGCTCTAAAAGTTGGTCCAAAAGTATAAACTTTACCCAGCGCCATTGCATATGTTTCAGCTTCTAACTGACCTGAAACCGTCAAGTTGGTTTCTTTTCCGAAAAAATCTTTAGAATAATCAATTTTCCCATCTTTTGTTTTTGGTAAATTTTCTTTATTAAGGGTGCTCACCGTAAACATTTCACCAGCTCCTTCTGCATCAGATCCAGTAACAATTGGTGCGTGAAAATTGTAAAAACCATTATCAGTAAAATACTTATGCACAGCAAAAGATAATGCAGATCTTAAACGCATAACTGAACTAAAAGTAGTTGTTCTAATTCTTAAATGTGCATTTTCTCTTAAGAATTCAAAACTATGTTTTTTTGGTTGAATTGGATATTCATCAGGATTAGAATCACCTAAAATTTCAATTTTACTAACTTTAATTTCTAAAGATTGTCCTTTTCCTTGACTTTCAATTAAATTTCCTTTTATAGAAACTGCAGCTCCAGTTGTAATTCGTTTTAAAATACTCTCATCAGTATTTTCAAAATCAACAACGCATTGGATATTGTTAATAGTTGAACCATCATTTAATGCAATAAATCTATTCGCTCTAAATGTTCTAACCCATCCTTTTAAATTTATTTCCTGTAAAAAATTATTTGAACTTAAAAGTTCTGCTACATTATTTCTAATCATTTTTAAAAAATTTAAGAGTTACAAAGATACATGAACTAATGAAAGTTGGAAAGCCTTATTTTGTAAAAGTATTTATGTTTAAAATGGTCAAAAAAGAATAGATTATAATTTGAAAATCTCTAATATAATCTATTAAAACCTAATTTTTAACACTTAATAGCGAGTGATTTTACTTATCTCCGTTAGTATCTTCAGGAGTTAAAATATCTAAAGCAGGTTCTTTGAATGTTTTTTTGTTGGCAATTTTCTTTTCTAACGACAACAATAATGAAGGTAATAAAAGTAGGTTTGAAACCATAGCAAATAACAAGGTGATTGAAACCAAACCTCCTAATGCAATTGTACCACCAAAACTAGATACGGTAAACACTAAAAATCCAAAAAATAATACAATTGAAGTATAAAACATACTAACCCCTGTTTCACGCAAAGCTGCATAAACTGATTGCTTTATTCTCCAATTGTTGGCAATTAATTCTTGTCTGTATTTAGCTAAAAAGTGAATAGTATCATCAACAGAAATACCAAAAGCGATGCTAAAAACTAAAATAGTTGAGGGTTTAATTGGAACTCCTAAATAGCCCATTAAACCAGCTGTAATTAATAATGGGAACACATTTGGTATTAATGAAATTATAATCATTCTAAATGAACGAAACATAAATGCCATAAAAATCGCTATCAATAAAATTGCTAAGGAAAGTGAAATTACTAAGTTATTGATTAAAAAGGTTGTTCCCTTTAAAAATACGAGTGCCCCCCCTGTCATGGATACATTATAATCTTCTTTTGGAAATTCTTTATCAATTTTTTGTTGAATTCTATCTTCAATTAGTTTCATTTTATCCGTGCCAATATCTTTCATAAAGGTTGTCATTCTTGCATAACGACCTGTAGAATCAACAAAATTGTTCAGTAAATCTGAATTTGAAGTTGAGTTTTTGGTATAAGATAAAATCCAATTTTTTTCTTGGTTGTTTGGTAATTGATAATATTTTGGTAATCCGCTATAAAAAGCTTGTTTAGAATATTTTACAATATTAAGAACAGATAATGATTTTGAAAGTTGAGGAATTTCATCAATAGTTTCGTCTAGTTTATTCATTCGCTGTAATGTAGAAAGTTTCATTACACCTTTTTCAACTTTTGTATCAATAACAATTTCAAGAGGCATAATACCTCCAAATTCTTCTTCAAAAAAGACAATATCTTTAAAAAACTGTTTGCCTTTTGGCATATCTTCAATTAAACTACCTGATATTTTAATCATATAAACACCTATCATGCTAACAATAATTAAAACTATTGTAGTTGCATATACAGAGACTCTGTGATTTCTAACTATAGATTCCATCCAATTAACTATGGCATCAATCCATTTACGTTCTAGATGTTTTAAATGTTTTTCTTTTGGTAATGGTAAAAAGCTATACATTATAGGTATAATTAATAGCGCTAATACAAATATTGCCAGAATATTAATTGAGGCAATTGTACCGAATTCTCTCAACAACTGACTTTTAGTAAATATGAAAGTTGCAAAACCTGATGCAGTTGTTACATTGGTCATTAAAGTGGCATTCCCAATTTTAGAAATTACTCTTTGTAATGATTTTGCTTGGTTACCATGTTTTTTAACTTCTTGTTGGTATTTGTTTATTAAAAATATAGCGTTTGGAACACCAATTACAATAATTAAAGGCGGTATTAATGCCATTAAAACTGTTATTTCATATCTAAACAAACCAATAAAACCAAAAGCCCAAACAACCCCGATACTTACAACAACTAGGGTTATAAAGGTTGCTCTAAAAGACCTAAAAAAGAAAAAGAAAATTAAGGCTGTAACAGCTAATGCTAAAACAACAAAAAGACCAATTTCATCAATAATATTTTGAGCATTCATGGTACGTATGTAAGGCATACCAGAAACTCGGATATCTAAATTGTAATCTTTTTCAAATTTTTCAATAGTAGGGTTTAATGCATCAAAAATAAAATCCTTTCTTGCCGCAGTATTTACGATATCTTTTTTTAAGTAAACTATTGTTCTAATAGTTTCGGATTTCTTATTATATAAAAAATTATCGAAAAAAGGAAGATTTTCAAAAAGCTCATTCTTTATTTTTAAAACTTCTTCTTTAGTTGATGGGGCTTTATCATAAAGAGGTTCAACATCAAATTTTTGTTCTGTTTTATTCTTCTTTAATTTTTGAATATCTCCAATTGCAACTGTAAAATCTACTTCATTAAAACTATCTAACTTTTTAGATAAATCATTCCAAGCATTAAATTTATCAGGCGTGAAAATTGAAGAATCTTCAGTAGCTAAAATTATTAGGTTTCCTTCTTCTCCAAAAAGTTCTAAAAACTTATTATATTCAATATTAATTTTATGATTTTCAGGCAGTAAATTAGCTTCGGTATAAGAGAAGCGCATATATTGCATTTGAGAAGCTAAAAAGTAGGTACAAGCAGCAATTAATAATATTATTATGTATCGACCTTTTAAAATTAATCTAGAAACCTGAGTCCAAAAATCCATTAAAAAATTTTTTGCAAAGGTAAGAAAATAGTTGAGCTTTTAACTGCTAGGTTTTTTAAAAGCCAAGTCTCAATTTATAGGTTAGTTTTACAGCCAAATTATCGCTCCATTCTTTATTTCCATATGCTCCATATCTGTAAAAAGAGCTAACTCCAAATCCTTTAAATAAACCATTTAATTCTAATCCGCTTTCTAAATAACCTTTGTTTAAACTTTTAAATAATAAACCAGTGTGGTATTGTGGATTTTCAATATCACCAATTGCAGCTCTTGTTAATATTGATAATTGCGGTTGCAATTTAGAACTAATCTTAAAAGGTTTTAATTCGTGTTTTATATGTATAGCTGCAAATTTATCTGAAATAAATTCATTATAACCCATAGTTTCAAAACTGTTTTTTCCTGCAAAAGTAACCCGTTTAATCCAAGGGTTTTTAAACGTATAATTTGGTGTTGAATTGTATAAATGTGAAATTGGTACATCTCCAAATACAATTCCCCCTTCAGCCATAATGGTAGTTTTTGCCTTTCTAATTTGATTTATTTTATGTAATACTCTTAAATTTAATTGCGTAAAATTAAAATCTCCATTAAATACTTCTTCAAAACTTTTTGTTAATTGAAATGTAAATTGTGGAAATTCATTTTTAATTTTAAGTTTTCCGACCGGTGAATTCATATATTCGTTTTCAGGATTGTATTGTAAACCTATAGTTGCTGTTGTTAATCTGTAATTTAAAAGATTTTTGTTTGAAGAAATAAATTGATAATTAAAAACAGGCAAATAATCTCCAGTACTAAACTGAAGTTTAGCTTCTAAATTTGGTTGAATATCGTGTAAAATAAATGCATTTACAGTTTTGTAATTATAGAATTTATCAATGTTTAAATTTCTTGGATTTATAGGTGAAAATGAATTGTTCTCTTTTATAAAATCCAACGAGGCGGCTTCTTTTAAATCGTTTGTAAAATTTGCTCCAAACCATGTGTTATTATTTTTGTTTAGTCTCGTTGATGCTCCAAAACTATACTTAAAATCTTTATCCTTTGTTCCATATGCCACATATGATTCAATTTTAAAAGTATTAGAAAAATTAGAGTTTGTTTCTCCACCAAAGCCTAATCTCAAACCTTCATAATTATTTAAGTTTAATATTTTTCCCAGGTCTAAATTTATATATTTAGTTGGATAATAGCCTTTTAAGATATTTCGAGCTAAGTTTATTTTTTTTTCAACGCCTTCACTTTCAGCTACACTATCAAGAAAAACATAGGCTGTTTTACCTCTTTTTGTAAGCGAATCTGTCCTATAATAATTCCAAAATTCTTCAGATTTTTTATGAGCATCATCATTAAATTGTATAGTAGAAGCAGCATTTTTTACAATTACAGGTGTGTTAATGTTTATATTAGAATTTACAGTTTTAGATATAAAATAAGTAACATCGCTTTCACTTTTCCCTTTGGTATTAATAATTGAGTCGTTTTTATGACTTTTAGAAAATTTAACTGTACCGCCAAAAAGTGCAATATTTTCATCGTTATCACCTTTCCTTAAAACTATATTCATATCATTTGGGAACCAAATATTGTATTCATTTTTATATGAATAATTTTGTGTTGCCTTTACATTTACCATACCTTTTAATTCGGCAATAGCTTTAGTTATTGCAAACCGTTCTGTGTCTAAATATAAAACACCTTCAATACCCAAAAAATCTTTCTTTTCTTTTGGTTTAAAATAAATTATAATTGAAGTTCCATTTTCATTGCTAATAGTGTCTAAAATTTTGTAATTATATTGTTTTAAAGCATTGTCAGCTATTGGATTTGTATATTTTGTGCCGGCCAATGTGTAAAACTCATTATAAAAAGAAAGATCTTGAAATGTAAGGGCTAGTAGTTCATAAATGGGTTGTTTTAGGCCAGCCATTCTAGATGCTAAAACTACTTCCTTTCTCTTTTTACCTTTTTGAAACTGATATTCCGAAACTTTTTCAGAAATGTAGATATGTTGTTTTACAATATCTTTTTTAAACTTAAAGTTAGTAGAGTCAAGTTTTGAAAACTCCTTTTCACCGTTATTTTTTATAATAAAAACAGAATCTATTTTGCCATTTATAGAATCAGGATTTGCGGTAACTAATATTTTATTATAAGTGTTGAATTTAAATGAACTAAGTGATTTTTCAATATTATTTCTAGGTTTGTTTTTAATTGCATTTCTAATTATTTGGAGTGCTGGATTTTCTTTTGCAGTTATTAAAACCTCATTTAAACTTTCTACAGATGCAGTTAGTTTTACAGTAATAAATTTATCTTTTGTACTAATTGGAACAGTTACAGATTTATATCCTATATATGATATTTTAATTTGATTAAATGGGTTTATTGTTTGTATTGAAAATTTACCTTCAATATCAGTTAAATCTCCATAACCCGTATTGGTAATTATTGATGCAAATGGTAACGGACTTTTTGTTATGCTATCTATTACTATTCCTTGTATTTGTGTTTGGGATAATGTAATGAAAGGAATTAGATATATAAAAAAAAGAAACTGCCTCATTAAATTGTTTTTTCGAACTACTAACAAATATATAAGAATAAAAAAGCACTCGAATGAGTGCTTTTAGCTTTTATGATAAGTTTAACTATGCTAGGTTTTATTAAACCTTCATAATTTCAACATCTTTTATTTTATAGTGCTCGTCAACTATGGCACTATATTTATCCGTTAAAGCCTGAATATCTACTTCAGCATTGGCTTTCATATCCTCAGAAGCTTCAGTTTTTTTTATTTCGTGCATAGCTTCTCTACGGTCATTTCTAATACTTACTTTAGCATCTTCTGCAGCCGCTTTCGCTTGTTTAGATAGATTTATTCTTCGTTCTTCAGTTAAAATTGGAACATTAATAATTACTATTTCACCATTATTAGTGGGGTTAAATCCTAAGTTTGCGTTCATAATGGCTTTTTCAATTTCGTGCAACATGTGTTTTTCCCAAGGTTGCACAGTAATTGTATGTGCATCCATTGTTCCAACATTGGCTATTTGCGCTAAAGGAGTTTGAGAACCATAATAATCTACGGTTACGTTTCCTAACATTGCAGGACTTGCTTTTCCAGCTCTAATATTTCTGAATTCTTTTTCTAAATGTGTAATAGCATTTTGCATTAATTCATTTGTGCTATCTATAATAAAGCGTAATTCTTCATTCATAATTGAAAAATTTTAATTTTATATCTTTTTATCAACTTTTGTACCAATATTTTCTCCAGAAATTACTTTTTCAAGATTCCCTTTTGTATTCATATCAAAAACAATTATTGGTAAATTATTTTCCTGACTAAGTGCGAAGGCAGTCATATCCATAACTTTTAGGCCTTTATTTATGGCATCTTTGTAAGTAATAGAATCAAACTTAATGGCGTTTTCATTTTTTTCTGGATCAACGTTATATATTCCATCAACGCGAGTTCCTTTTAAAATAACTTCTGCTCCAATTTCAATAGCTCTTAAAACAGCAGCTGTATCTGTTGTAAAGTATGGATTTCCAGTTCCACAACCAAAAATAACCACACGACCTTTTTCTAAATGACGCACAGCTCTTCTTTTTATAAAAGGTTCAGCAACTTGTTCCATTTTTATAGCCGTAAGTAATCTAGTTTTAATCCCAGTAGCTTCAATTGCACTTTGCAAAGCCAATCCATTTATAGCTGTTGCAAGCATGCCCATATAATCTCCCTGAACTCTATCAATACCATTACTTGCCCCAGAAATACCTCTAAAAATATTTCCGCCACCAATAACTATGGCAATTTCAATACCTTTTTCAACTATATTTTTAATTTCTTCAGCGTATTCGGATAACCTTTTTGGGTCTATTCCATGTTGGCGATCGCCCATTAAAGCTTCACCACTTAGTTTTAAAAGAATTCTTTTATAAGCCATAATTTTTTTACAAGTTATGCAAATATAAGAAATACTTTAGAAGTATAAATGGATTGTTATTGTTGAATTTGAGTATTATTTAAATCTAATTTCAACTTGTTTTTATTTGTAAAGTGTTCAATTAATAATTTTATAGAATTTAAACTTGCAAATTCAACATCAACTATCGGTCTTTTAAGGTTTAAATATTGTGATTTAATAGTTTCATAATCCTTGATTTTTATAGTTTCTGTTTTTAAAATTGGAATCAATGATTTTGATATTTCTGATAAGTTTTTTGATATTGGTACAATGCTTTTTAAAATTGGGTTATTGTTTATTATTTGTGAAAACTGATTGTAATTATTTGCCCAATTATTTAGCATATAAATTATTTCTTCTTTTGAAGTATTGTTGGATGTTGAAATATAATTGGTAACTAAATTATTAAATATTATACCATCTGAAGCGTCTGCTGTACATGCATCTGCAAAAAGGGTAAAAGGTGAAAATGTTTTGTATTCTATACCACCTTGATTACGAGTGTATATTTTAACGGGCTCGTATATTTTAGTTAACATTATTAAAGCTTCAATATTTTGATTTTTTGCAATATTCCTTAAAATTACATCTCTATTTCGAATATGTGTAATACCTAATTCTTCAAGCCTAAAACTAATTTCATGTAAGCGTTTATACATACTTGAAATATCGTTAATAGATGCGTCCGACCAAAATCTTTCCGCAATAGCGGCTGTTCTTGGCCATATTCTGGAATCTATATTTAGTTGGGTAACTAGTTCACTCCACATGGTTGCTTCCCCTCCTAAAATTCTTGATTTTTCTTCTTTAGTTAAATTAATTGAATTAGGCATTGGATCAACCAAATAATGTTCGCTTGCAGGTTGCATTAAATCTATATAATATCCATTTGAAAGCACTGTTTCGTGTCCTTTTTTTGCAGCTTTAACTAAAGAGCTACCACCTGATGTTCCTTCATTCACCCCTCGCCAAGAATGAATTAAAGCTGTGGTAGGCATATTATCTGTCATTATTTCTTCCCATCCCATTACAGATTTTCCGTATTTGGATAAAATTTTATCTAAACGAATATTGAAATAGGTTTGTAAATCGTGATTGGTTTTTAAGTTATTAGCTTTCATAAAAGCCTGAATATGCTCACTTTCATCCCAATGTTTTCCTTCATTTTCATCACCACCAATATGGAAATATTTAAAAGGGAATAATTGTGCCATCTCACCAAATAAATCTCCTAAAATTTC
>Ga0208671_10001216_pt1 | contig 11510 bp, 9 predicted proteins | sample ColrivemetaGS759_FD_187606 | JGI IMG/M metagenome (GOLD analysis project Ga0208671, IMG submission 187606) | Estuarine microbial communities from the Columbia River estuary - Ebb tide ETM metaG S.759 (SPAdes) (version 2) | ecosystem: Environmental > Aquatic > Marine > Intertidal zone > Estuary ...
CATAGCTCCCTTGGGTATCGCCCGCCAGCACCCGAAAGCATCGTGCCGATAGACCAGAGGCCGAACATGCACTAACATTTACACCGGACCACTCGATGGGGGCAGTCCACATGTCCCTTCCTGAACTCCTCCTCGTTTGCGCCGCCGCTCTGACCTTGGTCAGCTTGCCCATTCTATTGGTTCTCTCGCTTCGCCAAAGCACCTTCCCCGAGCCTGTTCCCCCGATGGAGGAAACCGACATCGAGCGCATCGCCGCGATGCTGAGCGAGCGCTTGGGCATCACGGACAAGGCGTCGATCCATAACCTGACCACCCGCATCGAAGAGATGCGCGCCGATTTTGATTGGCTGGTCTCTGACCGGATGATTGAGCAAGCCATCGAAATGGCCCGCCTTGGCCAACCCATGGGTGCGATCTCGCAAAACACTGGGATCAGCGAAGACGAATTGATCGCCATTCAGCGTCTTCGTCGCCACTAACCTCGGATCAATCGGAATTTTTCCAAGAAAAAGGGGCGCCCGCAGGCGCCCCTTTTGTCATTTAGGCTTCCCCCGCGCTCACTCTGCGGGAACCGCCTTTTCCTCAATCGTCAGTGGATGGGGCAAATGCACCAGCATCTCGATAGGGCAAATTTGCACAAAGGCTGCCTTCTCGGTCTCCCAATTCGCAAGAATGCGCTCGGCTTTCACTGATCCTGTCTCAGCGGCATGGCGCTCCAACAGGCCCTTTAGCTGATCTTCCCAATGGGCCACAGTGACCGGGCAAGTGACCAAGGTCTCCATGTTGATCATCGTCCCGGTCACGCCCTCAGGATCATAGATATAGGCCATACCGCCCGTCATGCCTGCGCCGAAGTTGGCCCCGATAGAACCAAGGATCACCGCAACACCACCCGTCATGTATTCACAACCGTTGGAGCCACAGCCCTCCACCACCACTTTTGCACCCGAGTTACGCACTGCGAAACGTTCGCCCGCGCGGCCTGCTGCAAAGAGGTAGCCATCGGTCGCGCCGTAAAGCACGGTGTTGCCGATGATGGTGTTCTCTGCCGCAACCAAAGGCGAGCGCATCGGTGGACGCACCACAATCGTTCCCCCCGACAGGCCCTTGCCCACATAGTCATTGGCATCGCCGGAAACTTCGATCTTGAGGCCCGGTGCCGCGAAGGCACCCAAGGATTGCCCCGCCGATCCCGTCAACTTCACCGTCAGGTGGTTGGGCTGAAGCGCGTTCCGCATACCAAACCGCTTGACGATATGCGACGAGGTGCGCGTGCCTACTGTGCGGTGCGTATTCTGCACTGCATAGGAAAGCTGCATCTTTTCGCCATCCTCAAGGAAGCGCGCCGCATCGCGGACAATTTCGGCGTCCAGCGTGTCAGGCACCACATTGCGCGGCTTCGAGCGGTCATAGACGATCGAGCCTGCCCTATCGACAGTGATCAGAAGCGGGTTGAGATCAAGGTCATCAAGATGCGCCGAACCGCGACTTACCTGGCTCAAAAGATCCGCCCGGCCAATCACGTCATCGATGGAGCGCGCGCCAATAGAGGCGAGGATTTCGCGCACTTCCTGCGCGTAGAAGGTGATCAGGTTTACCACCTTATCGGCCGTTCCCGTGAACTTTGCGCGCAGCGCGTCATTTTGCGTGCACACACCCACTGGGCAGGTGTTCGACTGGCACTGACGCACCATGATACAGCCCATCGCGATCAGCGCCGCGGTGCCGATGCCAAATTCCTCGGCCCCCATCATCGCTGCCATGACAATATCACGCCCGGTGCGAAGCCCGCCGTCTGTCCGCAGGGTAATACGGTCGCGCAGGTTGTTCATCGACAAAACCTGATGCGCTTCGGTCAGGCCCATTTCCCATGGCAAACCTGCATATTTGATCGAGGTTGCAGGCGACGCGCCCGTGCCCCCATTGTGACCCGAGATCAGGATGACGTCGGCCTTTGCCTTCGCCACGCCCGCAGCAATCGTCCCCACGCCTGACGAGGCAACCAACTTCACCGTCACCTTGGCGCGCGGGTTGATCTGCTTGAGGTCATAAATCAGCTGCGCGAGGTCTTCGATCGAATAGATATCGTGATGCGGCGGGGGCGAAATCAGGGTCACACCCTTGGTGGAATGCCGCAAGCGCGCGATCAGCTCCGTCACTTTCATGCCGGGCAACTGACCGCCCTCGCCGGGCTTGGCACCCTGCGCGACCTTGATCTCCAACTCTTCACAGGCGTTCAGATATTCCGCCGTCACGCCAAAACGCCCCGAGGCCACCTGCTTGATCTTGGCAGAGGGATTGTCGCCATTCGGCTCGGGCAGGAAATGTGCCGGATCTTCGCCGCCTTCGCCGCTGTCAGATTTTGCACCGATGCGGTTCATCGCCACGTTCAGCGTTTTGTGCGCTTCGGGCGACAGCGCGCCCAAAGACATGCCGGGCGTCACAAAGCGCTTACGGATCGAAGTGATGGACTCCACCTCTTCCAGCGGAATCGCCTTGCCCAAAGGCTTGATCGCCAAGAGGTCACGCAGATGGATCGGCGGAGCCGATTGCATCTTGGCGGAATACTGCTTCCACATTTCATAAGACGCGCGGTCGCAAGCCGATTGCAGTAAGTGCATCGATGTTGCTTCCCATGCGTGGGTCTCACCCGATTTCCGCGACTTGTAGAAGCCCCCGATTGGCATGATCGAGCCATCGCCCAACCAACCCTTGTCATGTGTCTCTTCGGCTTTGCGCTGCAAACCCGCCAGACCGATACCGGAAATACGGCTGGTCAGTCCGGGGAAATACTCCGCACACATCGCCCGCGACAGACCCACCGCTTCAAAGTTCAGACCGCCACGATAGGAGGAAATCACCGAAATCCCCATCTTCGACATGATCTTCAACAAACCCGCATCAATCGCATCGCGATAGCGCCGCATCGCATCGGTCAGCGAGCCTTCCAGCAAGCCACGCGAAATCCGATCCGCCAGCGAATCTTGCGCCAGATAGGCGTTCACCGTCGTCGCCCCCGAGCCGATCAATACGGCGAAATAATGGGGATCAATACATTCCGAAGAGCGCACATTGAGCGAGGTAAACGTCCGCAGCCCCTTGCGCGTCAGCCACGAATGCACCGCACTCGTCGCCAAGATCATCGGCATCGCCACCTTTTCGGCCCCCTGATGCTCGTCCGTCAGCACCAGATGCGACGCACCCGAACGTACCGCATCTTCGGCCTCGGCCCGGATCCGCTCCAGCCCTTGCCGCAACGTGTCCGCATCCGCTTTCGCCGCAAAGGTGCAATCGATAAACGTCACCTGATCACCGAATTGCTTGACCATCACATCAAACTCGGCGTTCGCCACAAAGGGGCTTTCCAGCACCAAGATCTCGGTCTGGCTCGAATTTTCGTCCAGCACGTTCTTCAAGTTGCCGAACCGCGTCTTGAGGCTCATCACGCGCGCTTCACGCAGGCTGTCAATCGGCGGGTTGGTGACTTGGCTAAAGTTCTGCCGGAAGAAATGCGACAGAGGGCGATATTTTGTCGACAGCACCGCCGCCGGCGTATCGTCACCCATCGAGGCAATCATTTCCTTGCCATCCTCAGCCATGGGCGCAAGCACTTGCTCAAGCTCCTCGACAGTATAGCCCGCCGCAACCTGACGCCGCCGCAGTTCTGCGCCAGAAAACTTCGCCGCCTCTGGCACATCGCGCAGCAGCGAGTTGAGATCGACCACTTTCTCGATCCACTCGCTATAGGGGTTGGCCGAGGACAGCCGATCCTTCATCTCGGTATCGTGGTAAAGTTTGCCCTCTTTCATATCGACAGCAATCAACTGCCCCGGTCCAAGAGCGCCCTTCTCGATCACCAGCGCCTCATTGACGGGCACCATTCCGGTCTCCGAGCCAGCAATCAACAAGCCATCGCCCGTCACCACATAGCGCATCGGGCGCAGGCCGTTCCGGTCCAAGCCACCACAAACCCAGCGACCATCCGTCATCGCCAAGGCGGCGGGCCCATCCCATGGCTCCATCACGGCGTTGCAATAGGCATACATGTCCTGCCACGCCTGCGGCATCTCGCCCGTGTTCTTTGACCATGCTTCCGGCACCAGCATCGTCTTGGCCATGGGCGCCGAACGGCCCGACCGTACAAGCACTTCAAACACACCATCCAAGGCCGCCGAATCCGACGAACCCGGCTGAATGATCGGCTTGATATCCTCCGCCTGATCACCGAACGCCGAAGAGGCCATCCGAATCTCGTGGCTCTTCATCCAGTTGACGTTGCCTTTGAGCGTGTTGATTTCGCCGTTGTGAGCCAGCATGCGGAAAGGCTGAGCCAACCACCATTGTGGGAAGGTATTGGTGGAATACCGCTGGTGATAAATCGCAAAGGCCGAGACAAAACGCTCATCCATCAAATCCGGGTAGAACGTTGCCACTTGTTCGGCCAGCATCATGCCTTTGTAGATGATCGAGCGACACGACAGCGAGCAAATATACATGCCCTGAATGCCCGCAGCCGTGACCGCTTTCTCGATACGACGACGGATAACATACAGCTCGCGCTCGAATTGGTCCTCATCGATATCCTTTTCGCAGCGGATCAAGATCTGTTCGATCTCAGGCCGTGTCGCATTGGCCTTTTCCCCCAAGCAGCTGATATCTACCGGCACATGCCGCCAGCCATAGATATAATGGCCCATCCGCAGCACTTCGGTTTCCACGATTGTCCGGCAGGTTTCCTGCGCGCCAAAATTGGTGCGCGGCAAGAATACCTGACCGACAGCGATCAACCGATCGCCACGCGGCTCGTGGCCAGTGCGGCGCACTTGATCATAAAAGAAGGGAACAGGGATCTGCACGTGAATGCCTGCGCCATCGCCTGTCTTGCCATCCGCATCCACCGCGCCGCGGTGCCAGATCGCCTTGAGGGCCGTAATGCCGTTTTCCACCACTTGGCGGCTGGCCGTGCCATCAATGGCAACCACCAAACCCACACCACAGGAAGAATGCTCTTCTTCCTCGGCATACATGCCGTTTTCCGCCAGCCACTTGCGCTTGGCTTCCATTTCTTCGGCCCAGGCTTCATCAAACTTGGTCATGGTCAGGCTCCTTCACTGGTGCTGCCGTAGAGCGCGATCACCTCGGCCTCGGTCAGTGTCTGGTGGTGGCCCGCAAGCGCGTAACTATCCGGCTTGCGGTCAATGTAAATTTCACGCTCCAAAGTCAGGCCGTTTGCATCATCAAACAGTCCAACCGGAATTTCCCAATCGCCCCCTTGGGCAGACTCGCGTGTCACCTGATAAAACAGGCCCGATCCGCAAGTCGTGCACCAACCGCGCTGCGCCCAGTCGCTGGACTGGATGCGCGCAATCTGCGCTTGCCCACTCCAGACAACATCGGCATGCGGCACTGTGATGGCGGCAAACATGCCACCCGCCCAGCGTTGGCACATCTTGCAATGACATACGCCGAAAGCGGTATGCGAGAGCGTCGCGCGAAAACGCACCGCCCCACACATGCAACCACCCATCCGCGCGTCCATTGCCTTAACCTTTTGTTCATGAGGTGGGTCAGCGAGGCTGACGCACCGGGTTTTGGGAAGTGCGGTCAACGTCATGACGCAAACCAGACACCGCCCATACGCAAATCATACGTGTTGCATTGTCACTCTGCGGCGACCGCGCGCATACCGTTCAAATAGTTCATCACTGCATCCGCGCAATCGCGGCCATCGCGGATTGCCCAAACAACAAGGCTTGCTCCGCGTACGATATCGCCGATTGCAAAGACGCCCTCAGCACCCGTTTTGCCAGTGGTATACTCGGCTTTGATGGTGCCCCACCGCGTGGTCTCCAGCCCCTCAGCCGCCCATGTCTTTGGCCAATCTTCCGGCTCAAACCCAAGCGCCTTGATAACCAGTTCGGCAGGCTCATCCACGATTGCACCGGGAATTTCTTCCGGCATCTGGCGGCCCGTTACGTCAGGCTGGCCTAGGCGCATCTTTTGCACCTTCACTGCGCTGACTGGGTTGCCGACAAAGCCAGCAGGGGCCGAGAGCCATTCAAAAACAACGCCTTCTTCTTCGGCATTCTGCGTCTCGCGCTGCGAGCCGGGCATATTGGCCCGGTCGCGCCGATACAGGCACTTCACAGATGTCGCGCCTTGACGAATAGCCGTGCGAACGCAATCCATGGCCGTATCGCCACCGCCGATCACGATCACCCGCTTGCCCTTGGCATTCAGCGAGCCATCGTCAAACTCGGGCACATCATCGCCAAAGGATTGGCGGTTGGAAACTGTAAGGTAATCCAGCGCCTTAACGATGCCTGCCGCCTCACCTGCAAGATCACGTGCCTTGTATACACCGATGGCCACGATCACCGCATCATGCTTCCCGCGGATCGCTTCAAAGGAAATGTCGGTGCCAACATTGCAATTCAGCACGAATTCCACGCCCGATTTTTCCAGCTGATCGACACGGCGCATCACCACATCTTTTTCCAGTTTGAAGCCGGGAATACCGTAGGTCAGCAAGCCACCTGCCCGATCATGGCGATCATAAACCGTCACCTGCACCCCTGCACGGCGGAGCATATCCGCAGCCGCCAATCCTCCGGGGCCTGCACCGATAATGCCGACCGACTGGTCGCGTTCAAATGCGGGCGTGATCGGTTGCACCCAGCCTTCTTCCCATGCCGTGTCGGTGATGTATTTCTCGACCGAACCGATGGTCACAGTCCCATGACCCGATTGCTCGATCACGCAGTTGCCTTCACACAGACGATCCTGTGGGCAGATCCGCCCACAGATCTCCGGGAAGGTATTTGTCGCTTGGCTGATTTCCCAAGCCTCGCGCAAGCGGCCCGTGGCCGTCATGTTTAGCCAATCGGGGATGTTGTTGTGCAAGGGGCAATGCGTCTGGCAATAGGGCACACCGCACTGGCTGCACCGGCTTGACTGCTCCGCAGCTTTGGTGGCGGCATACTCGGCATAGATCTCTTGAAAGTCTTGCCGCCGAGCCTCCGCCGCCCGCTTCTCCGGCATCGCCCGCGAGATCGTCACAAATTTCAGCATCGGTTGCTTAGCCATCCCGAACGTCCCCGCAAAAATAAACTCAAAGCCCCATTACATCAGAGCCAATTTCAATAAAAGTCACTTATGCTGACCTAAATTAAGAATATTTGATGCAAGCGCGTCGTATGGCCTCAATAAATTGCAAAATTAGGGCAGTATTAATTACCTATAGACCCTTAAGCGATACCCAACACGCCTAAAACAAGCACGCCGACAGCGATTCGCCACCATCCAAACAGCGCATATCCGTGCCGAGACACGTATCCAAGCAAGCCTTTCACGACAAAAACCGCACTAATGAATGCCGCAACGAAGCCTATACCGATTTGCGTAACGGCGTCGGTGCTCAAACTGTCCCAGCTTTTGTAAAGATCGTAAGCAAAAGCGCCTGCCATTGTTGGCATCGCAAGGAAGAATGAAAACTCTGCTGCTGCGCGCTTTGACGCCCCAAGCGCCAACGCGCCCACAATCGTTGCACCAGAACGTGAGACGCCGGGAACCATAGCCAGGCATTGGATGCAACCAATCATGACGGCGCGCCAAACGGGAATGTCCTCGACCCGATCAAAGCGTGGCTTCAGTGCCAAGCGATCGACAAAAAGCAAAACGATCCCACCCAAAATGAGCATCGAAGCAATCAAGCGAGGGCTTTCAAACAAGACACCCTTAATGAAATCGCGCGCCAAGACGCCTACAAAAACGGCTGGCAGAAAAGCGAGGAGGACGGCGAGAATAAAGCGACGGCTTTCGGCGCTCGAAGGGGCAGTAGAGAATACTTGCCAAATCTTCGCTGCATAAACCGACAATACCGCAAGAACTGCGCCGAGCTGGATTACCACCTCAAATGTTCTCCCTTCGCTCTCGAAGCCAAGGAAGTGCCCAGCCAAAAGCAAATGCCCCGTCGAACTGACAGGCAAAAACTCGGTAAGGCCCTCGATGATCCCGAGAACGAGAGGCAGGATTACGGTTTCCATCATCGTTTAATGCGCGCGCAAATTCTTGGCAGAACGCTTAATATCAGCGTATTGACCAGACGCACGGAACCGCCACAGATAAGTCGGCAAGATCGCCTGCATGGAAGACGGCACAATCCCCAGATCCGCAAATCCCTTGGTGCCCTCAGTCACTATATTGTCTCGCGTCAGCGACCGCACCTGATCAGGCGTAATTTGGGCTGGCACAAGGCCAAGAGACATCCGCGCAACCAGATCAGACATGCCGGCGACCAGACGCGCGATTGGAAATGGCAAATTGAGTATCAAGCGCCGACGCTCAATCACCGTTAGCATTTGCTTCATGAGCGCGCCAAAACTCGCAACATCCGGACCACCCAATTCAAACACGCCCGTTGCTGCACCCTCAACACCCGCAACGGCCGCCTGCGCCACGTCATCCACATGCACAGGCTGAAACCGAGTTTCTGCCCCCACCACCGGGATCATTGGCGAAAGGCTTGCCATGGAAGCAAAGCGATTAAAGAACTGGTCCTCAGTTCCAAAAATCACCGAAGGCCGCAAGATCATTGCATTCGGCATCGCTGCAAGGACGGCGGCTTCGCCCGCGGCTTTAGACCGGGCATAAATGCTTTGACTCGAGGCATCTGCGCCAATGGCTGAAAGGTGCACCATCCGCGCCACGTTTTCTTCTGCCGCGATCCGCGCGATACGCCCGGCACCTTGGGCCTGAACAGCGTCAAAGTTATTCTTGCCACGCGCATCAAAGGTGCCCACGCAATTGACCACAGCGGCGGCACCCGCCATCGCTGCGCGAACGCTCGCATCATCACGGATATTGCAGAGCACTGGCTCGACCTGTCCCGGCGCACCATAAGTCTTCACGAAAATTGCTTCATTCGGGCGACGCACAGCAACCCGCACACGCCAGCCCTTTGCGGCAAGCCTGCGAGCGATATAGCGCCCTACAAAGCCAGATCCGCCGTAGATGGTCACCAAATTCGCCATGGCTCGACTCCTACTTAATGTTGCAATGTTCCTAGCCCTCTCAGGCGGTGCGAGCAAGCCGCTACACCACCATAATCAAGGCCAAATCGCCGCAAGAATCGGCGTTGACACTCTATTGGCCCCACTATACACGCCCTTCTCACCAGCACCTGTGCCCAGGTGGCGGAATGGTAGACGCGCTAGTTTCAGGTACTAGTGTCCAAAAGACGTGGAGGTTCGAGTCCTCTCCTGGGCACCAAAACTCACTCGACAACTTATTGATATTCCTTGTTTATTCACTATCAAGGGGCATCATCATGTCACACATTCGGTACACACTCTATCGTTCTGGCACCTATTATTATAATCGCCGTGTTCCAAGCCATGCGGTAAGGATCTACGGCAGTCACATTAGGCAGGTGCTATCATCATGCCCTTTAGAGGCAGAAGCATACGCAACTCGCCTGAGTAACGTACTAGAGGCATCTTGGGATTGCCCTAGGTCAACGACACCGATCAATATACCTGCTGTCTTGGATAGCTTTAAGCCGAAGTCCTACCTTCTATCAGAGATGGCTGATGAATACTTATCTCTTCGTAAGATTGAACTAACACCCCCCAAGAGTAGCCGTAGAAACCTTTATCAGCTTGGCTGGGGATCGTGATGTGGTCACTTACACAAGAGACGACGCCAAGATGTTTGTCGTTCAACTACATAAACAGGGCAACAAGACAGCAACCATCAGACGCAGGATCAACTGTATTTCAGCTATTCTAAACTATGCCTATGCAGAACTTGATGTGGACAAGAGAAATCCCTTTAGTCGTTTGTTCATTAAGGGCGAGGGGCAGGATGCACAAAGACGTGGAACCTTTACACATGAACAGCTAAAGCAAGGGTACACTCATGCTTTGTCTTCTGGATCACAGATCAAACTTCTGATGCCACTACTTGGGGAGACTGGATGTCGTCTGGCAGAAATTGTTGGTTTGGAATTAGACGACATAGATATGCGGGAAGGTATCATCCATATCCGCCCAAACCGCATAAGAAGGCTAAAGACACCAAGTAGTACGAGGACACTTCCATTAGTTGGCTATGCAAAAGATGCAATGGAATTGGCCTTACACGAAGCAGACGACCAGCATCTCTTTCCACGTTACATCAAAGATGGAGCCTGTCGTGCCACACACGCATCCAATGCGCTGGGCAAGTGGCTAAAGAAGGACTTCGGACTGACTGCCCACAGCCTTCGACACACGTTCAGGGACCGTCTCAGAGCCTCTGGTTGCCCACTAGAATTGATGGATCAAATAGGGGGTTGGTCATCTGTCGGAACCATAGGGTCAAAATATGGGGAAGGGTATGAGTTACCAATCAAGAGACAATACTTGGCTGCGCTTAGTGAAGAGTTGTTGAAACTACATCATCTTTAATGCATGGTTCGGAAAAATTGTAAGTTAGCAGTGCCATAAGAGGAACCCGTATGCGCCGAGCCATCAATAAAGTTTATAATGCTATTTGTCGCAGGAGAATCCATCGTACTTTTCCGGGAATCATGCAGGAGCTAGATGAATACAAAAAATTGTCAAATACAACTGGTACGCAATGGATTACACTTTGGTACGCTGTATCTGGCATTATTGAGAATAAGCCTCGTTATATTCTTGAGTCTGGAACAGGTTCGTCCACATTGGTATTGTCAGCAACTGTAAAAAAGCTGATGGAACAAAATTCTGGCTATAAAGCACAAATCATAAGCATGGAAAGCATTGAAGAGTGGTATAATATCGCTGCTAAAAACTTACCTGCTAAATACAGGGATGTAGCACAAATCGTTTATGGTCCTCGTGAAGAGTTTCTTTTTGGAATGTTTCGTGGGCTAATTCATGGTAATATACCTGAAAACGATTATGACTTCGTCTTTTTGGATGGCCCGAGTTTCTCAGACGATAAAGGTATGTCTTTCTGTGCAGACGTATTTAAAGTCATGGAGTTTTCAAATGCAAAAACCATTAATGGAGTTATAGATGGTCGCAGATCGGCAGCTTACGTAATTCAAAGCATGTTTGGTTCTAACAACGCCAGTTATTATCACAGTTTGTTTGCGTCCAAGTTTAGTTTACCCAACATAGACCTCAACAAAGTGGATCCGAGCAGTGATTTTAGAACCAATCTTTTTGGTAAGCTGACTTTGACGTTATATCGCAATCGAAGGTAGGTACACTAAGTTGATAGCACCCATGAGAAAGTTGCTCTAACCCTGTTGGATAATGTCATTAGGTCAATTAGCGGTTTGATAGCATAAAAACTAATTGAGTTTCTTTGACTCGCACGGCAATCTCCTTTATCAATTCAAACCAACATACATGGTTTTTTGACCATAACTCATTCAATCATTCCATCAATAACATCACAAAGTCGTTGATAAATCACAAGTTATTGGTGTTAAGTTTGTTGTATGTCCGACAGTGATGAAAACATTACCAATAACAATG
>Ga0208671_10001230_pt1 | contig 11455 bp, 7 predicted proteins | sample ColrivemetaGS759_FD_187606 | JGI IMG/M metagenome (GOLD analysis project Ga0208671, IMG submission 187606) | Estuarine microbial communities from the Columbia River estuary - Ebb tide ETM metaG S.759 (SPAdes) (version 2) | ecosystem: Environmental > Aquatic > Marine > Intertidal zone > Estuary ...
GGAAGAACCCCAAATCCTGATGTACTATGTAATCGTGAAATTAAATTTGATGTTTTCTTAAAGATAGCATTGGATTTAGGAGCTGATTATGTTGCTACTGGACATTATTGCAGAAAAGGCACTCTTATTAAAGAAGGTAAAGTCGTTTTTCGATTACTGGAAGGAAAAGATGGTAATAAAGATCAATCGTACTTTTTATGTCAATTGTCTCAAGAACAATTATCCAAAACTTTGTTTCCTATTGGAGAATTAACAAAACCACAAGTTAGAGCGATTGCTAGTAAACTAGATTTAGTTACTGCAGAGAAAAAAGATTCTCAAGGCTTGTGTTTTATTGGTAAAGTAAAACTACCAGATTTTCTCCAACAGCAGTTAAAACCAAAAGAAGGCGTAATTGTTGAAGTATCAGAAGATAATCCTATATATAAAAAAGAGATTCCAGAATTTAAGTCTTTAGAGGACAAGTTAAGATTCGAATCTACTTCTCATTCATATTCAATTTCAGATGGAAAAGTTGTAGGTAAACATCAAGGAGCACATTATTTTACGAAAGGACAACGTAAAGGATTAGCAGTAGGAGGAACTCCAGAGCCACTTTTTGTTATTGATACTGATGTTGACGAAAATGTGATTTATACAGGACAAGGAAAAAAACATCCTGGTTTGTTTAAAAACGTATTATTTGTAACTCAAGACGAATTACATTGGATACGTGAAGATTTAAAACTTGAAATAGGTGAATCTCTAGATGTCCTTGCTCGAATAAGATATAGACAACCATTACAAAAAGCTACATTATATAAAGTTAAAGATGGTTTGTTTGTTTCGTTTAATGCACCACAATCTGCTATTACAGCAGGTCAGTTTGTCGCTTGGTATTTAGATGACGAATTGGTAGGTTCGGGAGTTATTTCTTAAATTGCAGAAACCTAATCTGTTGTTATGAGAAAGAAACTACTAATTGTTATCCTTATTTCCTTTCAGTTTATTGCCTTAGCACAAGTAGAATTTGAACATGCATGGGTTTATTTAGCTGATAAAGAAAATGTGTCTGAGTCTATTGCTAATCCCATTTTAATTTTATCTACAAAAGCAATAGAAAGAAAAACCAATCAAGGTATTCTAATTGATGAAAGAGATGTTCCTGTAAACGAGAGTTATATTTCTCAGCTTAAAGCTGCAACAGGTATTACTGTATTAGCTAAATCAAAGTGGATGAATGCAGTTCATGTGATAGGAACACCTACTAATATTGAAGCACTTTTAAGTAATTTTTCTTTTATATCGTCTATTCAATATGCAAACGGAAACATTTCAGTATCTAAAAATAATACACCTTTTAATAAATTTGATCTAGAAGATACTACAATTAATTTCAACTATGGCGATACTCAAAATCAAGTTGAAATGTTGAATTTACATTATTTACATCAAGACAATTTTACTGGTGAAGGTGTACTAATTGCAGTTCTAGATGCAGGTTTTCCAGGTGTGAATACTATAGATGCTTTTTCTAGATTACATGGTAATGGCGATTTACTTGATGGTTACGATTTTGTAAATAGAACATCATCAGTTTACGATTATACAGGAAATACTCATGGTACTCGTGTTTTAAGCACAATGGCTGCATATATCGATGGTCAGTTTGTTGGTACAGCTCCAGATGCATCCTATTATTTATTTAGAACAGAGGATGCAGCTAGTGAAACTCCAGTAGAAGAAAGTTATTGGGTTGAAGCGGCAGAACGTGCAGACAGTTTGGGAGTGGATATTATAAATACATCTTTAGGATATAAAGGATACGATAATGCAAGCTATAGTCATACAGCTGAAAAATTAAATGGTTATACAACATTTATAACAAGAGGCGCAAATATTGCTTTTGAAAAAGGTATACTTTTAGTTAATTCTGCTGGTAATTCAGGAGCAAGTGGTATTAATGCACCAGCAGATTCGCCTTTTGTGGTTACTGTAGGTGCAGTAACAGATACTGGCGAGTATGCAACATTTAGTTCTCAAGGTAGCGCTTTTCAGCCTACGTTAAAACCTAATGTTTCTGCCAGAGGATCTGGAAGTTATGTGGTTAATGAAGCAAATGTAATAGGCCAAAATAGTGGTACCTCATTAAGTTCTCCAATTTTAGCTGGAGCATTAGCTTGTTTAAAGCAAGCTTTACCAAATAGCTCAAATCAAGAACTAATAGATTTTATGCAGCAATCGGCTTCACAATATCTTACTCCAGATTATTTTTTGGGTTACGGTATACCAGATTTTCAGTTGGCTGTAGGTATTGGTTTGGATTATGAAGCTTCACAGCGTAATGGATTCCAAGTCTATCCAAATCCAATAAAAGATAAATTACAAGTACAGTTTTTTGGAGATGTCGAAAATGCTGAAGTTTCAGTATTTGATATTTTAGGAAAACATGTATTTACAGAAGCTATATCAAGGTATAATAGTACAGTAGATTTTTCTAATATTAGCAATGGTGTGTATATTGTTAGAATTAAATCTGATAATAAAAAAGCTAACACTTTTAAACTCATTAAAGAGTAAATGAATAGAATTACAGATCTTTTTAAAATACAGTATCCAATTATTCAAGCTGGAATGATTTGGAATAGTGGTTGGCGTTTAGCCTCTGCAGCAAGTAACTCTGGAATTTTAGGTTTAATTGGAGCAGGCTCTATGTATCCTGAAGTGCTTAAAGAACATATTCAAAAATGTAAAAAAGCTACGGACAAACCCTTTGGAGTTAATGTGCCAATGCTATATCCTAATATTCAAGAGATAATGAATATTATTGTAGAGGAGGATGTTAAGATTGTTTTTACTTCAGCTGGAAATCCAAAGACATGGACAATATGGTTACAAGAAAAAGGTATTACAGTTGTACATGTTGTGAGCAGTGTAAAGTTTGCATTAAAATCACAAGAAGCAGGAGTTGATGCAGTGGTAGCAGAGGGTTTTGAAGCTGGAGGTCATAATGGACGAGAAGAAACCACAACCTTTACTTTAATTCCAATGGTAAAAGAGCAGTTACAAATCCCCTTAATAGCAGCAGGAGGTATTGCAACAGGAAACGGAATGCTTGCAGCTATGGTTTTAGGAGCTGATGGTGTACAAATAGGAAGTCGATTTGTAGCAAGCACAGAATCGTCTGCACATGAAGCCTTTAAAAATAGTGTAGTTGAAGCTAAAGATGGCGATACCCATTTAACCTTAAAAGAATTAGCTCCTGTACGTTTAATAAAAAACAAATTCTTTAACGACTTACAAGACTTGTATGCTACTAAACCTACTGTTGATGAGTTAAAGACTTTATTAGGTAGAGCACGAGCAAAACGCGGTATGTTTGAAGGTGATTTGGATGAAGGTGAATTAGAGATTGGACAAATTGCAGGTTTAATTCATGAGATTAAACCAGTTGCAGATATTGTTAAAGAGCTTATTGCTGAATTTGAAGATGCCAAAAAATGGATTAATAATTTATAAGTTTTGATAAATAAAGACCTTATGACTATTGACTTTTTTAACATAAAAATCTAACTTCGCTTATCAGTTGATAAAATGAATTAAAACTCAATTTTATCTTATCGTTAGCAATAATTAAAAATATAACACTGGATTAAAAGAATAATTTTTAAAAAAGAATCAAACTAAGTTTATGGAAAACCAGCTTAAAAACATTAAGAAACGTCAAATCTGGAGATCTTTATTGGCTTATCCGGCTGCTGCGTTTGTTATTATACAAGCAGTAGATTTTTTTATTACCAATTATGAGCTTAACCCAAAGCTTTTAACTTTTTCCCTTATTCTTTTAATTGGCGGATTTTTTGTTTCAGTAATGTGGAACTGGAATCATGGTGAAAAGGGCATTCAGAAATTTACAAATAAAGAATTGATGTCTTATGGAATTGTGTTAGCCATAACTTTTCTTTGTGGAGGATATTATTGGAAAAATACACCAACTGTGAATAGAACTTCTGACTTAAGTATTGGCGATTCATTCAATAGATTAGCGGTCTTACCTTTTGAAAATAATTCCACAGATTCTTCCCTTATATATCTTTCTGATGGTATACCGGAAAATCTAATCAATAGGCTTTCATTAATGACAAATTTAAAAGTTTTATCAAGAAATTCGACTTTTATTCTAGATGATTCTGACAGAAACTCTTTAGGAGTTAAAAAAAAATTAAAAGCTGATCTCTTACTAACTGGAAGAGTTGAAAACTTAAATAATCGATTAGTTGTGAACTGCGAACTAATCAATGTGTCGGATAATGTTCAAATTTGGGGAGAAAAGGTGTTTTATGACAACGAGAATGTAATTGAATTAGAAGAAAATATTGTTACATCTTTACTTAATACCTTGCCAAGTTCTTTAAAAAGAAAAGATAGTAATTACCAAAATGATAAAGCAATACACCCGAAAGCAAAATCCCACTTCATGAAAGGGAGAGCCTTAAGTTATGGCTCTACAAAGGAAGAGGCTGAAAATGCACTTGAACATTTCAGAAAAGCTATAGAAATCGATCCTAATTTTACTCCTGCCTATGTAGCAATAGCTAATGAAAAAATAATACAAGCTATGTTTTCCACAGCTACCAGAGAAGAAATTTTTAATGAGGCTAGGACTGCAGTACAAACAGCATTGGCTTTCGATCCCAACTCATCTGAAGCTTATTATGTTGATGGTGCCATTAAATTTTATGGTGATTTTAATTGGGAAGGTGCAGAAAATTCATATAAAAAATCATTAGACATTAATCCTTATAATGTCAATGCATACATAAGATATTCTGCTTTTTTAGGCGCAATGAAAAGACATGAAGAGTCCATAATTATGGCTGATAAAGCCATTGCTTTAGATCCCATTTCAATTTCCAGTCTTCATAATTTGGGCTGGGTGCATTTGATTGCAGGAAATTTTAAAGAATCAGAAGATGCATTTAGTGAAGCCTTGGCTTTACACCCTAATTGGATTTGGGGTTATGCTAAACGAGGTTATGCACGCATGTTTCAAAACAAATGTGAATTAGCTAAGGCTGATGCCATTAAAGCAAGAGAATTATTAGGAGACTGGGGATCTGAACTCATAGAAAGCACATTTATTTTAAATTATGGCACTTGCGGTAATGAAGAAAAAAAGAAAGAATTAATTGATAAGTTTTTTAGACATGTGAATGCCGATAATTATCATGATCCTTTTGCCGTATTCATGGTCTATTATTTAAAAGGAGAACTAGAAACAGCTCTAGATTGGGCTGAAAGAAGCATTTTAGAAAAAGAAGCAAGTTCATATTTATTTAATATAGATATTTTTTACAAGAATGATCTTTTAGAGCATCCACGTTTTATCAAATTACGTAATGATATGAATTTCTAATAAACTATTGCTAAAAACATATATAAAACATAACCACAACGGGAACGTTTCATATACAAAACCGATAAACGTGTACCAAAATTCTACACATTTCCCTGTTAATAACATTTACATAATTCTTCTACTAAATCATGTATTTTTGTTTTTTAAGAATTAAAACTACATGAACTCCAGAAAAGACCAGCTTAGCGCCTTTGATCGCTTACTAACCATTATGGACGAATTGCGTGAGCAATGTCCTTGGGATAAGAAACAAACTTTTGAAACTTTACGACACCTTACTATTGAAGAAACTTATGAACTTGGTGATGCTATTTTAGATAACGACTTGCAAGAAATAAAAAAAGAGCTTGGAGACGTTTTATTACACATTGTATTTTATGCTAAAATTGGAAGTGAAACTAAAGATTTTGATATTGCTGATGTCTGTAATTCTATTTGTGATAAATTAATTGACAGACACCCTCATATTTATAGTGATGTAGTGGTGGAGAATGAAGAACAAGTTAAACAGAACTGGGAAAAACTTAAACTTAAAGAAGGAAAAACGAGTGTTCTTGAAGGTGTGCCAAATAGTTTACCTGCACTTGTAAAGGCAAATAGAATTCAGGATAAAGTAGCTGGAGTAGGATTTGACTGGGAAAAACCAGAACAAGTTTGGGAAAAAGTAGAGGAGGAGCTAAATGAATTTAAAGATGAGGTTAACAAAGGAAATAAAGATGGTATTGAAAGTGAATTTGGAGATGTTTTATTCTCTATGGTTAATTATGCACGCTTTCTAAAGATTAATCCAGAAAATGCCCTTGAACGCACTAACAAAAAATTCTCTAAACGCTTTAAATACTTAGAAAGTAAAGCCAAAGACTTAGGTAAACCTTTAAGTGACATGACCTTATCTGAAATGGATATTTTTTGGGAAGAGGCGAAAAATCTATAATATTTTTCAATCTACAACATCCAAAGAATTAAAACTAAACGTATATATATTACTCAATCACTTATACAGTGATACAAGATAGTTTTATTTAGTTTAGTTAGAAGTACACATCCTACTTGCGTTTGCAAGTAGGATGTTATTTTTAATAAATTTTTTTAACTTTCTTTAGTTTAGCTTTCCAAATAGATAATTCGTTTTTATGCTTATCTATATTTTTGTAAACATCTTTTACAACAGGATTAGTCTTATCTACGTTAGAGAAAAATAATAAGTTATTTTCTAATTGGTTTATTTCAGCTTTTAACTCATCAATTTTCTTTCTGATAAAGTTGTGCTCATTAGTAAGAGATCTATTATCAGAAGCATTTGCCATAGTTTCTAACTTGCTATCATATTTTAAAAGCTCAGTTTCGCCTTTATTCATATCAAGTTTGTTATACAATGCATCAATTATCTTATGAAACTTCTTCTCAATAAATCTATTGTTAAAAGGTACTCTTCCAATTTCTTTCCAAGCAGTTGTTTGCTTTTTAATAAGCTTAAGACTAGCTTTAACATCGTCTTTATCTATCTCGAAATTTTTAAGTTTTTCAATAAATTCTGTTTTCTTATTAAATGCTTCAACCTCTTCTTTATTCTCTTCATTTTTTTGAGCATGTAGTTTATCAAAATAGTGGTTGCAAGCTGCTTTAAATTGTTTCCAGATTTTGTCGCTGTCTTTTCTTGGTACATGACCAATTTTTTTCCAGTCATTCTGGATTTTCTTCATTAATGGTGTGGTTACTTCAAAATCGTCACTATCCTTGTTTTCTTCTGCAATTTTAATAAGTTCAAGTTTGTTTTCAAGATTCGAAAATTGATCTTTTTTTAAGCTCTTATAAAACGCGTTTTTATTTCTATTAAAGATTCTAACAACTTCTTTAAACTTTGCCCAAGTTGCTTCATTAACTTTTAAAGGAACTTTACCTGCTTTAAAAAACTGTTGTCTTAAATCCTCAATTTGTTTTATTTTCTTTTGCCATACAGAATGGTTATTAGTTTTGTCTTCTGCTATCGCTTTAATATTTTCAATTATTTCATTTTTCTTTACTAAGTTTTCTTCATAAACTTCATCTAATCTAGAAAAATAAACCTGACGCTTTTCATGAATTGTCTTAGTTGCAGCACTAAATTTATCCCAAATCACATCCCTAAATTCTCTAGCAACAGGTCCTAATTCTTCTTTCCAGATTTTATGCAAGACTTGAAGTTCTCTAAAAGCTCTATTACTATTATCGTCTTGAGCTAATTCTTCAGCACGCTCAACTATTTTTAGTTTTTGTTCTAAATTATGTTTAAAATCTAAATCTCTTAAATCTCTGTTTAAATGTAAAAAATCGTAGAAGTTTTCTACATGGTGGTGATAGTTATTCCATACATTATTGTATTTATCTCTTGGAATTGGTCCAGCATTTCTCCAACGATCTTGTAAAGCTTTAAAATGCTTATAAGTATCGTTTATATTTTCTTCTACATTAAGTAAATGCTTGATTTCATCAATAATTTCTAATCTGTTTTCCAGATTCTCTTTTAAAGATTTTTCAAGGTTTTTATAGTAGGATTGTTTTCTATCTCTGTAATTTCTGTAAAGCTCATTAAATTTAGTCTTAAGTGGAAAACTAAACTTAAAGTCTATTGAGTTGCCTCCTCCATCAAGAAATTCTTGTTTTGCTTCTTCTAATACATGGCTAAATTTTGCAGAGAACTCACTCTTAATAGTCTCGACTTGATTTCTAACATTTTGTACACTGTCATGACTTAACAATTCTTCAAGCTCCACAATTAGTTCGTCCATTGACATGGCATGGTAATCTTTTTCCTCTATCTCGTGACGCTTACTATTATTTGCATCTTCTGCTTCTTCAGCATTAGAATCATGAATTTCCTCTATATGCTTTTCTTCAATTTCTTTCTTTTTACTTTCTGCTTCTGCTTTTTTTGGAAGTTTTTCTTTAACTTTTACAGGTTCTTCTTTAGGAGTTTCTTCGGCAATATTTTCTAATACTTCCGAATCAGTTATAGTATTATCAACATCTTCTATTTCTTCAGCATTAGAATCATGAATTTCATCTATATGCTTTTCTTCAATTTCTTTCTTTTCACCTTTAGCTTTTGCTTCTTTTGGTAGTTTTTCTTTGACCTTAACAGGTTCTTCTTTAGTAGCTTCTTCGGCTACTGTTTCTATTACTTCTGTCTCAGTTACAGTATTATCAGAAAATTCATTTGAAACCTCTTCTTTAGTTTCGATTTCTTCAGAAATTTCAACTGTATCAGGTTCAACAGGAGTTATTGTTTCTTTTTCAACTTCTGGAGTTGAAGTTGTTTCTTTTTGTAGGTCTTGTTCTTTTGTTCCATCTGCTTCTTGCAGGTTATCTTTCTCAGACATATCTTTCAATGTTTAGGTTCGTAATTTTCAATAGATGTTAAAGATACCATTATCAATTCTATTTACAAAAGATAAAAATAAAATACGAATTGCTTGGGTTTATCTATTCCATATCTCCCAAGATTTCTCAGCTTGTAGTTCAAGCATTCTCAGTCCATTTATTGTTTTTGCTCCATTAAGTTTCCCTGTTTTTAAAAAAAGAGTTTGAGCTGGATTGTAAATTAAGTCGAAAAGAATATGATTTTTTGTAATACCTTGATATGGTATTAAAGGGTATTTTTTGATATCAGGAAAAGTTCCTAGCGGTGTGCAATTAATTATAATTTGATGTGAATTTATTATGGTTTTATCTAAACTTCCATAAGAAAGATAAAATTTATTCTTTGCTTGTCTTGATACAAATTTATAGGGAATATCTAGTTTTTTAAGTGCATACGCTACAGCTTTAGATGCTCCTCCAGTTCCTAATATTAGTGCCTGGTATTTTTGATTTTTTAAAAGTGGTTTTAATGCTTTTTTAAATCCATAATAATCTGTATTATAACCTTTTAGATTTCCTTTTTTTGTAATTCTAATAGTGTTAACAGCTCCAATTTTTTTAGCCCTTATATCTAACTTATCTAGATATGGTATAATTAGTTCTTTGTATGGTATGGTAACATTAAACCCTTTAATGGTTTTGTCATTTTTGATTAAATCCGGAAATGTAGCTATGTTTTCAAGGTCAAAATTTATATATTCATGAGATAAATTTTCTGTTTCAAACTTATTTTTGAAATAACCTCTAGAAAACGAATAATCTATATTTTTTCCGATTAAACCAAACTTAGCCATTTATTCTTCTTGTTTTTTGTCCATACCATTCTAACCATAATACAATCAAAATACCAAGGACTATAAAACCTATGGCATAATAGGTATCTGAATTTAATTCTGGCATGTATCTGTTATAATTTTCTATTATTTTTTCTCCTCTAGAATCTAGTAAAAAAGAACCATCATCTGCAGTTTTAAATATGGTGTTTTTCCATGGCCAAACTACACCAAGTGAGCCAATAATAAAACCCATTAAAAGCGATAAAGTTATGTTTCTAAAATGTTTTAAAACATAACTTAATATATGAGAAAAAGTAACTAATCCAGCAAAAGAACCTAGAGTAAAAACACCTAATACTTTTAACATTCTTATTCTGTAAACATTGTCAATAAAAGAAAAATCTCCAGAAACAATATCTAACATTGTATCGTATAATGCATTTACAGAATCTACGAGGAGTAACACATAATTACCCAATAAAATTAATATAAATGATCCAGAGAAACCAGGAAGGGTCATTCCTGAGACACTAATCATACCACAGAAAAAAACAAATAGTAAATTATCATTTTCTGTTGCTGGATCGAGAAAACTTACACTTACTCCTATAACAGTACCAAATATTAAAGCAGCAAATGTTTTTCCCCACCAACCTTTAAAATCTCTACTTATATAATAAATAGATCCTATAATCATTCCAAAAAATACACTCCAAACATAAAGTTCAAAATGATAGATGAGATAGTCTAATATTTTAGATACACTAAAGTAACTTATAATCATTCCTAAGAATAATAGCGCTAGAAATCGACCATTAATATATCTGTAAAAGCTGTTAAATCTTCCATTAAAAAGAAGTTTAAATGCTTTTCTGTTTATTTTTTGAAGTGAATAAATAAACTCTTCGTAAAAACCAGCAACAAAAGCAACTACACCACCTGATACACCTGGAACTTTATTAGCAGCTCCCATACCAAGTCCTTTAATGACAAGGAATATTGCATCTTTAAAAGTTCTTTTACTTTGCATTGATGTTATTTTCTATTTTTACTACCTATTTTTTCTAGTACTAAAATAGTTAAAAATCCAATTATCATTAGTACAATTGCTAAGGCAATTTTTGGTTCGCCTTCAAAAGATAAAGGTGAAATACTTTCTTCCAAAACAGGAACTTCAACACCTTTAGAGTTTAATCTTGTAGTTAATACTTTTTTCCAGGGCCAAATTTTATTTAGAGAACCAAAGATAAATCCAGTTAGTATGGCTAAGGTTAAATTGTGATAATGCTTAAACAACCATTTTAATAGCTTTGAAAAAGATAAAATTCCAACAATTGCACCACATCCAATAATAGCCAATGTTTTAACGTCTCTATTATTTAATGCATCTAAAACAGGACCATATGCACCAAGTAAAACTAAAATAAATGCGCCTGAAATTCCAGGAAGTATCATAGCACAAATGGCTAAAGCTCCTGCTAAAAATAAGAACCAATAGGAATCGTTTGAACTTAACGAAGGTAGAGTTGTGATGTAAAAAGCGAGAAATGTACCTGCAATTAAACCAATAACTACCCATAAATTCCATTTGGTTATTTGTTTCCCTACAAAAAGAATACTTGCGAGTACTAATCCAAAGAAAAACGACCATAGTAAAACGGGTTCGTTTTCAAGCAACCATTTTAAACCTTTAGCCAGTGAAACAATGCTAATACCTATTCCTAAAAAAAGTGCTATAAGAAAATTTCCGTTTAATTGTTTCCATCCTGCTTTAAAACCATCTTTATAGAAGGTTTTTAATAGGCTAATATTGACATTATTTATAGAGGTAATTAACTCTTCATATATTCCAGAAATAAAAGCAATTGTTCCACCAGAAACA
>Ga0208671_10001244_pt1 | contig 11404 bp, 8 predicted proteins | sample ColrivemetaGS759_FD_187606 | JGI IMG/M metagenome (GOLD analysis project Ga0208671, IMG submission 187606) | Estuarine microbial communities from the Columbia River estuary - Ebb tide ETM metaG S.759 (SPAdes) (version 2) | ecosystem: Environmental > Aquatic > Marine > Intertidal zone > Estuary ...
GGCCAGATGGGGGGTCAGGCTTTCGAAGATCTTGTTCTTGATCTCCTCGCGCTCTGTTGCGGATTCAATGATCAGATCGGTTTGACCGACATCGGCAATGGCTTGTGTGGTGCGGATGCGGGCCATTGCGGCGGCCTTGTCTTCCGGAGAGGTTTTGCCACGGGTGACTAGGCGCTCCATGTTCTTGTCGATGGTGGCCACGGCGCGCGCGAGGGCATCTTGGTTGATGTCGTTGAGCAGCACGTCAAAGCCGGCTTGGGCCATGACATGAGCGATGCCATTGCCCATTTGACCTGCTCCGACGACGCCGATTGTGCGGATGTCCATAGCGCTCTCTCCTGCTTGTTGGGGTGACCATAGGTCTGGTTGCTGCCCGGCTGCAAGGCTTGCCGCGCGTCGGCGAGGACCGATGGGCGCAGATCAGGTGCTGGTCAGACGCTGGCGATAGGCAGGATCGCTCAAATTTTCGCATTAGCATTTCAGAAAGAACCTTGCCGCAAAGTGACTTTGGGTGAGAAATTTTTGGGGTGGGTGGGATGACCTACGAAATGAAGGGCGCGCAGGCGCTTGACTATCGGTATTGCCATTATGGAACATCGAGGCTGGCTTTCCGGGGGCCGCAAAAGGCGCTCACTGGGCCATATGCGGTGTTTTTAGGAGGGACGGAGACATTTGGGCGCTTCGTCGAGCGGCCTTATCCGGCGCTTTTGGAGCCGATGCTGGGGGTGCCTTGCGTCAATTTGGGGCTGCCGAATTCTGGGATTGATGCCTATCTGCGAGACCCGGAGGTTTTGGAGATTGTGCGGCGCGCATGTTTTGTTGTCGTGCAGGCGACGGGCGTTCAATTTAATTCGAACCGGTATTACACCGTGCATCCAAGGCGCAATGATCGGGTGATTGGGCCTACGCCATTGATGCGGCAGGTCTTTCGCGAAACGGATTTTACCGAGTTCAACTTCACGCGCCATTTGGTGCTGGCTATGGCTGAGCGCGCGCCGGATCGGTTTGACTCGCTTCTGCGCGAGATGCAGTCGGTTTGGGTGGAGCGGATGCGGCAGCTCTTGTCTGGGGCGAAGGGGGTCGCGTTTTTGCTATGGTTTTCGGAGCACGTTCCGGCCGCGCATCACACGAGCCTGACAGAAGAGCGCGAACCTTGGGGGGTGGATCGCAGTCTCATGACAAAGGCATTGGTGCAAGATGCACAGTTATTGGAGGTGGTGCCAAGCCCGCGGGCGCGGGCCTTGGGAACAGAGGGGATGGTCTTCACCCCGCTGGATTTGCCTGCGACGGTGGGGTTGCCGGGACCGGCGGCGCATCGGGAGGCTGCGGATATCATCGCGGCACAGGTGCGGGCCTTGGAAGTTTTGCCGCGATCCCTTCTGCAAGGTTAATGCGGTGTGGTGCAAAAGGCACCGCCCGCCAAGGAGGATCCGGGCGGGCGGCGTTTGGATGGTGATTTGCTCCAGAATTAGAGCTTTTCCACCAGTTCAGGAACAGCGGAGAAGAGATCTGCCACAAGGCCGAAATCGGCCACTTGGAAGATTGGGGCTTCTTCGTCTTTGTTGATCGCTACGATGATCTTGGAGTCTTTCATCCCTGCGAGGTGCTGAATGGCGCCAGAAATGCCGACGGCGACGTAGAGCTGTGGTGCCACGACTTTACCAGTCTGGCCAACTTGCCAATCATTGGGTGCATAGCCCGAGTCAACAGCGGCACGCGAGGCGCCAACAGCCGCGCCGAGTTTGTCGGCCAGCTTCTCGATGATCGCGAAATCATCCTTGGAGCCAACGCCACGGCCACCAGAGACGACGATGCCTGCGGAGGTGAGTTCGGGGCGATCGGATGCAGCCACTTTGTCTTCTACCCATTCGGAAAGGCCGGGGTTCGCAGCCGCACCGATGGCCTCGACAGCCGCAGAGCCACCCATGGCCGCTGCGTCAAAGGACGCGGTGCGGACGGTGAACACCTTGACCATATCGCCGGATTTGACGGTTTGGATGGCGTTTCCTGCGTAGATCGGGCGCTCGAACGTATCGGCGTCGATCACGGCGGTGACGTCCGAAAGGATCATCACGTCGAGAAGTGCGGCCACGCGTGGCAGCACGTTCTTGGCGTCCGAGGTGGAGGGGGCGGCGATGTGGCTATAGTTGCCTGCGAGCGAGACGATCAGCGCGGCGACGGGCTCGGCGAGCGCGTGGCAGTAGCTGTGATCCCCTGCAAAGAGCACCTTGGACACACCTGCAATCTTGCCTGCGTCTGCAGCGGCGGCGTCACCGCCTTCGCCTGCGACGAGCACATGAACATCACCCAAACCCGCAACAGCCGAGACCGTTTTTGCGACAACATCGGTGGCCAACTGACCGTTGGCAACTTCGGCAAGGAGAAGAACAGCCATCACAGAGCTCCTGCTTCTTTGAGTTTCGATACAAGCTCGTCAACCGAACCCACCTTGATGCCAGCCGCACGTGCCGCAGGCTCGCTGGTTTTGACAACGGTGAGGCGTGGGGTGACATCGACGCCATAATCGGCAGCGGTCTTTTCGTCCAAAGGCTTTTTCTTGGCCTTCATGATATTGGGCAGCGAGGCGTAACGCGGCTCGTTGAGGCGCAGGTCTGCGGTGACGATGGCGGGCAGCTTGACCTTGATGGTCTGCAAGCCGCCGTCGACTTCGCGGGTGACAACGGCATGGCCGCCATCGATGGCAACTTCGGACGCGAAGGCCGCTTGGCTCCAACCCAGAAGCGCCGAGAGCATTTGGCCCGTGGCGTTCATGTCGTTATCAATCGCTTGCTTGCCTGTGATGACCAGCTCTGCGCCTTCTTCTTTTGCCACGGCGGCGAGGATCTTGGCGACAGCGAGCGGCTCGATGTCTTTGTGCACATCATCGGAGGCCTCGACGAGGATCGCCCGATCTGCGCCCATCGCGAGCGCCGTGCGGAGCGTTTCTTGCGCCTGCTTCACGCCGATGGAGACGACGACGATTTCCGTGACGACGCCCTTTTCCTTCAGGCGGATCGCTTCTTCGACTGCGATTTCGTCGAAGGGGTTCATCGACATCTTGACGTTGGCGAGATCGACACCCGATCCGTCCGCCTTGACGCGGACTTTCACGTTGTAATCGATCACGCGCTTCACAGGCACGATCACCTTCATTGCGTGGTCTCCCTAGACTGTTGAGCGAGGGGCCGCGGGCGACTCCCTCGAGGTTCCTTGGCGTTGATATAATCTTGCGCCCGGCGGTGACAGGTCAAAATCGTCGCGTCATGTGTTAAGGACGCCGCGTTTTTTATCACAAGCGGGCAAGCGGCGCGACAAATTGGCTCGTTCTGACATCGTTTTCCCCCTCGTGGATGCACCGAGAGGGGGCGTTTTATGTGCCGAGCGTGGCGAGAATAGCGCGCGCAGTTTCCTCACGGACGGATTTGCGCGCCACCATTTCAGCAGCGACGATGCCTATTTGCGTGCCATGCGCCCCCGCCGAGACAGCCAGATTGCGGGCATGGAGCGTCATATGGCCGCGCTGGATGCCTTCGGTCGCAAGTGCGCGCAAGGCCGAAAAGTTCTGCACCAAGCCAACAGCGGCCATGACGCGCGCCAAACGGTCCGCGCCCGTGACACCCATGATCTTGAGCGCGCTGCGCGCCGTCGGATGAGCGCGGGTGGCGCCACCGACAATGCCGACGGGCATCGGGCATTCGATCATTCCAACGAGGTCGCCGTTCTTGGCGCGTTCATAAGTGGTGAGCGGGCCATAACCGCCAGGACGTGTCGCGGCATAGGCATGCGCGCCTGCTTCAAGCGCGCGGGTGTCTTGCCCGGTGGCCATACCAACGGCCGAAATCCCGTTCATGATGCCTTTGTTATGGGTGGCCGCTCGGTAAGGATCACAGGCGGCGAAAGCATAGGCTTCCAAGATCCCTTGGACGGTTTCTGCCCCGAGGTCTGCCACAGGCCAAGTGGCGCGCGCCCGCACGAGGCGGCGGTCGGCGAGATTGGAGAGAATGCGAAGGCGGGCCGTGCCCCCGGACCAACCTTCGAGATGAGGCGCGCAGGTTTCCGCCATGGTGTTGACCGCATTGGCCCCCATTGCATCGCGCACATCCACGATGAGATGCACAATAAGGAACCCACCCGCGACCCGCGCCTCTACCATGCGAAACCCACCGCCCAAAGTGACGAGCATTGGATCGACCGCATCACAAAGCGCTTTGAGATCGGCTTCATGTTCCAGCACGCGGGCCCGGGCAAGATGGGGGTCTGATAGGCCGGTAATCTGGATCTGTGCAATCATCCGGGGTGCATCAGCAGAAGTGGTGAACCCTCCCGTCTCGCGACAAGCCCGCGCGCCATTGCAAACCGCAGCAACCACGCTGGCTTCTTCGGTGGCCATCGGCACCAAGACATCCACGCCGTCAACGATGACATTGGTGGCGACACCCAAAGGAATGGACATGACCGAGACGACATTCTCGGCAAGGTGATCGCATAGATCACCGGAGGCTTCGGCCTCGCGGGTGAGGTGATCCAGCTCTGCATTGGTCAGGCCAGTCATCTCGGCAACTTTAGCCAGACGATCCGCGCGAGAGAGGGCATGAAAACCAGGGATGCGAGAGGTCATGCGAGAATATCCCAAAGAGTGGAGGAAAGCGTGCCCAATCGATCCTCGGCAGCGATCATCGCATCAACGATGATATCTTCGCGCCACCTTGGGCCGATAAGCTGGACGTTGATTGGCTGGTGACCTTGCGGAAGAGCTGCCAGATGCGTCGGGAAGTTGCCAGCAGGCAAGCCGATAAAGTTCATCGAATAAGACCAAAGGGCAGAGCCCAAAGCCTCGCGCACACCATCGGCACCTTCGGTGTCGCGGTCGGGGCGGAAGAAGGGCTGTGGCAGGAACGGTGTCAGCACCAGAGGGGTTTCGTGCAAAAAGAGCGACCATTGCCGCGCGTATTTCGTACGGTCGGCCATGACGCGCAGCAAGTCCGCGCCTTCATAAGGGGGGAATTGGCGATAATACTCGTCGAAAACCGCCCGCACCGTTTGCGAACCCGCACGCGCAATATCGGGCCCCATCAGCTGAGACACTTCTCCCATCAGCGCGCGGTAGCCTGACAAAGCGCAAGGCTCGATATCTGGAACCGCGCGTTCCTCAACGTCATATCCGGCATTCGCCAGCGCATCGGCGGCTCGGGTGATCGCGGCATTGATCTCGGGATGCACCTCAAATCCCGGCACCCGCCGCGTGACCGCAACCTTGATCGGGCCTGCCAACGGGGCCATGCGATATGGCAGGGGCACATGGAAAGGATCGCGAGGATCGGGAGCCACGGCAAAAGGCATCGCGAGATCAAGATCGCGGGCGGACCGCGTGATCAATCCCTGCACCGACATTGCCTGCGCCAACATGCCCCGCTCGGCGGTCTGCGACGGGTTCCAAGCGGGCACGCGGCCCATGCCAGGCTTGACGGTGACCGCGCCATTGGCCGCGGCAGGAAAGCGTAACGAGCCCCCGATGTCATTGCCATGCGCCAATGCGCCAATCCCAGCCATCACAGCCGCACCAGCTCCGCCAGAAGATCCTCCGGGCGACACATGAGGCCCCCATGGGTTATGCGTACGGCCATGCAAAGGGTTGTCGGTATCGGCACGAAAGGAAAATTCGGGAGTGTTGGTGCGCCCGATGATCACCGCGCCTGCCGCTTGCAGGTTTTCGACAATCGGCGCATCGCCGGGCGCGATGACGTCCTTCAAGGCGACCACACCATTCGTGGTCGCATGGCCCTTTTGATCGACGTTGACCTTGATGGTCACGGGCACCCCGTGCAGCGGACCGGGGGCTGCGCCAGCCGCCACCGCCGCATCCAAGGCGCGCGCCCGTGTGATGGCCTCACGGCTCAGGTCTTCGACCACCGCATTGAGGCGCGGGTTCACCAGCGCCATCCGATCTAAAGCAGACCTCACCGCGTCCTGTGCAGAAACCGTCCCTGCCCGCGTCTTCCCGACCAATTCCGCAGCCGTCAGCTGCCACAACGGACGTTCCGCCATTCGCCTCACTCCTCGCTTTGCTCATGGCGAAGCCTAGACCCGCAAAGCGCGGAACGTCAAAGGGGCGTGAAAGAAAATTCCACCCCAAAACAAAAAGCATAGCTGCCGCTCAAGCGCTTTCCGGTGCGCTGTCTCGTTGCAAAAATATCCTCGGGGGTGTGGGGGCAGACAGCCCCCACGACACGCTTACCCCTTGGCGTAGCCGATGGTCTGCAGGGCCTCGCGAATTTCATCGAGGATCACCGGATCATCAATGGTTGCGGGCATTTTGAAGCTTTCGCTATCTGCAATTTTTACCATGGTCGCGCGCAGGATCTTGCCCGAGCGGGTTTTGGGCAGGCGATCGACCACCACGGCGCGTTTGAAATCCGCAACAGGACCGATCTGTTCGCGCATCAAGGTGACGCATTCCTTGACGATTTCCGGGTGCGGGCGGTTGACGCCTTTGGTCAAGCACAAAAATCCGACTGGCACTTGGCCCTTGAGCTGGTCTGTCGCCCCGATGACGGCGCATTCGGCGACGTCAGGGTGAGAGGCGAGCACCTCTTCCATAGCGCCAGTGGACAGGCGGTGGCCTGCAACGTTGATGACATCATCTGTGCGCGCCATGATGTAGAGGTAGCCGTCTTCATCGATCATCCCGGCGTCGCCTGTCTCATAAAAGCCGGGAAAATGTGCAAGGTAGCTCTTCTTGAACCGTGCATCGGCGTTCCAGAGCGTGGGCAGGGTGCCGGGTGGCAAGGGGAGCTTTACGGCGATCGCGCCCAATGTGTTGGGGCCGAGCGGGTGGCCTGCTTCGTCGAGCACTTGCACGTCATAACCCGGCATTGGCACCGTGGGGGACCCCAGTTTGACTGGCAGGGCTTCGATTCCCGCAGGGTTTCCAGCGATGGTCCAGCCGTTTCGGTTTGCCACCAATGGTCGTAGACCGGAACGCCGAGGATGTTTTGCGCCCAGACGATCGTATCGGGGTCGGCCCGTTCGCCTGCCAAATAGAGGGCCCGCAGACAGGAGAGGTCGTATTTCTGGCGGTATTCGCCTTTCGGGTCTTCTCGCTTGATGGCACGAAAGGCTGTTGGCGCAGTAAAGAATGAGCGCACATTGTGCTCGGAGATGACCCGCCAGAAGGTGCCGGCATCTGGGGTGCCGATGGGTTTTCCTTCGAAGACCACAGTGGTGTTGCCGTGGATCAATGGGCCGTAGCAGATATAGCTATGTCCGACGACCCAACCCACATCCGAGGCGGCCCAGAACACATCACCTGGATCGACATTGTAGATGTTTTTCATCGACCAATTGAGGGCCACGAGATGCCCGCCTGTGGGGCGCACCACGCCTTTGGGTTGGCCTGTCGTGCCCGAGGTGTAGAGGATATAGCACGGGTGATTGCCTTCGACCCATTCGCATTCTGCCGGGGAGACACCTGCCTGAAAGTCGAACCAATCGACATCTTGCCCCGGGATGAGCGCGCAAGGCTCTTGTTCACGTTGGAAAATCACCGTGAAGTCAGGCTTGTGGGTGGATTGTGCAATGGCCCCGTCGAGGAGGGGTTTGTAATGAACCACGCGGCCCGGCTCGAGGCCGCAGGAGGCCGCGATGATTGCTTTGGGTTTGGCGTCGTCGATCCGCACGGCCAGCTCATGGGCGGCAAAGCCACCAAACACCACCGAATGGATGGCGCCGATGCGCGTGACGGCAAGCATTGCTTCGAGGGCTTCGGGGATCATCGGCATGTAAATGATCACCCGGTCCCCCTTGCTGACGCCTTTCGCCTTGAGTGCTCCGGCGAGCGAGGCGACGCGGGTTTGCAGATCAGCGTAGGTGATTGTGCGTTTGATGCCAGTGATGGGGCTGTCGTGGATGATTGCGGTTTGTGCGCCCCGCCCGGCGGCGACGTGGCGGTCGACGGCGTTGTAGCAGGTGTTGGTCAAACCGTCGGCGAACCACTCATACATATGGTCGCCCAGATCGGTCAGGGCCCGAGACGGTGCACGGTGCCAGTGGATCTGTGCGGCGGCATCGGTCCAGAAGGCTTCAGGGTCAGCTTTCCAGCGGGCGTAGACATCCTTGTAGGTGGTCATGGGGCGGTCCTCCTCCGTGCAGTTGACGCGGGTTTAGACAAGTGCCTGTCGTTTGAGCAAGCCTGTTACCGGAAACAGGGGCGGGATGCCGCGGGAAATTTGCAATATAGCGGCACAGAGCCCTGCAAATTTTTGCAAAATTGCGAAATTCGGCGAGGTTTTAGCACAAGCTTGCCCGAGTTTGCAAAGTTTGCCGTGCGCGCTTTGCATGTGACGACTCGCGGCGGGTGCGGGTGACAAGGCGGATGCAAACGCCTTGGACCGGGCCTTGCAAGGCCCGATCAAGCATCTTGTGCGGCGTTTGTGCGCGGCGTTAGCCGTAATGCGCGACGGGCGTGCCGGCGATGGCGGCCATGTTCAAGAGGCCGCGCGCGGTGATGCCTGGCGTTACAATATGGGCGCGGTTGCCCATGCCCATCAAGATTGGTCCCACTTCCAGCCCGCCAGCTTTCATTTTGAGAATGTTACGGACGCCGGACGCCGCATCGGCATGGCCAAAGATCAGCACATTCGCTGGGCCTTTCATTCTGTTGCCGGGCAGGAGCCTGTCGCGCAGGTCGGGATCGAGGGCGGCATCAACGTTCATTTCGCCCTCATAGCAAAAGTCGCGCGGCGCTTGGTCGAGGATTGCGATGGCCTCTCGCAGACGCTGGCCAGACCCTTGGGCTTGGTTGCCAAATTGCGATTGGGAGCAGAGCGCGATGTTGGGCGATAGGCCAAAGCGGCGCACATGGCGCGCCGCGCCGATGGCGATTTCAGCCAGTTGTTCGGGGGTGGGTTGGGAATAGACATGCGTGTCTGCAATGAAGAGCGGGCCGTCTTCCAAGATCATCAATGACAACGCCCCATGCGGGCGCAGCGTTTCGTTCCCCAGAACTTGGGTGAGGTAATTCATATGCCAGCGGAATTCACCAAAGGTGCCGCAAATCAGGCTATCGGCCTCGCCGCGATGGACCATGACGGCCCCGATCGCCGTGGTATTGGTTCGCATGATGGCGCGCGCGAGGTCGGGTGTGACGCCGCGGCGGGCCATGATTTGATGGTAGGTGCCCCAATAGTCGCGGTAGCGAGGGTCGTTCTCGGGGTTGACGATTTGAAAGTCGCGACCGGGTCGAACGGCAAGCCCGTAGCGTTCGCAACGCCGCTCGATCACCTCGGGGCGGCCGATGAGGATGGGCTGTTCGGTGGTTTCTTCCAGAATGGCTTGGGCCGCGCGCAGAACGCGCTCGTCTTCGCCTTCGGCAAAAACGATTTTCCGCGATGCGGTGGCTGCGGCCTGAAAAACCGGGCGCATGAGGAGGGCGGATTTGAACACGGACCCGTTGAGCCGTTGACGGTAGGCGTCAAAACTCTCAATCGGTCGCGTGGCGACGCCCGAGTCCATGGCGGCTTTGGCGACGGCGCTGGCGACGACGCCGATCAAGCGGGGGTCGAAGGGTTTGGGAATGAGGTAGTCGGCCCCAAAGGTGAGTTGTTCGCCTCGATAGGCCGCTGCGGCTTCGGCGGAGGTGGTGGCGCGGGCCAAAGCGGCAATGCCGTCGATGCAGGCCAGTTGCATTTCGTCATTGATCGCCGTTGCACCGACATCCATGGCGCCACGAAAGATGAAGGGGAAGCAAAGCACGTTATTGACTTGGTTCGGATAATCCGACCGCCCGGTTGCGATGATCGCATCAGGGGCGACGGCGCGGACTTCGTCGGGGTGGATTTCCGGTGTTGGATTAGCCAAGGCGAAGATGATTGGGCGGGGCGCCATTTTGCTGACCATGTCTTGGGACAGGACGCGGGGGCCTGAGAGGCCGAGGAAAAGGTCGGCGCCGTCAATGACGTCGTCAAGGCTACGGAGCGATGACGCCTGAGCGTAGGCCGCTTTCTCTGGGTTCATTTCTTCGGAGCGACCTTCGTAAACAAGGCCATGGATGTCGCAGAGCCAGACGTTTTCGCGCTTTACGCCGAGCTTGAGCAACATGTTCAGGCAGGCAATGCCCGCCGCGCCGCCGCCTGTCGAGACAACCTTGATCGTGTCGAAGGTTTTTCCGGCGACGAGGAGGGCGTTGGTGGCCGCGGCGCCAACGACGATGGCGGTGCCGTGTTGGTCGTCGTGGAAGACAGGAATATTCATGCGCTCTCGGCAGATGCGCTCGACGGTGAAGCAGTCTGGGGCCTTGATGTCTTCAAGGTTGATTGCGCCGAAGGTGGGCTCAAGCGCGCAAACGATTTCAGCAAGTTTTACGGGGTCTGGCTCGTTGACTTCGATGTCGAAGCAATCAAGGCCTGCGAATTTTTTGAAGAGAACGGCTTTGCCTTCCATCACAGGTTTGGAGGCCAGCGCCCCGATATTGCCCAAGCCCAGAACCGCAGTGCCATTGGAGACGACGGCGACAAGGTTGCCGCGGGCGGTGTAGCGAGAGGCATTGGCAGGGTCGGCTTTGATTTCCAAACAGGCTTCGGCGACGCCGGGGCTGTAGGCGCGGGCGAGATCGCGGCCATTGGCGAGAGGCTTGGTGGCCCGGATCTCGAGTTTTCCGGGTTTGGGAAACTCGTGATAGGCCAATGCTGCTTGGCGCAGGGCCTCTTTTTGGCTGTCGGTGCTGTCGGACATTTTGGCCTCCTCCAAGGATAGTTCAGTATTAAACTATTTCGTGGTGTCTGGAAAGATGGGTTTTGTTGATGCGCGTTTGACGGCCTTGCGGCTGATGCAGAGCGGCCAAATTCTTGCAAGAATTTGGGGCACAGCCTTGCACGGCTGTGGAAAATTCCTTGCAAGGAATTTGGCGGTGGGGCGGGTTGCAATTCCCGGTGCTGCGCGCCACGCTTTGCGGGAGATTGTGGGGGCCATCATGACAGAGACTCGGGCTGAAATTCGTTTGCCGACGACGGAACTCCGCAATGATATCCCGTTTTTCACCCAAGTATTGGGAATGCGGATGGATCTGATTTATCCGGCCGATGATCCTGCTGTTGCGGTTTTTTCCGGGCATGGGGTGCGAATTCGAGTGGAAAAGGGCGCGACGGAGCCTGCGGGCACGCTGCGGATCCTCACGGAAGATCCGGATCAATTTGCGGCGGGCGCGCGGGTGTTGATGGCGCCCAATGGCACGCGTGTGGAGATTGAGCCTCTCAATCCGCCAATGGTGGTCCCGCCAACGCTGCATTCCTTTATTGTGCGGCGGCTCAAGGATCAGGCCCCTTGGATCGTGGGGCGGGCAGGGATGATGTATCGCGATTTGGTACCGGATCGTTTGGGAGGTGCGCTGATTGCGTCGCATATCCGTATT
>Ga0208671_10001252_pt1 | contig 11355 bp, 9 predicted proteins | sample ColrivemetaGS759_FD_187606 | JGI IMG/M metagenome (GOLD analysis project Ga0208671, IMG submission 187606) | Estuarine microbial communities from the Columbia River estuary - Ebb tide ETM metaG S.759 (SPAdes) (version 2) | ecosystem: Environmental > Aquatic > Marine > Intertidal zone > Estuary ...
CTTTACGATGAATCCTTCAGGAAAAATCTTGGCAAAGATCTATTGAACAAACTGGCATTTTCAGTTTCTACCAATGACCTGTTCGTGCGATTCCAAACGTTTGAACACAACGGACACGCTTATACAAAAGACAGAGGATATGCCTTTGAAGAACAACTGCATGAGAATACAAAAAATATTTTGAGGCATGATCTGGGATATTATTCCCAACCGGAAAAAGATGCCAAAGTACCTGTAATGATCTTTTCTCCAACAATAGCAAACGATGGAAGACGATTATTAATCTCCTCTCAGTCTCTGAGGTTCCTTACAATTGGAAACACTAGCAAAGAAGAAAGATCAAATAGCTATGAAAACATTGACTATCAATCATTCTTTGCTAAAAATGACCCTCAAAAGATCAGATTCTCATCTGTTCTTAGAGCAAACGCAACCTTCCCTTTCATTATGCCGATGGTAACCATGCCTACTTTCCCTGAAATGCAATTGATGGACGCAGGAATCAGAGACAATTACGGTACTAGAACGACGATTGAATACCTCACACAACTCACCGATTGGATCAAAGAAAATACAAGTGGTGTGATCATCATCGAAATTAGGGATACGAAAAGGATCTTAAACAATGAGTCGTATCACTCTGTATCCATGCTCGATAAGATCACATTACCTTTTGGAAATATCTACAGCAATTTTCCAAGAACTCAAGACTTCGATCAAGAACAACTTCTTGAAGCTGCAACTAAATCATTCCCTTTTTCTCTGGATGTAATTACATTTAATTTACGAGAACATTCCAACGACAGGATCTCTCTTTCATGGCATTTAACAGCACAGGAAAAATACAAGATCGAACGAGCCTTTTATAGCAAGGCAAATCAAAGCGCTTACAGGAAACTCATGAAATCTCTCTGATCATCTGGTTTTTTGAACATTCTCTACAGAGACAACCATATCAATCAAGGTACAACCGTCAGGCTGCATTGCCCTGCTTGGAATATAATTAAATAAGATCTTAGTTCCATCAACCTTAAATTCCTGAGGAAGATTCACCGGATAAAGTCTTTTTTGGTCTGCCCCACTATCGACAATGATTAATACCGGGCAACCTTTTAAACTCACATACACAACTCCAGAAACAGCACCATCCTCAGAAACCTCTTCCATTATATCCTTATTTTCAGTTGCGACAACCTCCGCGGATTTACATGATGCAACCAATAATAAAACTACCAAACTCATAAATAATGCTTTCATGATCTTTTTTTTCTTTGAAGTTATAAAAACCATACCAAACTACACTCCAACAAAATCTTTAAACAAAAAAAAGAGGCCCTGTAGGAGCCTCCCTTTTCTTAACCTGTAGATGTTAATAATTGATCCGTATCATCTCTAACGCCTGTTAATTCAAAAGGTTTCAGTTTTTTTTACTTTAATTAACATTTTTCCATGAATAAAGATTTGGCATCACATCCAAATGACCTGAATAGCTCATCTATATTTGTTGCAAGTGAAAGAACTCAGGGAAATACAAGCGCTTATTCAGCTGATCGACGATCCGGACGAAAATGTTTTCGAACATGTGAGAGATCGCTTGAGAACATATGGATCGGAAGCTATTCCCTTCCTTGAAAGCTCATGGGAACAAGAATCTATGGGCCTTCTTTTTCAAAGTAGAATTGAAAACCTTATCCACGAGATCCAATTCGAAGAAACCAAAAAAGATCTCACCCAGTGGGCTGAATCAGAAGATAAAGATTTGTTGAAGGGAGCTATTATTGTCTCAAGATATCAATACCCTGGTCTGGATGAGCAAATGATCATCGAAACTATTCAGCAATTAAGAAGAGATGTCTGGCTGGAGTTAAATGATAGCATGACCGCTTTTGAGAAAGTTAATATCATGAACCGAATCTATTTCGGACTTTATAAATTTCATGGGGATACCAAGAATTTTCATTCTCCGATGAATTCTTTTCTAAATACTGTAATAGAATCAAGAAAAGGAAATCCGCTGAGCCTATGCTTGATCTACTCTATTGTTGCACAATCACTCGACCTGCCAATCTATGGTGTGAATCTTCCGAATCACTTTATTCTGGCTTTTATGGACGAACATGGATCAGGTCAATACCTGAAGGAAAAGAATGATTATGGAATTTTATTTTACATAAATCCGTTTTCCAAAGGAACCATTTTCGGAATGAAGGATATTAAAGAATTTCTTGATGGGCTGAACTTACCTCACGAGCGTTCCTACTTTGAACCTTGCTCACATTCTGACATTATCAGGCGTATGATCACTAATTTGATCGCCTCTTTTCAGCAGGTCGGAAATGCTCAGAAGGTTGATGAATTGACTCAGATGAGGGAACTCATCCCTTAAGACAACCTGAATTCCAGATTAAATTTCTGTAACTCTTTGAACAATTGACTATTCGGGTCGATTTTTATTGTCTTCGAAGGCATTCTTACTTCAATTCCATCCAATGGATCGAATACCGTAAAATTAACTGATACTCTACCTTCATTTTCCGTAAATAACTTGTAAAGATCTGTGATCATCACCTGATCAAGCTCCTTTGAAGAAACTTTAATACTTAACTCTGAAGCTTTAGCATCCTTTAATTCCTGGAGTAATGAGATGGTACTCACTACAAATTCAAGTTCGTTTCTTCTTAATGGCTTTTCAATTTTTCCTTTGAATGCAACAAATGTTCCAGGATGGAAAAAATGCTTGAACTTTAAATAGTTTTCCCTCCATAAGAACAACTTATGACTATCTGAATAATCTTCGATGATCAGTGTCCCAAAAGGGTCACCATTTTTAGTAACTCTATGTTCGGCTTCTATAATGATGGCAGGAACAAGAATATCCTTTCCTTTGTGACTCTCAAGATCGTGAAGCATTGAAATGTTACCATTACAAAAAGCATCGATCTCCACTCTAAAGTCATCCAAGGGATGTCCGGAAATAAAGATGCCAACCACCTCTTTTTCCTTCTTAAGCTTAAACATACTAGACCACTCTGTAGCCTTCGGAATTTCGGGTTCTGGCATTTTTGCTCCGGAACTTTCTCCAAATAATGACACTTGTGAAGACGACTCGTTATCCTGAAAACTTGCCCCAAAACGCATTGCACTTTCCAGGAAAGTCTTGCCGGAAATATCCTCTTGAAAATACTGTGCTCTGTGCACATTTTTAAATGAATCAAATCCACCAGCATATGCAAGACTTTCAAAAGCCTTCTTATTACAAACTCTTAGATTGATTCGTTTTGCCATATCGAAAATCGACTGGAACGGGCCATTTTCACCCCTCTCTTCAATGATCGCTTCAACAGGACCACTACCTAATCCTTTGATAGCACCCAAACCAAATCGGATGGCACCCTCTTTATTTACTGTGAAGTGATAATTGGATTCATTCACATCCGGACCTAAAACAGGAATACCCATTCGTTTGCATTCTTCCATGAAGAAGGAAATCTGTTTGATGTCATTCATGTTGTTAGAAAGAACCGAAGCCATGTACTCCGCAGGAAAATTCGCTTTTAAGTAAGCTGTTTGGTAAGCGATCCAGGCATAACACGTAGAGTGAGATTTGTTAAAGGCGTATGAGGCAAAAGCTTCCCAGTCTTTCCAGATTTTCTCAAGTTTTTCTCGATCATGGCCTTTGGCTTCACCCTTTTCAAGGAAAGCCGGTTTCATTTTATCCAGGACATCCTTCTGTTTTTTACCCATCGCCTTACGGAGTGTATCCGCTTCACCTTTGGTAAAATCCGCGAGTTTCTGAGATAAAAGCATTACCTGCTCCTGATAGACAGTAATACCGTACGTTTCTTTCAGGTACTCTTCACAATCGTCAAGATCGTACACAATCTCCTCTTCAGCGTGTTTTCTACGAATAAAGGAAGGTATGTATTCAAGAGGACCAGGTCTGTATAAGGCATTCATCGCGATCAGATCGGCAAAGACAGTCGGCTTGAGCTCCCTCATGTACTTTTGCATCCCAGGAGATTCGTACTGGAATATCCCTACCGTTTCACCACGCTGAAATAATTCATAGGTAGGAACATCATCGATTGGAAACAAATCCGGATCCAATTCCAATCCCTTTGTCTCATTGATGTTCTTCACTGCATCCTTGATCAACGTAAGTGTTTTGAGACCAAGGAAGTCCATTTTTAGCAAACCTGCAGATTCAGCGACCGAGTTGTCGTATTGCGTACAATACATATCTGAATCTTTTGCTGTAGCTACAGGTACGAAATTCGTAATGTCATCAGGTGTAATGATCACACCACAGGCATGGATACCTGTATTTCGAACCGAACCCTCCAATTGCAAGGCTTTCTTAATCACCTTTGCGGAAAGATCTGTTCCTTCACACAATCTTTTTAGTTCTTTAGCCCTCGCGATATCGTCCTGATTATTCTTCAACTTATCAGCCAAAGAAGCATCATCAAGCGCGAAGATCTTATTGAGTGAAAGATCTGGAACGAGTTTAGCAATTCTGTCTGCATCCGGCAAAGGAAGATCGAGCACTCTTGCTGCGTCTCGAATACTTGATTTAGCAGCCATCGTGCCATAAGTAATGATCTGAGCCACCTGATTGGCACCGTATTTATTGATCACCCAATCAATTACACGACCACGTCCTTCATCATCGAAATCAATATCAATATCGGGCATAGAAACCCTGTCCGGATTAAGGAAACGCTCAAATAGGAGATCGTATGCAATCGGATCGACATTGGTAATACCTATGCAATATGCAACTGCTGATCCTGCCGCGGAACCTCTTCCTGGACCGACTGACACTCCCATTTCCCGAGCCGCATTGCAAAAATCCTGAACGATCAAGAAGTATCCGGGATAACCTGTTCTTTCAATTGTTGCTAATTCAAAATCAAGTCGATCCTTTATCTCGACGGTGACATCATCATATCGTCGTTTTGCGCCTTCATAGGTAAGGTGGCGCAGATAATTGTTCTCACCCCGTTTTCCTCCATCCTCCAGGTCTTTAGCATCCTTGAATTCTTCTGGAATGTCAAAAGCGGGCAACAAAACGTCTCTTGCTAATCCGTAGGCTTCACATTTTGAAATGATCTCAGAAATATTCTCTATTGCTTCAGGAAGATCGATGAACAATTCTTTCATCTCTTCCTGAGATTTGAAATAATACTGATTATTATCTAATCCGTAGCGGAATCCTCTTCCTCTACCCTTCGGCGTGGATACCAACTCGCTATCCTTAACACACAACAATACATCATGCGCTTCGGCATCCTCAGTATTCAGATAAAAGGTATTGTTTGTTGCCACCAGTTTTACCTGATGTTTTTCGGTAAATTTTATAAGCGTGGCATTTACTCGATTCTCATCTTCCTGACCATGACGCATGATCTCAAGGTAAAAATCATCTCCAAATTCCTTCTTCCACCACAGCAAAGCTTCCTCAGCCTGGATTTCACCTACATTTAAGATCAATGATGAAATCTCACCATACAAATTCCCTGATAAAACGATGAGATCATCCTTATACTGAGAAATTAATTGCTTATCGATCCTTGGCACATAGTACATACCTTCAGTGTAAGCAAATGAAGCCAGTTTTACCAGGTTATGATAACCATTTTTATTTTTTGCCAGGATAACGATCTGATAACCGTTGTCCTTTTGAGATTTGTCCTTGTGATTTCTACAGACATTGAACTCACACCCAATGATCGGCAATAGTTCTTTTCCATCGTACGATTCCCCTTTCTCCTCAGCCTCTTTTCTGGCAGCTTTTACTTGCTTGTTATGCGAAGAAACAGCCTTTTCAAAGTGAAAGGCAGCCATCATGTTCCCCGTATCTGTCAAGGCCACCGCAGGCATTTTCAATTCAATCGCTTTGTTCACCAATCCAGAGACATCAATGGTCGATTGTAGAATCGAAAATTGTGTATGATTATGCAAATGAGCAAATTCGGCTTTGTCAAGTCGAATTCTGTTTTCCTCGAAATCACCTTTTCGAATCTCAAATTCTTCCTTAAAGCCCTCTTTTAATTTGGCACTCTCCTGCTTTAGGTTGACATGTGTTAAACCAACTCTTCCAATTGGTGCGGGATTGAAAGATCTGAAATCTTCAAGGTACTCATCGATCTGATCCAGTTGTTCTATCGAATAATTCCCGATTCTGATCAACTCAAGAAAACAACGGGTGGTTGCCTCAACATCGGCAGTTGCGTTGTGTGCCTCAGCAAAAGGCTCATTAAATAGGTGCTGATGGAGCTCTGTTAATGTCGGCAACTTAAATCGTCCTCCCCTTCCTCCCGGAAGTCTGCATAATTCAGCAGTAACTTCGGTACAAGTGTCCAGAACAGGCATTCTGACAAGATCAGGATTAACACCCAACCTTACGAATTCACATCCGACTACATTAATATCAAATCCTACATTCTGACCAACAATGAAATTTGTTTGCTTCATTGCTATTTCGAACTTTGAAAGTGCTATCTCAAGGGATATTCCCTTCTCGTTTGCAAGTTGCGTAGAAATACCGTGAATCCTTTCAGCGTCGTAAGGAATATCGAATCCATCAGGAGTAATAAGAAAATCCTGATGTTCGATCAATTTTCCCATATGATCATGCAATTGCCATGCGATCTGAACTACTCTGGGCCAATTGGATACGTCCGTGTATGGGGCGTTCCAATCACGCGGTAAACCAGTTGTTTCCGTATCAAAAATCAGGTACATAATCCGGGAAAAATTCTTGGACTAAAGTTACAAATTAATACAGGAAACTGAAGTAGAAGTTATGAACAACCTGTTACGGTTTTGGCTCAACGTAGATTTTAAACCGAAGCTTTTCGGTCTTCTTTTTTGTATTCATTTCCAGGTAGATGATGCGATCCTGGTAGAATGATTTTCCTTTCGTATCAAAGGATAAAATGATCTTACCTTTTTGACCGGGAAGGATTGGTTCTTTGGGAAGTTCAAGTTTTGTACATGGACAATCGACCTTATAGGAACTAATGATCAAAGGAGCCTTACCTGTATTGGTGAATTCGTAGATATGCTCTACCTGATCACCTTCTTTAGCTTTAGGAAGCTTAATTGTTGGGGACTTAATACTAAATTCCGCCAGCTGGCCGAAACCAGTGGCGGAACTCAATGCTATAATTATGATCGCGAATAATAGCCTCATCTTAGTTGTTTGCAGGAGCGCCTCCGCTATTCACAGGAGCACTACCTTCTGGAGCTGGCAATACATTTCCTTTGATGCGAATAACCTTAGTAGGCTCGTTCACTGCATTTGAAGTGATTGTTACACTTTTGTTGATCGCTCCAGGACGCTTTGTGTCATACTTCACTTTAATTGATCCTTTTGCTCCAGGTGCAATTGGCTCCTTCGGCCATTCCGGAACTGTACATCCACAAGATCCTTTTGCGTTTGAAATGATCAATGGAGCATTTCCAGTATTCTTGAATTCGAAAGTACATGTACCATCAGCACCATACTTGATCGTACCATAATCATGTGTTTCTTTTGTAAACTCGATTTTTGGCCCAGCTTCGATCTGAGCAGATACTTTGTTCAATGCTACTGAAGCAACGAACATCATCAATAGAGAAAATATTACCTTTTTCATAACTGTATAATTTAAATTTTCAGGTTCTATACCAAAGATAGTTCCACAATTTGGGCAGACCCATTTTTTAACACATCGTTAACACCATCAATTTTTAGCAAAATTGCTCATGTTCATTTCAATGAATTCATCAAATGAAAGATGGTTGTACTTCAATCGATTTTTAATCCCCTGTTTTTTATCCTTGTCCATTTTTGGATTTTCCTTCAAAAGCATTTCATAGTAATATCTCACCTTCGCTGAATCTCTTGGCTGAATAAATATGTCGAATGTGCTACCCTGACTTTCAAGTACCATTGCACGATTGACATAGTCTGGATATTTTTCCAATAAAGTGTCTGCATATTCAGAAGCTCTGGGATACACATTGATACTCGTGTAGATCATATGCACCTTGTCCAGACATTCAGGACTATATTTGTCATCCTCCGGGTAGAAATGATAGTAATCCAACAAGCGGTTGATCAACTCCATCTTCGTAAGATTTGGAATCTGTTTAATCTCATGAAGATCCGACTGTAATCCTTTCAGAGAATCTTCCATGTGCTTGATCTTCTCTTTCAATTCTTCCTGAGAAGGTCTCTCCGACAAAGACTTCTCGTCTGAACCACCGCATCCTGAGAACAATGAAACCAGGATGATCCCAATAAAAAATACTTGCTTCATTATCTACCTTTTTTAACTAATGGAAACTTCATTTTATAATCTACACTTATATCTCCTTTCGAGATATTCTGGAGCTTTTTATTCAATAATCTTCGTTTGAGGGGTGAAAGATGATCTGTGAAAAGTATACCGTCGATGTGATCATATTCGTGCTGAATGATCCTTGCAGCATATCCATCATACACTTCTTCTTTGAACTCCCAGTTTTCATTGAAATAACTGATGTGCACTTTCTCCTTTCGAAATACCTCTTCACGAATCTTTGGTATAGACAAACAACCTTCGTGAAAACCCCACTCTTCTCCTTCCTCTTCCTCAATGATCGGATTAATGAAAACCTTTTTAAAATCTTCCATTCCAACGGCTCTTGGATCTGGTTCTTCATCCTCATCTTCGTCATCTGCAAAAGGACTTCCATCAACAATAAACAGCCTAATTGATTTTCCGATCTGAGGCGCTGCAAGACCAACTCCCTGAGCACTATACATGGTTTCATACATGTCTTCGATCAGTTTTTTCAAATCCGGAAAATCCTTATCAATCTCCTCTGCCTCTTTCTTAAGAACTGAATCACCATATGCAACTATCGGAAATATCATGTTTTCAATTTTACTGCAAAATTAACTCTTTCAAGGAATACCAAATTTTAAAAAAAGGAAAATTCAGCGCTTTCGATCAAGATAGGACTGTAGAATAACTGAAGCACTTACCTTGTCAATTATTCCTTTTTCCTGACGTTTACTTTTTTTTGTCCCTCCCTGAATCATCGCGTTAATAGCAATGGATGAAGAGAATCTTTCATCCTGCAAATCAACAAGTACTGAAGGAAATTGTTTTTCTAAGGCCTCTTTGAGCAAATAGATATTCGCCGTTATGTCTGTCGGAGTATTATTCAAATTCATTGGTAATCCAAGAACAATCACACTAATTTTTTCCTTTTCAACCAAAGCAATCAGACGGCCCATCAATTCAGATGATTCGACGTATTCCAAAGGAGAAGCAATAATGTTTGCTGCATCCGTCATCGCCAATCCAGTTCTTTTCAAACCAAAATCAATACCCAACATCTTCGCCATACCACAAAGATAGACCAAACTTCTATTCAACCTATTGCTTATCTTTGATCCTCAAATTCGAAACATGAGATCTATTATTGAAGCGGCCTGGGAAAACAGGGAATTATTGAAAGAAAAAGAAACGATTGCAGCTATTGAGCATGTTATTGATGAGATCGATAAGGGAATTTTGCGTGTGGCAGAACCCAACGAAGACGGAAGCTGGACTGTAAATGAGTGGGTTAAAAAAGCCGTGGTTCTTTATTTTCCTATTCGTCAAATGGAAACGATCGAAGTAGGTCCTTTTGAATTCCATGATAAAATGGCTTTGAAAAGAAACTATAAAGAATTGAATGTTCGAGTTGTACCTCATGCCATTGCACGTTATGGAGCATATATCGCTCCAGGTGTGATCATGATGCCTTCTTATGTAAATATTGGAGCTTATGTCGACAGTGGGACCATGGTAGACACTTGGGCGACAGTTGGTTCTTGTGCTCAGATCGGAAAGAATGTACATCTAAGTGGTGGTGTGGGTATTGGAGGTGTACTTGAACCTCTTCAAGCTGCACCAGTCATTATAGAAGACAATGCTTTCATTGGTTCACGTTGTATCGTTGTTGAAGGAGTTCGAGTGGGTAAAGAAGCGGTGTTAGGGGCAAATGTGGTTTTGACCAAATCAACAAAGATCATAGATGTATCAGGTGACCATCCAGTGGAGCATCGCGGACATGTTCCGGACCGAAGTGTCGTGATCCCTGGTTCTTACACCAAGAAATTTCCGGCAGGAGATTATCAGGTTCCTTGTGCACTGATCATAGGAAAAAGAAAAGCATCTACGGATCTTAAAACATCACTGAATGATGCTTTAAGAGAGTATAACGTGGCAGTTTAACCTGTTCATTAAGTTAGAGACAAAAATTATTAACTTCGCAACACAAAATTTTAGGATATGAATTATGACATCATAGTAGTGGGAAGTGGACCAGGTGGATATGTTACCGCTATCAGGGCTTCTCAGCTGGGTTTGAAAACTGCAGTTGTTGAACGCGAATCTTTAGGAGGAATCTGTTTGAACTGGGGTTGTATTCCAACAAAAGCGCTTTTGAAAAGTGCAAATGTTTTCGAGTATTTGACTCACGCCAATGATTATGGTATTTCCGTGAAAGAAGCGAAAGCGGATTTCTCAGCAATGATCGAAAGAAGTCGTGGAGTTGCTAACGGAATGTCAAATGGTATCCAGTTTTTGATGAAGAAAAACAAGATCGACGTTCTGAAAGGAAATGGAGTTGTAAAAGCCGGAAAAAAGGTGGCTGTTACTGCTGAAGACGGAACAGTTACTGAATATACAGCTGATAAAGGTATTATCATCGCGACTGGTGCCAGATCCAGAGAACTTCCTAATCTTCCGCAGGATGGAGAAAAGATCATCGGATACCGTAAGGCAATGACCTTAAAAAAGCAACCGAAGAAAATGGTTGTGGTTGGTTCTGGAGCTATTGGGGTTGAATTCGCCTATTTTTATAATGCGATCGGAACAGAGGTAATCGTTGTTGAATACATGCCGAACATTGTTCCAATTGAGGACGAGGACGTATCAAAGCAGCTAGAGAAATCATTCAAGAAAATGGGAATCTCAGTGATGACAAGTTCATCTGTTGAAGCTGTAGATACCTCAGGAAAAGGTTGTGTCGTTACCGTTAAAACAGCAAAGGGAGAAGAAAAGATCGAATGTGATGTGGTTCTTTCAGCTGTTGGTATTCAGGCGAATATTGAAAATCTTGGATTGGAAGAACTTGGAATCGTTGTTGACAAAGGACGTATCCTTGTTAATGATTACTACCAGACAAACATCCCTGGATACTACGCTATCGGAGATGTTATCCCTACTGCAGCACTTGCACACGTTGCTTCCGCAGAAGGTATTATTTGCGTTGAAAAGATTGCAGGTCATCATCCGCAACCTCTTGATTACAACAACATCCCTGGAT
>Ga0208671_10001256_pt1 | contig 11350 bp, 12 predicted proteins | sample ColrivemetaGS759_FD_187606 | JGI IMG/M metagenome (GOLD analysis project Ga0208671, IMG submission 187606) | Estuarine microbial communities from the Columbia River estuary - Ebb tide ETM metaG S.759 (SPAdes) (version 2) | ecosystem: Environmental > Aquatic > Marine > Intertidal zone > Estuary ...
CTATACGGACGAGAAAGTGCTGGAAGCGATGTTGCAGGGCGACGTTCAGCTGGCCGCGCCATCGCTGTCGCTGTTTGAGCCGATCACCAAGCAATTCCGCCTGTTCGACTTGCCCTTCATGTTCAAGAACGTGGCGGCTGTGGACGAGTTCCAGAATTCGGAAATCGGCACGAAGATGAAAGAGTCGATGACCCGTCGCGGCGTGCTGGCGCTGGCGTTCTGGCACAATGGCATGAAGCAGATTTCGGCTAATAAAGCGCTGAACCTGCCAGCCGACGCATCGGGCCTCAAGTTCCGCGTGCAGCCTTCCGACGTGCTCGTGGCACAGATGAACGCCTTGGGCGCAACCGCTCAGCCGATGGCATTCGCGGAAGTTTACGGCGCCTTGCAGACGGGTGTTGTGGATGGTCAGGAAAACACATGGTCGAACATCTATGGCCAGAAGTTCTTTGAAGTTCAGGACGGCATCACCGAAACCAACCACGGCATCATCGACTATATGGTCGTGACCTCGGCTGACTGGTGGAATGGTCTGCCCGAAGACGTTCGCACGCAGCTCGACACGATCATGAAAGAAGTGACCGAAGTGCGGAACGCCGAGTCGTCGCGCGTGAACGACGAAGCCAAGGCCGCGATCATCGCTGCTGGCGGCACGGTGCGTGAATTGACCGCAGATCAGCGTCAGGCATGGGTTGACGCGATGAAGCCTGTTTGGGCGCAGTTCGAAGCAGAAGTCGGCCCGGAAAACATCGCCGCCGCACAAGAGATCAACGCGAAGCACTAATCGCGAGATTTCATTGGCAGGCGCGTGACCGGATCGGGCGCGCCTGCCTCTTTCACAGTTTCATCACATCGCCAGAGAGGGAGGGGACCCATGTCCGGGCATTCCGCCTATCGCCCCAAGAGCGCTTTGGGCCAATTCGTGCATTCCTTTGAGGAAAATGCGATTGCTGCCATGCTCGGGCTTATGACGCTATTGACGTTCACCAACGTCATTCTGCGCTACGTCTTTAATTCGATGATTATTTGGGGGCTGGAGGTGGTGTTGATCCTCTTTGCCTGGATGGTTTTGTTTGGCATTGCTTACGGGTTCAAGATCACCGCGCATCTTGGTGTGGATGCGATCACCAACCTTGCCAACCCGCGGGTGAAGCGGGTCATGGTGCTGGTGGCGGCGGTGATCAGTGTGCTTTATGCGGGTCTGTTGCTGAAGGGCGCGTGGGATTACTGGGCACCCTTTGCCGGGCTTGAGCAGACAACCGGGCGGTGGTTCCCGACGGGGTTTGATGAGCGCACGCGCGATCAGGCGTTTTTCGAGACAGATCAGGTGCCGATGTTGGGCATTTTCCGGTTCCTTGAGGATCTGATCAACCAAGGCGAGGCCTATTCAAAACTGCCGCGCATGGTGCCGTATACGATGTTGCCTGTGGCGTCGGCGTTGATCCTGTTCCGCTTGGTTCAGGCGACGATTGAATTGGCACAAGGCAAGCGTCAAACGCTGATCGTGAGCCATGAGGCAGAAGACGCCGTGGCAGAAGTTGCGGCAAAGGGAGGGCAATAAGCCATGGAAGTCATTGTCCTTTTCTCGCTCGTCATTGGGCTTTTGCTGATTGGTGTGCCGATTGCCATCTCGCTGGGTCTGTCGTCGATGGTGGTGTTGCTGGCATTTTCAGACACGTCGCTCGGGTCGATCTCGGCACAGCTTTATAATGCGATGGCGGGGCATTACACGCTTTTGGCGATCCCTTACTTCATTCTGGCCTCGACATTCATGTCGACGGGCGGGGTGGCCAAGCGGATCATCCGGTTCTCGATTGCTTGTGTGGGGCACTTGCGCGGTGGTCTGGCGATTGCGGGCGTTTTCGCTTGCATGCTGTTTGCCGCCCTCTCGGGCTCGTCGCCGGCCACAGTGGTGGCAATCGGTTCGATTGTCATCGGAGCGATGGTCAAGGCGGGCTATTCCAAGGAATTCGCAGCAGGTGTGATTTGTAACGCGGGCACCTTGGGCATCTTGATCCCGCCGTCCATTGTGATGGTGGTCTATGCCTCGGCGACGGATGTCTCTGTGGGGCGGATGTTCTTGGCGGGGGTTATTCCTGGCCTCTTGGCGGGTCTGATGTTGATGGTGACCATCTATATCATGGCGCGCATTCGTAACATGCCCGCCGGAGAATGGCTGGGCTGGGGCGAGATTGGCGAAAGCTTTGGAGAGGCGTTTTGGGGCCTGATGCTGATCGTCATCATCATGGTGGGGATCTACGGTATTCCCGGCGTGACAGGGGCGATTTTCACCCCCACCGAAGCGGCCGCTGTGGCGGCGGTCTATTCCTGTATCATTGCGCTTTTTGTCTATCGGGACATGGGGCCACTGAAGGGCAGAGAGGGCGGACGCCCGACATCATTGATGCGGAAACCGCATGCGATCTTGACGGCCTTCTTCCATGCCGACACCCGGGCCACGCTGCTGGATGCGGCGAAAATGACCATCATGCTGATGTTCATCATCGCCAATGCATTGATCCTCAAGCACGTGCTGACCGACGAGCAAATTCCGCAAAAGATTGCGAGTTTCATGTTGGATCAAGGCTTTGGTCCGGTGATGTTCCTGATCATTGTCAACGTGATCTTGTTGATTGGTGGGCAGTTCATGGAGCCCTCGGGCTTGATCGTGATCGTGGCGCCGTTGGTGTTCCCGATTGCCATGGAGCTTGGGATCGATCCGATCCATCTGGGCATCATCATGGTGGTGAACATGGAGATCGGGATGATCACGCCGCCAGTGGGTCTTAACCTGTTCGTGACCTCTGGCGTTGCTGGAATGCCGATGATGCGGGTGGTGCAAGCCGCGTTGCCCTTCCTTGCGGTGCTCTTCGTGTTCCTGATCATTGTGACCTATGTGCCCATCATCTCGACATGGTTGCCGACGACCTTGATGGGGCCGGAAATCCTGACGAAGTAAGGATTGCACAAAAAGAGAGGGCGCTCCGGAAACGGGGCGCCCTTTTGCTATGGGGAGCGGCTTAGTTTGCTGTGGCGGCGCGCGGAATGTCGAAGCCGGGAGGCGCGAGGGTAAACCCTGCGAAGTCAAATCCGGGCGAGACGGTGCATGACACAAGGGTCCAATCCCCGGTGGAGCGGGCCGCTTGCCAGTGATGCGGCGGGACAAGGCGCTGTGGCGCGTGGCCTTTGGTGAAATCCGGACCCAAGACCAGATCCTGCGCCGGGCCTTGCTCGGAGGCGGCAAGCGAAAGCATCAGGGGCGCTCCCGCGTGATAGAGCCAGATTTCCGTGGCATCGACGCGGTGCCAATGGCTGCGCTCGCCCGCTTTGAGCAGGAAATAGATTGCGGTGCCCGACGGCCGCTCGCCCGAGGGCGCCTCGGCGATCCAGGTTTGGCGATACCAGCCACCCTCGGGGTGGGGGGCGAGGTTTAGGGTGGCGATGAGCTCATCTGCGGTCATGGAGGGGTCTCTCAGGGGGTGAGGATCAATTCGCCTCGGGCAATTTCGACGCGCGAGAAGCGCGAGAGATAGGACATGCCAAGCAGCGATTGGAAGAGATCATCTTCGTTGACCGAGGCACGCAGGCCGCGCGCTTGGGTATCGCCAAGGGTGATGTCGATGCGGACAGGGGCGATGCGGACTTCGCCATTGGCTGTGCGCGCGCGCCCTGAGTAGACCAGCGTGTCAAGGTCAATGCCGACGCGTTCTGCATCTGAGGTGCTGAGCACGACATCGGTGGCCCCGGTATCGACGACAAAGCGCAGTGGTGTGCCGTTGACGATGGCGGTGAGGTGGTAATGCCCGTTCGGCCCGCGTGGCACGATGATCTGTCCGCTGTCTGCGGCAATGCTTTGTTGTGGCAAGACCGTGCGGCGGATATCGCCCCAGAGCCCGGCCCCGGCGATGACCGCCACAAAGATGAGGCCCCAGATCATCGCGTGTTGCGCGGTTTGACCCGGTTTGCGGCGTGCCTGCGCGATAAACCACCCGGCCAGAGCCAGCAAAAGCAGCGCGAGATAAGCCAGTGATGCGAGAGATCCGTTATCCATCTGAGTGATCTAGGGGCGCGTTCGGCAAAAATCGAGACCTAGTTGGAGAGACCTGTGCCAAAACCGAAGGCCAAGAGCCCGTCGACCACGAATTGCACAGCCAAAGCCGCCAGAAGCATGCCCAAAAGTCGGGTCACGATATTGGTGCCAGTGCGGCCCAGAGCGCGCTCGATCGGTCCAGCCAGCAAGAACAGGACAAACACGATGCACAGGACTGAGGCCATCACGGCCACAGCCCAGAGGTAGCCCGCAACGCCCGGCTGCTGGCCAGTCAGCAAGATCATCGTGGCAATCGCACCGGGCCCGGCAATCAAGGGCATGCCCAATGGAAATATCGAGGGATCGGAGCGCTCTTCTGCGCTGTCTTCCCGACGTTTGGTGCGGCGTTCAAAGAGCATGTCGAGCGCGGTCAGAAACAGCAAGACACCCCCGGCAATCCGAAAAGCCGGCATGCGAATGCCGACAAACCCCAACACCGCTTCGCCAAAAAGCCCAAAGAGCGCAAGGATGCCGAAGGCCACCAAACAGGCGCGGAACCCGATGGCACGCCGCGCGCGCGCTTCCATCCCTTGGGTCAATGCCACAAACAGCGGCGTCAATCCGATGGGATCGATCACAACGAAAAGCGTGGCGAAAGCGGTGGCGAGAAAGACACTGTCCATGTCACTGCCTAACAATCAAGCGCCCCCTCCCGCAAGCGGCAGTTGGGCGTTCAGGGTTGGAAATATCTTGGGCGGAGGCACAGGTGGGGGGCACAGGTGTGTTCTGCGCCCCCCTTTTGCTGTGGATGTGTCAGGCGCCGCCAGAGGCTTCGAGGCGGTCTTGTGCGGCAATCCAGAGGGCCTCGGCCTTGCCTTCGGCGTCTTCCAGTTCCGCGAATTTGCGGTTGTAGCTTTCGAGATCGGTGCGGCGACGGTCCTCGTAGAGGGTGGGGTCGGCCATGATGGCGGCGAGTTTTGCCCGCATGGTGGCGAGTTTCTCCAGCCGCTCCTCGGCTTTGCGAACCTCGGCGCGCAGGGCGAGGATTTCGTCGCGGCTGGCACGTTTCGGGGCTTTGCCGCCTTTGGATTTGTCGCCGCGGGGGGGGCCGTCTTGGGTGAGGAGCAAGGTGCGGTAGCTGTCGAGATCGTCTTCATACGGGGTTACGCTGCCGTCTTTGACGAGCCAGAGGCGGTCGGCCACCAGCGACAGAAGGTGCATGTCGTGGCTGACGAGGATCACCGCGCCGGAATAGGCGGTGAGCGCTTCGACCAATGCTTCGCGGCTTTCGATGTCGAGGTGGTTGGTTGGTTCGTCGAGGATGAGCAGGTGCGGGGCGTCGAGCGTGGCCAAAAGCAACGAGAGGCGCGCTTTTTGCCCCCCCGAAAGGCGGCCGACCACGGTTTCGGCCTGTTCAGCCATGAGGCCAAAGCCCGCCAGTCGCGCGCGGAGTTTGGATTGGTGCTCGCCGGGGCGGGCGCTTTGCAGGTGTTGCAGCGGGGTTTCGTCGATGTGCAATTCATCGACTTGATGTTGGGCAAAAAAGCCGATCCGCAGCTTGGAGGACCGGGTCAGCGACCCAGTCAGCGGGGCCAAGCGGCCCGAAAGCAGTTTGGAGAGGGTGGATTTGCCCTGACCGTTCTTGCCCAAGAGGGCGATCCGGTCGTCTTGGTCGATCCGGAGGTTGAGGTTTTTCAGCACGACCGTATCGCCATAGCCGACCGAAGTGCCTTCGCATGCGAGGATCGGGGGCGAAAGCTCTTCGGGTTCCGGGAAGGTGAACACGGTGCGCGCGGCCTCTTCAGGGGCGCGGATGGTTTCCATCTTTTCGAGCATCTTGACGCGCGCTTGGGCTTGCTTCGCTTTGGAAGCCTTGGCTTTGAAGCGATCGACGAAGGATTGCAGATGCGCGCGGCGGGCGTCTTGTTTTTTGGCTTGTGCGGCTTGGACGGCGCGTTGTTCGGCGCGGGTGCGCGCGAATGTATCGTAGCCGCCGGAATAGAGCGTCAGGCGGCGTTCATCGAGATGCAGAATGGTGCCGACGGCACGGTTCAGCAGGCCACGGTCGTGGCTGATGATAATGACGGTATGGGGATATTTTTGCAGATAGCTTTCGAGCCAGAGCGCGCCTTCGAGGTCGAGGTAGTTGGTGGGTTCGTCCAAAAGCAGAAGGTCAGGTTGAGCGAAAAGCACAGCGGCGAGTGCCACGCGCATGCGCCATCCACCGGAAAAGGCAGAGCAGGGCATCCGCTGTTCGTCGGCATCAAAGCCCAAGCCGCGCAAGATGGAGGAGGCGCGGGCCTCGGCGCCCCAAGCGTCGATATCGGCGAGGCGGGTCTGGATGTCGGCGATACGGCCGGGATCTGTGGCGGTTTCGGCTTCGGCGAAAAGCTCGGCGCGTTCGGTGTCGGCGGCGAGCACCGTATCGATCAGCGAGACTTCATTGCCGGGCACTTCTTGGGCTACGCCGCCGATGCGGGCGCGGGCGGGAAGGGATATTTCGCCGCCGTCCAAAGTGAGTTCGCCGCGAATGAGGCGAAAGAGCGTGGTCTTGCCCGCGCCATTGCGACCGATAAGGCCCACTTTGTGGCCATTGGGAATATTGGCGGAGGCCCCGTCAAGCAGGGGGCGGCCGTCAATCGAATAAGAGATATCTGAGATCCTGAGCATGGGGGCGCAGTAGCAGAGGGGCGCGGCGCGCGCCAGAGGTGCTTGTTGTTCTGCCAAGTGCGGGCTAGCTCTGGCGGGAAAGTAGAGGATTTTCATGACAGAGCGCACCCCGCCACGGCTATTGACGTTGATCCTGTTGACGTCGCTTTCGGTTTTATCGCTCAACATGTTTCTGCCCTCGCTGAGCCGGATCGCGGGCGATTTCCAAGCCGATTACGCGCTGGTTGCCTTGTCGATCGGCGGATATCTGGCGGTTTCGTCGGTGTTGCAATTGATCATGGGGCCGCTTTCAGACCTCCATGGGCGCAGGCCAGTGCTGTTGGGGGCTTTGGTGATTTTCGTGCTGGCCTCGGTGGGGTGCCTTTTTGCGCCGAGCGTCGAGATTTTTCTGGCGTTTCGCATGGCACAATCGGCGGTGATCAGCGGGATGGTTTTGAGCCGGGCCGTCGTGCGCGATATGCATCCGCAAAAGGAAGCGGCGCGGCTTTTGGGGGCGATTGGCATGGCGATGGCTTTGGCGCCCTTGCTGGCGCCGATCTTGGGCGGTGTCTTGGATGAAGTCTTTGGCTGGCGGGCGACATTCTTGTTTTTCGTTGTGGCTGGTATGGCCATGTTTGCAATGGTTTACACGGATCTGGGCGAAACCAACCTCACGCGGGCGGCGCGATTTTCCGATCAGTTCCGAAGTTATCCTGAATTGGTGCGCTCGGGGCAGTTTTGGGCGTGGTGTGGTGCGATCGTGTTCTCGGTGGGGGGATTTTACGCCTTTTTAGGTGGTGCGCCGAAAGTGGGGGAGGATGCCTTTGGGCTGACGCCTGCGGTTTTGGGGATAGGCATGGGGTCGATTTCGGCGGGGTTCATGTTGGGGAATTTCCTTTCGAGCCGGTATACGCCGCGCATCGGGGGCGGGCGCGTGATGCTCGCGGGGCGGATTTTGGCGACGCTGGGGCCTTTGGCGGGGGTTGGGCTCTTTGCCTTTGGGTTCGCCCATCCCTTGACGCTGTTTGGGCCTGTGCTTTTTGTGGGCTTGGGCAATGGGCTGACGCTGCCTGGGGCAAATGCCGGGGTGATGAGTGTGACGCCGCGTTTGGCGGGGTCGGCGAGCGGGCTGTCGGGCGCGTTGACTGTGGCGGGCGGCGCGGTTTTGACGGGGATCGCGGGCTGGGCGGTGAGCGGAGCATGGGGCGGTGAGGGGCTTTTGCTGGTCATCGTGGCAACCTCGGCGGCGTCATGGCTTTGTGCTTCTTGGGCGGTGCGGATAGACGCCCGGCGCGCCGAGGAAGATTGAGGCAAATTCGCCCTGCGCGGGCTTTCCAATCTAGGCAGGCCATGCTAACGCCCCGCGCAATGGTTTCGGCCGGGCAAGGGGCCCGGCTTTTCAACATGGAGCGAGCACATGGCCCTCGAACGCACTCTTTCGATCATCAAGCCCGATGCAACCAAGCGTAACCTGACTGGCAAAATCGTTGCCAAGTTCGAGGATGCTGGTCTGCGCGTCGTCGCCTCGAAGCGCGTCCACCTGTCGATGAAGCAGGCGGGCGAATTCTATGCCGAGCACAAAGAACGCCCCTTCTACGGTGAGCTTTGCGAATTCATGGCGTCCGAGCCTGTGGTTATTCAAGTTCTCGAGGGCGCAGGCGCCATCGCGAAGAACCGTGAAGTGATGGGCGCAACCGATCCGGCCCAAGCCGCAGAGGGCACCATCCGTAAGGAATTCGCGCTGTCGAAAGGCGAAAACTCGGTCCATGGTTCGGACAGCGAAGCGTCCGCCGCGCGCGAGATCGCCTTCTTCTTCTCGGGTCTCGAACTGGTCGGCTGATCCATCGGAACACTTGGTTACGGACGGGCGCCTTCGGGCGCCCGTTTGCGTTTCATCACCCCAGAACGGGGGGTAGGGGGGGGCGGGCAGGCGCAGGCTATCATTGGGGGATTATTCAACAATAAGTTCCCGGAGGTATTTCGTCATGCGTCGTGTTGTGCTGTGTTCTTTTGCTCTTTTTGGCTTGGCCGCCTGTTCGGGCAGCGGGGGTGGCGGCGGTGCCGGGCCGATCAACCTGCCCTTGACCGGAAACGGCAAACTTCTGGCCGCGCGCCTGCCGGCCACGGTCTCGACCTCGGTCAACGCCCAGACCGGCCTGCCGCAGCACAATATCGACAGCATCAATGGCGCCACGCCCTCCGATCAATCCAGCCCCGGTGGCATGGCTTTTGCCGTGACCGGCACGGCGGATGCCAACCCCGCCCCCAATTTTGGCAATCAGAGCTTTGGCACCGCCACCCTGAGAGCGGCCGAGGTCTCTGCCTCGACCACCGATACGCTGGCGGGGGGCACCACCCTGTCGGGCATGACCAATGCCAAGGGTCGCGTCTATTTCGAGAATGGCAACTTCGGGGACCCGCAAGTGGAAACCGCGACGGCGGCGGTGTCCACCGTCTCGGTTTACAACCCGCCGACCGGCACCCAGATCGTGCTGACCGACGTCACCACGATCCGCTACCGCGAAGGCGCGGCCGGATCGGGGGCCGCTGTCTTTGGCGTGGGATATGTCGGAAACCCGACCGCGACTATGCCCAGCACGGGCGTGACCTATCGCAGCTTCTTTGAACAGGGCAGCGCCGTCTATGACAACGGCACAGGTCCAAAACAGATGTATCTGAAGGGCGATGCCGCGCTTTCGGCCAACATGGCCACCGGCAAGGTCACGGGCGGGGTCAGCAATGCCAGCCTGAACCGCTCCACCTCCGGGGGCGAGATCAACCTTAACAGCAATATCGCGGCACTCGAGGTGGATGGCACCATCACCGGCAACACCTATTCCGGCACCGCGCTGTTCAAAGATGGCACCGGCGCCACCATCGGCACCCAGACGTCCGAGATGACTGGCGGCTTCTTTGGCGCGGGCGCCAAGAACACCGCGTTGGCGCTGCAAAGCACCGGGACGATGCAGCTGGAAGGGGCAAATGCTGCCTTTACCTTCCAAGGCGTGATGGGCGGGGCCGAGTGATCCGCGCCCTTTTGCTGGGGCTGGCGCTTGGTCTGGCGACGCCCGCCCCGGCGCAGCAGGTGGCCTATGGCAGCTTGACCCAGCCGCGACAGATCGCCGTCATCCTCGACGCAGTCGAACGCGGCGACATTGCTCTGGCGGAACGGCTGCTGGCCGGGTCGCGCTTTGATCAGGGCGACCTTGGCTATCAGGCGGCGCTGTTGCAGGCGCGGGTCTTGCGGGCGCGGGGCGATCTGGCCGGGGCCGAGACGCTCTTGCGGGCCATCCTGCGGGAACGCCCCGAATTCCGCGCCGTGCGCGCCGAACTGGCTGGGGTGCTGGCCGAGGCCGGGCGGGGGCGCGCGGCGCGTGGTGAATTGCGTGCACTGGCGCAGGGCGCGGCCAACCCCGACGAACGCCGCGCCTTCGAGGGGCTGCTTGACCGCGTCGGAACCGGCGCGGGATTGCGTTTTTCCGGCTTCGGGGCGCTCTTGTCGGATACGAATATCAATTCCGGGACCGATGCGGCAACGGTGCTGATCCTGGGCGTGCCCTTTCCGGTGCCCGCAAACCAGCGCCGCACATCGGGGCAGGGGATCCGGCTGGGCGGCACGGCGGTGTGGGAACGGCCCATGGGCCCCGGCACCCTATATGCGGCGGGGCGGATCACGCTGGACGATTATGCCGGGCGCACCTTTGACAGGCAGGCGCTGGACCTGCGGCTGGGGGTCCGGAGCGGCACGGAGCGGGGCTTTTGGGCGGTCGAGGCCGGGGCGGACCGGTCGTGGCTGGGCCATGCGGGGCTGGACCGGGGGCTGGGGTGGCGGCTTTATGGGGCCCATGCGCTGGCACCTGATTGGCGCCTGTCGGGCGAGCTGCGCGGCGGCACCCGCCGCTACGACTTGAACGCGGGCGGCACGCGCCACGGCGCTGCGCTGCGCCTGCGTCTGGATCATGCGCTGCGTCCGGGTCTGACGGTTTGGGGCGAGGTCGAGATGGCCCGCGAGGACGTGCCCGCCCAGCCCATCACCGGCTTTGATCGGTGCCGTCTGGCGCTTGGTGTCGAACACCAGCGCATGGGAGGGCTGGGGCTGGCGGCGCAGGCCGGGCTGGGGTTTGACCGCCATCACGCGCCTTACCCCGGTCTGGCGACGGAACGGCGTGACCACAGGGCCGACCTGTCGGTCACGCTCTGGCACGAGCGGGTGACGCTGCGCGGGTTTCAGCCGCGCCTGACGGTGACGGCAGTTCGCAATCGGTCTAACGCCACGATCCAGCGTTTCGACAAGCTCGAAACCAGTCTGACCGTGGTCCGGCGCTTTTAGCGGCGCGGCACCACGCCGATCTGGTCGAGTATGCGGTCCAGCTCGGACGAGGGCGCGGGCGCCGTCGACTTCAACCCATCGAACGCCTCCCGCAGCGCAACCTTTTCCGCGCGCCGGCAATCGTTCCAGGGACGGCCTTGCAAGGCCATGTGCAGCACGTAATAGCCGATGAAATGCGGACGCACGCCCGCTGCGATTAGCCGGGCGTAGGCGGCGTGTGCGCCGATGGCGCGCAACTCTTCGGCAGAGGTGATGCCCGCACGGGTGCAATCGCGCTCAAATGCGGGGCCGAGGTTGCGAAGAGAGGAGACTGGCGTTGTCATGGCCGCAGGTTAGCGGTC
>Ga0208671_10001257_pt1 | contig 11348 bp, 10 predicted proteins | sample ColrivemetaGS759_FD_187606 | JGI IMG/M metagenome (GOLD analysis project Ga0208671, IMG submission 187606) | Estuarine microbial communities from the Columbia River estuary - Ebb tide ETM metaG S.759 (SPAdes) (version 2) | ecosystem: Environmental > Aquatic > Marine > Intertidal zone > Estuary ...
AAAGCCGGCTTTTGGCAGGGTATTTTCGAAAACTCGACTGGCCGCTCATGCGTTTGACAGAAATATTCCAGTCTCTCCCCCTGCTGCCACTTTTGCTCGTCATGGTCACTCTGTTTCGCGAACCTCTGGCAGGTGCGTTCGGCCCTGAAAAGGGAACGTTTATTTTGATCGTCGGAGCGATTGGAGTAACAAGTTGGATGGCCACGGCCCGGATTGTGCGTGGATCGGTTTTGGCACTGAAAGAACGCGAGTTTGTCCTTGCCGCGCGCTCGATTGGCACCACTGACTTTAAGATGATACTGCGCCATATCCTGCCGAACGTCATCTCGCCGATTATGGTTTCTGCCACTTTGGGTATTGCGGCGGCAATTATCACAGAGTCGGCTCTGTCCTTTCTCGGATTGGGTTTCCCACCAGACTTCCCAACTTGGGGGCGGCTACTTTACGACGCGGTTGATTACATGCAGCAATATCCCAGCCGCGTGATCTGGCCAGGGGTTGCCATTTCACTTACGGTTTTGTCTGTGAACTACCTTGGAGACGGGTTGCGCGACGCCCTCGACCCTCGCATTCGGGGCCGCTGAAAATAGGAACAAAAGAATGGCCCAAGCGTCTTGCGAGGGCCATTTTTTTTCGCTCATTGCGATGCAGCAGATAACGTTCTGCCCCCATTGCGAGATGAGAAAAAAATCCGCCCCTTGCTTCAAAATTTCTAATTATGCGCCTTGAACGGGGTGTCTTCGTCTGCAAATGAGAATAAAATTCTGATTTGGAGTGCGTTCAATGTTTGAATCTCTTGGATTTGAGAATCTCACCCCCGGTCAAGCCGCCATTTGGTTTGGTCTCATGATTGGCGCTATGTTCGGAGCACTCGCTCAAGTAACCCACTTTTGCTTTCGAAGCGCGATTTTGGGGGGGTGGCGAAATGAAGCTGCTGGTGTCTGGATCATGGCGCTGATTACCGCAACCATTGGAACGCAGGCTGCGGTTCGTCTTGAAATCATCTCCTTTACAGATCATCGTTTTTTTTCGCCCGATTTACCTTACCTCGCCATCATTCTAGGCGGAGCCCTGTTTGGCATTGGTATGGTTTTGGCGCGCGGATGCGCCTCACGACTAACAGTCTTGACAGGCTCCGGTAATTTGCGCGCGTTTACTGTTCTTGTGATCTTTGCCATCGTTTCGCACGCCACGCTTAAGGGAGTTCTCGCGCCGCTTCGGGTATCGATCTCTCAAGCGACCATGACTCTCCCTGAATTTGCTTGGATGCCAATTCTGTGGACTTCATTCCTTGTCTTGTCCGGAAGCTTAATTGTGTGGAAATCAGGGGCGCAGCTTAAAAATTTCGCTTTGGCAGCGCTCCTTGGATTGCTTGTACCCATCGCTTGGGTGGGAACTGGCTTTGTCCTTTTTGATGAGTTCGACCCAATTGCGATGGAAAGCCTTTCGTTCACCTCACCTGCATCGGAAGCATTGTTTTGGACGATTGCTTCAACCTCAATATCCGCAGGTTTCGGAGTTGCTTTGCTTGGTGGAGTCGTGGTTGGCGCAGCACTCCTTTCCAAGCTGCGCGGTGAATTCAAGTGGGAAAGCTTTGAAAGCAATCGTCAAATGGCGCGATATTTCGCCGGCGCGATTTTCATGGGGTTCGGCGGCGTGCTTGCCGGCGGCTGCACCGTGGGTGCAGGACTCGCTGGGGCTCCTACCCTCTCGATCGCAGCCATCCTAGCACTGGGGGCGATTACAGCCGGCGGATTGGCCGCTCATCACCTGATCAATGGAACTTCTCGTGGATACGGCGCACATTCCACCAAACCGCCCCTACAACCGGCAGAGTGACCAAAGCCATGATCATCCCCCTGCTAACCCCAATCGGCTCAGCAAGGGGATAGAGCACGTAACTTAACAGCGATACGGCATAATAGCTGATCGCAACTGTAGAGAGTCCTTCTACGGTTTTCTGAAGCCGCAATTGCATGTCAGCACGCTGGTTCATGCTTTCCAGCAGTTGCTGATTTTGAGCAGAACGCTCGACATCAACGCGGGTCCTCAGCAGTTCGCCCGCCCGAATTGCCCGGTCCGACATCGCCTTCAACCGTGCTTCCGACGCTTTGACTGTCCGCATGGCGGGATCATAGCGGCGCATCATAAACTCGTTGAGTGTTTGGCGTCCATCAAACCGCGTTTCACGCATGACCTCGATACGCTGATGGACAATCGCTTCATAGGCAGAGGTGGCACCAAACCGAAAAGACGTCTGAACGCCAAGGTTCTCCAATTCAGCCGAAACCGCCAGAAGGCCAGCCAAGGTCAGATCCGCGCTCTTTTCCTCATCGCGCATATCGGCCATCAGATCGGTTAATTGCCGGTCAATATGCCCCATCCTGCTGCCGATTTCTCGAACGCGGGCAAATCCCAGCATCGACATTGTCTTGTAAGTCTCGATCTCCAACATCCGTTGAACAATCCGCCCCACTCGGCGTGCCCCCGTTCCTGGGGCCACAAAAACTGCCAGTCGAATATGGCCTGCGGGATCGATCCGGAAATCACCTGCAACAACGGCTGCTTCATCCAGCACATAGGATGCGGCGAGGCTTTCTGGCACAAACCAGTCACTCAAAGACCGAACAACCTCTTCCTTCTCCTTTAGCACATCGATCCGCACCAAAGCCGACGTAATCCGCATACCGGGCGCTTCAGCGAGCCAATCGGCCGGAAACACCTCAAAGTCAGCAGGATCAAAAGAACGCGCAGAAACACCGTCGGCAAATGCGGTATAGGTGACAAACTCGGTATGGCTTTCCCACTTCAACGCGTATTTGCCTATGCGACCAAAATAATGCGTAGCACCCGGAGGCGGGTGAGCAACGCCATGTCGATCCAGAAGCTTTGTCAGGTGGTGAAAATCTGCGGCACGGTCTCGCGCAGCAGCGTTTTCTGCAGGCTTAATTGCAATAAAAACGGCAGTGCCGGGAACGCCTAGTGTGGGAAACGGCCGAGCGTGCAGCTCGTTGGTCAACGGATAACGGAGCGGATGATCGGCAATTGCAGTCATTGAAGGCGTCCTTGAGGGAGCAGCTAGATTTCTAAGGGTTACACGGCGTTTAGCATTTCGCAAATATGTTTATTTTACAATCACTTAAAGAATACCGTCGCATACATCTCTCTCAAAGCAAAAAACCGCCGCGCTTTCACGCGGCGGTTTTCAGATTTCGGCAAAGCCGTCGAGCAATTAGGATGAGATTTTCGTCAGCAACTCATCTAATGACTTTTTGGCGTCGCCATAGAACATCCGGGTATTCTCTTTGTAAAAGAGCGGATTTTCGATCCCGGAATAGCCCGTGCCCTGACCGCGCTTTGAAACGAACACTTGCTTTGCCTTCCAGCATTCCAAAACAGGCATGCCTGCGATTGGGCTGTTTGGGTCTTCTTGCGCGGCAGGGTTAACAATGTCATTGGACCCGATCACGATCGCGACGTCGGTTTCCGGGAAATCATCGTTGATTTCATCCATTTCCAACACGATGTCATAAGGGACTTTGGCTTCCGCTAGCAGCACGTTCATATGCCCCGGCAAACGTCCGGCAACCGGGTGGATTGCAAAACGTACTTTCTTGCCCTTCGCGCGAAGCCGCTTGGTTAATTCAGACACCGATTGCTGTGCCTGAGCAACGGCCATGCCGTATCCAGGAATGATCACAACACTGTCAGCGTCTTCCAACGCAGCAGCTACGCCATCGGCATCAATCGCAATCTGTTCCCCCGTCACTTCCATCGCTGGTCCTGTCGTGCCACCGAAACCGCCGAGGATCACCGAAATGAAGGAGCGGTTCATCGCTTTGCACATGATGTAGGATAGGATTGCGCCAGAGGATCCCACCAGTGCGCCAGTGACGATAAGCAGGTCATTGGACAAAGAGAAGCCGATCGCGGCTGCTGCCCAGCCGGAATAGCTGTTTAGCATCGACACCACGACGGGCATATCCGCACCGCCAATACCCATGATCAAATGATAACCGATGAAGAGCGCCAGCAAAGTCATTGCGTAAAGCGTCCAGCTGCCGACACCCTGCATGTACATCACAAGCAAGACCACAGACAAAATAGCGGCACCCGCGTTGAGGGCATGGCCACCGGGAAGCTTCTTTGCCTTGCCATCAACCTTGCCAGCCAGTTTGCCGAACGCGACAACTGAACCGGTGAACGTTACCGCTCCGATAAAGACCCCGAGGAACACTTCTACTTTCAGAATGTTGATCTCAGTAGACGTCTTGTGAGCAACTTTTTCAGCGAACCCGGCAAGCCCCATATCATGGAGAGCTGCCATTATTCCTGCTGCGTTCAAAGATGGTGATAGACCGCTCTTTAGGTCAGCAACTCGTGACATTTCAATGTCAGCATTGAAGCCGATGAAGACTGCCGCGAGGCCCACAAAAGAGTGCAGCGCTGCAACAAGCTGCGGCATTTCAGTCATCTCGACCTTGGCGGCCAGATACTGCCCCGCATAAGCACCAACGGCGATCATAACCAAGACCACCAGATAATTGCCCATTCCTGGTCCAAACACCGTTGCAAAGGCCGCCAAGGCCATCCCAACGATGCCATACCAAACGGCGCGTTTTGCGCTTTCCTGCCCCGAGAGGCCGCCGAGCGATAGAATGAATAAAATTGCAGCCGCAATGTAAGCTGCCGATACGATTCCGATACTCATATCCTAGCTCCCTTACGACTTCTGGAACATGGCAAGCATCCGGCGCGTAACCAGAAAACCACCGACGATGTTAATGGTAGCAATCAAAACTGAGATACCTGCCAGAATGACCACAAGCCAGCTTCCAGACCCGATCTGCAACAAAGCCCCAAGGATGATGATCCCGGAGATTGCGTTAGTCACGGCCATCAAAGGCGTATGCAAGCTGTGTGAAACACCCCAAATCACTTGGAAGCCGACGAAGCAGGCCAAAGCGAACACGATGAAGTGTGACATAAAGCTCTCTGGAGCCACCGAGCCCACGAGTAACATGAGCGCTGTGCCGACACCCAGCAGAATGACTTGGCTCTTGGTCTGCGCTTTGAAAGCTGCGACTTCTTTGGCACGCTTTTCCTCAGGGGTCAGCTCTTTCGCCTTCTCCTTTGGTTTCGCTGCGGCGATTGCCTGCACTTTGGGCGGAGGCGGCGGGAAAGTCACGGCTTTCTGATGCGCGATTGTTGCGCCCCGGATAACGTCGTCGTCCATATTGTGCAGAACCTGACCATCCTTGTTAGGGGTCAAATCGGTCATCATATGGCGGATGTTTGTAGAATAAAGCGTAGAGGCCTGAGACGCCATCCGGCTTGGAAAATCAGTATATCCCACAATAGTTACGCCATTGTCGGTTATGATTTTCTGATCGGGCACCGTTAGCTTGCAGTTGCCACCACGCTCAGCCGCGAGGTCAATAATGACCGAGCCACTCTTCATTGCAGTCACCATGTCGGGTGTCCACAATTCGGGTGCTTCACGGTTCGGTATCAAGGCGGTAGTGATTACAATGTCAATTTCCGGCGCAAGTTCGCGGAATTTCTTGAGCTGAGCCTCGCGGAACTCTGGCGAAGACGGAGCCGCATAGCCACCAGTCGCGGCGCCATCTTGCTGCTGTTCTTCGAAATCAAGATAGACAAACTGAGCCCCCATGGATTCGACTTGCTCCGCCACTTCGGGCCGTACGTCGAATGCATATGTGATTGCTCCAAGGCTGGTCGCAGTGCCGATTGCCGCAAGGCCTGCAACGCCCGCGCCAACGACCAGTACCTTTGCAGGAGGAACCTTGCCTGCCGCGGTGACTTGTCCCGTAAAGAAACGGCCAAAATTATTGCCCGCCTCAATAACCGCGCGATAGCCAGCAATATTCGCCATCGACGAAAGAGCGTCCATCTTTTGAGCACGCGAAATCCGCGGCACCATATCCATCGCGATCACAGAGGCACCTTTGGAAGCCGAAAGTTCCATAAGGTCTTTGTTAGCTGCGGGATAGAAGAACGAAATCAAAAGCTGGCCTTCTTTCAGGCGTTTAGCTTCTGCATCGCTCGGGGGGCGCACTTTCGCGACCACATCTACGTCTTTCCAGAGGGCGGCTGCGGTCTTGACCACTTCCACGCCAGCCGCTGCATAGGCCGCGTCTGAAAAACCTGCTGACTTTCCAGCACCGCTTTCGATTGCACAGCTATAGCCGAGCTTTTGCAATTGCAGGGCACTATCGGGCGTCATTGCAACCCTGTTTTCCCCTTCGAAGATTTCCTTCGGCGTTCCGATCTTCACCGTGGACTCCCCCCCCTAAATAGTTTCATTGAGCCGCCTGACATCTAACTCAAAAGTCAGTGACAACCAGCGATTTCATCGTTCGCGCAATTTTCTTTCACAAACCCGTCGCATCCGATGCACGGAATGCCGTGTTCTGTCAAATCCATCGACGAGTTTTTTGGCAATAGCGCGCAAAATCCGCACGAAATTTGCGCCTTAGTCGATCCTCTTCAGGAAGAATGAAGCGGCGTTCCAAAACCCGCGCAAGAACGGGGACCAAAACAAGTGCTAGCACGGCATCCAAATAAAGTGTGATTCCAGCCAAAATCAGCAAATCCCCCAAATAAATTGGGTTTCGAGTGCGGCTAAATATGCCCGACTGCACCAATCGATCCGCCTCTCGATGTGGAATAATTGTCGTGTCCTGTCGACGCATTTCGTAAACTGCCAGAAGCCCCAAGAGAACGCCGCCCCCCAAAAGAAGCCCTGCGACAAATCGCGTGACAGCGAAGTCGAGGCTTAGGCCGAACGAAAAGTATTGCGCTTGAAAATAGGCCGCCATCGCAAAGGCCGTGAGCCAGACAGGCGGGATATCAATCCATTTCAAGAGTTTCATTTGGGCTTCCATGCCGCATCTTGGCTCCAGCCGATTATCCCGCCTTGCATCACCACAACATTTTCCCGCCCCAACAGTCTTGCCGCGAATGTTGCCTGAGCCGAAAGCGTACCCGTGTTACAATATAGAATGACCAGACCCTGCTCGGGTAGCTCCTGCAAGCGTGCAGGGATTTCACGCCATTCAATATTCTTTGCGCCGGGAATATGCTCTGCCTCAAACTGCTCGGCATCACGCGTATCGATGAATGTGGCGGCCTTGAATACCGTCTCGTCCAATTGTGCAGGCATGATGATTCCCGCTTCATACGTGGCAAATCCCATGTAATCCTGAACAGCTTCACGAATGTTTTGATCCGCCCAAGAGAGCGCAGCATGTGACAAACAAATCGCGACGAAAAAAGCCGCTCGCATCATTCAAATTCCATTTCGGCAAACACATTGCCCGCGTTTTTTGTGGCCAGCTCTTCAAAAGTGTCTAAGTTTTTCCAGCGCTCTTGATCGACATAATAAGCACCTGCCAAATCCCCCCCCTCTTCAATGTGCTTGCCAACTTTTTCTCTCAGATCAACGAGATAGTCATGCGTATAGCGGCGCACTTGTGCGAGGTTTGTTGGATGGCCATGACCGGGAATAATGTAAGTGGGCATGAGCGGCTCGAGTTTGGTTTCCCAGGTTTCCACCCAGCACTTTGTGCAGGTGTCAACGAAGATCGGCGGCATTCGTTCATGGAAGGCAATATCGCCTGCAATCATTGTGCTCCATTCGGGAATCCAAACTTGCGTGTCGCCAGGGGAGTGAGCCGCACCGAGGTGCAGAACTTCGATCTTCAATCCACCCATTTCAATGTCATAGCGATCCTCAAACGTAAGATTGGCGTGCTCAAGACGCGTACCCTCCGCTTTTTCTCGATTATAACGCTCCATACCAATAAGGAGCGAGTCACCAAGATGCCGCGTCTTTGAAACCGCGTCGACGTGTGCCAAAACATCTATTCCAAGGTCTCGCCAATAGGAATTTCCGAGCATGGCGTGACCTTGACCATTCTCATTGATCACGAGCTTGACTGGCTGATCCGTGACCATCTTGATTTCGTCGTGAAGTGCCTTGGCCAAACGCGCAGAGGCACCTCCATTGATCACGATGACGCCGTCATCCGTGACAATGAAAGACAGGTTGTTGTTATGGCCGGAGTTTTCATAGGTAGGTGGCGCGGTCGCTCCTATGGCTGAAAAAACATGAGGCACCACTTCAACAGGCTTGGAGTAAAGCTCTGACTGGGGATACTGATCAGCTATGTCTTCGCTCGCCATCACTGCAGATGCGGTAAAAATCGCGGAAAAAACCATCAAATAACGGACCATTTGCCTCTCCCTAGGTAAATCCAGCCTCACATTCGCATTCGTGAATTTCTTTAGCAAGCTGTAAAGATGCGGGTGATCGCTTGCCAGTCTCTCCTTCGCAGGCCACTCTGCCACCCAAACGACGGATGGGAGAAAATGCTGTGCTGAATGGAAAACACGCTCTAGTGACAGGCGGCGGCACTGGGATAGGGCTCGCGATTGCACAGGCTTTGGCGGCGCAAGGTGCCTTAGTGACAATCACAGGGCGCCGCCTTGATGCATTGGAAGACGCAGCGAAAGCCACCCCCGGTCTAATTCCTGCTGTCATGGATGTCACCAATGAGGCGGAGGTCATTTCTGTGATTGCTCAAGCTGTCAAAGCGCGAGGTCCTCTGCAAGTGGTCGTCGCGAATGCGGGCATTGCGGAAGGCCGCAAGCTCCATAAGACGGACACACAGCTTTGGCGGCGCATTATGGCCACTAATCTGGACGGCGCTTTTTACACAATTCGGGAAGCAATGCCTTCAATGCTGAGCACGGATTGGGGACGTGTAATCGCAATCTCCTCCATAGCAGGTGTGCGCGGATTGCCTGGAGGGGGGGCTTATTCTGCCTCCAAACACGGAGTGATCGGAATGATCCGAAGTTTAGCCGAGGACTTTCTCGGTGCGCCTTACACGTTCAACTCAATTTGCCCAGGCTACGTCGAGACAGACATCATCACGCGAAATGTGGAAAGCATCAAAGATCGCGCAGGTATCAGTGCCGACGAAGCGCTCAAAGTGATGACCGAAGCCAACCGCCACAAGCGACTTATTTCCCCCAGAGAAGTCGCCGAAGCGGCCATTTGGCTTTGCTCTGCCCACTCAGGCAGTGTCAGCGGGCAAGAGATCAAAATCGCGGGCGGGCAGGTTGCAGGCTAAGGATTAACCATGACAAATTTTAACGAAACGAAGGCGCTTTTCCATCTACCTGCCGGGGTGGTTTATTTGGATGGAAATTCGCTAGGCCCGCTCCCCAAAGCGGTGATGGAACGGCTCGATCAGGTAGCGACCCGCGAGTGGGGCGAGATGGTCATCACGGGCTGGAACAGGGCTGGTTGGATCGATGCCCCCACCCGAGTGGGGAATAGAATTGCGGCACTTATCGGGGCAGAAGAGGGTAGCGTTGTCATGGGAGACACGCTCTCGATCAAGGTATACCAAGCCTTGGCATCTGCACTTGAACTCGTGCCAGACCGACGGGTCATTCTCTCTGATACCGGAAATTTTCCGTCTGATTTGTATATGGCTCAGGGTCTGATTGGGTCTTTGGAAAAAGATTACACGTTAAAGGTCGTAGCACCTGAGGATATTTCGGCGGCGATAGACGACACCGTGGCGGTTCTTATGCTGACTGAGGTCGACTACCGCACTGGGCGCAAACATAATATGCGCGCCTTGACTGAAAAGGCACATGCCCATGGCGCCGTTACACTCTGGGATCTGGCGCATTCAGCCGGGGCATTGGAAGTGGAACTTTCGGATGTTGGCGCAGATTTTGCCGTGGGTTGCACATATAAATATCTCAACGGAGGGCCTGGAGCGCCGGGATTTATTTATGTTGCTCCTCGTCATCATGGAAAAATCCGCCCTGCCCTTTCTGGCTGGCTTGGTCATGAGGCTCCTTTCGAGTTCGACCTGAACTATCGCGCCGCTGCAGGGATCGACCGAATGCGCGTTGGCACGCCGCCTATTTTAGCGCTCGCAGCACTGGATGCTGCTCTTGATGCGTGGGACAAAACAACAATCAGCGATGTGCGACAAAAGTCATTGGAGCTTGCGGATCGTTTTATTGCTGGGGTTGAAGCGCAATGCGATATGCTCACTCTTGCAACCCCACGCGAGCATGAACAACGCGGCTCTCAAGTCTCATTCCGGTTCGAGCACGGGTATGCTGCTATGCAAGCTCTTATAGAAAACGGTGTAATCGGCGATTTTCGAGCCCCTGACATAATGCGCTTTGGCTTTACCCCGCTCTATATCGATGAAGACGATGTGGACGAGGCAGTCCGGGTGGTTGCAGAGGTGATGCGTGGCGCCCTATGGGATACACCGCGTTTCAAAAAGAAATCGAAAGTAACATGATGCACGTGCTGCCCCCGCAATGTCGCCCTCAAGGCTGGATTGCATTGTGGCGGCGCATGGCCATGCTGTCTGCCCTGAATAAGTGTGCCTAGCCACGTTTGAGCTAGCCCACTATTCAGGAGAGATAGAGAAATGACAGATAGTACGAACCCATCCGACCACGGCGCACGAATGGATTACAAAGGCGCCATGACTTACACGGATTATCTTGGGCTGGATGCGGTTTTGAACGCGCAGCACCCACTGACATCAGCTCATGATGAATTGCTCTTTATCATCCAGCACCAGACTTCGGAATTATGGTTAAAGCTCGCAGTGCACGAGCTGAACGCGACGCGCGACTTGCTGATTTCAGACAACCTTCGACCAGCGTTCAAGATGCTGGCCCGCGTGGCGAGAATTTTTGAGCAACTCAACAATGCCTGGGATGTTTTGCGAACGATGACACCCGCAGATTACACAAGGTTCCGGGAGGAGCTTGGACATTCTTCGGGTTTTCAGTCTCATCAATATCGTTTGGTCGAGTTCATCTTGGGCAATCGCAATGAAGCAATGCTCAAGCCACATAGTCATCGCAGCGATCTTGTCGCCGCCCTGACCAATGAACTGTCCAAACCGTCGCTTTACGACGCCGCATTGGGGCGGCTTCATCATGCTTTCCCATTGCCCAATGACGTTCTAAAGCGCGACCTGCGCGAAAGACGCGCCGCGCACCCTGCGGTCGAGGCCGCATGGGTGCAGGTTTATCAAGCACCATCCGAACACTGGGAGCTATATGAGCTGGCCGAAAAACTCGTGGATTTTGAAGATTACTTCCGCCGTTGGCGCTTCAACCATGTCACCACTGTAGAGCGGGTCATTGGATTTAAGCGAGGGACAGGGGGAACGGGCGGCGTGAGCTACCTCAAACGAATGCTTGAAGTCGAGTTATTTCCCGAACTTTGGCACCTGCGAACCAGCCTTTGATCGTATTATTTCGGGCAA
>Ga0208671_10001258_pt1 | contig 11343 bp, 10 predicted proteins | sample ColrivemetaGS759_FD_187606 | JGI IMG/M metagenome (GOLD analysis project Ga0208671, IMG submission 187606) | Estuarine microbial communities from the Columbia River estuary - Ebb tide ETM metaG S.759 (SPAdes) (version 2) | ecosystem: Environmental > Aquatic > Marine > Intertidal zone > Estuary ...
TGAAAGAAGAGCCACCTCCGAGGAGGAGGTCACTGATCGCCGTGAACGGGGCATCTTGCTGGGTAGCGGTTTCGTTGGTGGCGAGGGCCTGCTGGGTGTGGGTATTGCGGCCGTGGCGTTTATCTATGGCAGCAAACCCGATGGCGTGGGTACGTCCTGGCTGGGGTCGGATCTGAGTATTGCCCTGGGTGGAGCCGTCGCCTTCGCCATGTTCATCGGCTGGTTTGTCTGGCTGGTGAAACGCCGCCAGGCGTAGTTCGGCGCTTGCCGCCTGTCTAGGCGGTGGCGGTCTTTGGCAGCCTGGCCAGCTTTATGATGGCCAGGCTCATGACCGCCAGCAGCGGCAGGCAGGTGTACATCAGGGTTTCCCAACCCATCAGAAAGACGATACGCCCTGCCAGCAATGAGCCCAGGGCGGATGCGCCGAACACCGTCACGTCATTGGCTGCCTGGACCTTGAAGCGTTCGCTGGCGCGATACTGCTTGGTCAGCAGGGTCGTACCGGACACGAATAGCAGGTTCCAACCGACCCCCAGGCTCACCAGCGCCAGCCAGTAGCTGTGTATCTCGTGACCGGACAGTCCCGCGATCACCGTGGCTCCAAGTAGCAGCACTCCCATGGCCATCACCGCGGGAATGCCCAGCCAGCCAATCAGCAGTCCGCTGCCCAGGGAGGGCAGGTACATGGCCAGCACGTGGGACTGGATGACCATGGCGGTATCGTCAATCGAATGCCCGTGCATCACGTGCATGCTGATCGGGGTGGCCGTCATCACCAGGTTCATGACCCCGTATCCGACCGCCGCCGACATCACCGCAATGACCAGGGTGGGTTGTTTGAATACCTGGGACAGCGGGCGTTCCTCGCCCTCTTCAGCCAGTTCCCTGGGTTCGGGCTCGCGTATGCAGGCAACCAGTGCGGCGCTGGCCAGCAGGAACGCGGCCAATATAAAAAACGAGCCGGCGTATTCCACGTCCGGGACCAGCAGTCGGGCCCTGGCCGCCAGTTCCGGTCCTGCCCAGGCCGCCAGTACGGTACCCAGTAATACGCCCGAAATAGCCCGACTGACGTTGTGCAGGGCGACGCTTTCCGCCGCAGCAAACCGGTACTGCATGGCAAACGAGCCATTGATGCCCATCAGCATGGTGCCGGTACACAGTAATCCGAAACTTTCCCTGTATAGCGCCAGGGCCACCACCAGGGCGCCGATGGCCCCCAGCAATCCGCCGCCGGCGAAACCCGCCCGCCGGCCGATACGCCGCATCAGCATGGAGGCGGGTATGGCGCCCGTGGCCAGGGTGATGATCATTACCGACATGGGCAGGGTGGACCAGCCCTCCGGGGCAAGCCGGGTGCCTACGATGCCTCCCAGCAGGGTGACCACGATGGGCGCACAGGTGCTCAGCGCCTGGGCCAGGCCCAGCAAGGCCACGTTGCCCGCGGCCCGGCGGGGGCTCATGTCAGTGTGTTGCGAAATGCCTGCCACCGGGATCATGGCCTCGTCGGTGTGTCCCCCATAAACAAAAAAGGCCGGCGTAATGCCGGCCTTTCCTGGAGGCTTGGATTACTTGTAAGGTTTGTAGCTGAATTTCTGTCCGCCAACCGAGGCTTCGTACATCAAGCCACCCTTGGCCATGGTGAACACCGCCACGCCGCCGTTGTAGCTGGTGTCGGCTGAGGCGCCGGCAGTTAATGCCACGGCTGAGACCTGGGCGCCCATTTCAAAATTGCCGCGCTTGAAATCTTCCAGGGCGACACTGTCCTTGAAGAAAATGATTTCGCTGTAGACCTGTCCGCCCAGCTGGAAGCCGATCGTCAATTGACTCAGGCTGGAGCGAGCAATCGGCTCACCATTGGAGAACACCAGGCCCTTGCCGTGTGCGCCGCCAATGCCGATGCCGCCCTTGCCCACCGAGGGAAATACGGCAAAGCCAACGGCCTTATCGAAGAATCGCTGGATGCTGGGGTCCTGGGCCTTGAAGGCGGCGATGGTTTCCGCCGCGTTCGTCTGTTCGCTGTTGTTGGGATCGGGGGTCCAGGCATGGCTTTGCATTGCGAAGCCGAAACTTCCCAGTGCAACCAGGGTGGTAATCAGGGTTTTCAATTTCATTACGAGGCCTCCGTTGCCGCGTGATTGCGTGCGATATTGTCACCCGGTATTTCCCGAAGCCATTTAGGCGGGAATCCGTTGCAGACGTTATGTGAAAGGTACGTGGACGGACAGCGTCTGGCAATAGCAGGCCTGCCTCGTTGCCGCCGGGGCCTTGCAAGTCTAAGCTTTGTCATAGACAGGAGGACCCATGCCAGAGCCCGAAGCCGCAATTATCAGCAAGCTGCCATTGGTGGGTACCACGATATTTTCCGTGATGTCCCAGTTGGCTGCCGAGTGCGGTGCGTTGAATCTCTCACAGGGATTTCCTGAATTCGACGCACCGGAAGCATTGCGCGAGGCGCTGGTCAGGCATGTGAACGATGCCCGGAATCAGTATGCGCCCATGACGGGCATGCCGGAACTCAGGCAGCAGTTGGCGAACAAGCTTGTTCAGCAGCATGGAGTGCGGTTGTGCCCGGATAAGCAACTGACGATTACTCACGGGGCCACCGAGGCGCTGTTTGTCGCCATCCAGGCGGTGGTGAGTGAAGGTGACGAGGTCATCGTATTCGACCCGGCCTACGACAGTTACGAGCCTGCGGTCACCCTGGCCGGCGGGCGAACGGTTCATCTTCCCTTGCAGGAACCGAACTTCAGCGTGGACTGGGATCACGTGGAGCAAGCCCTGACTTCGCGCACCCGGTTAATTATTCTTAACTCGCCGCACAATCCCACCGGGGCCATGCTCAGTCATGCCGACCTGGACAGGCTGGCGGAAATTATCCGTTCCCACAGGGTGTGGATACTGGCTGATGAAGTCTATGAGCACATCACCTTTGATGGCGAGGCACACAGTAGCCTGATGGCTCACCCGGAATTATTTGCTCGCAGCTTCGTGGTGTCATCGTTTGGCAAGACCCTGCATGCCACGGGCTGGAAGATTGGCTTCTGCGCAGCGCCTGAAGCGTTAATGGCTGAGTTCAGGAAAATTCATCAATTCGTTTGTTATTGCATCGCCACCCCCCTGCAACTGGCCATCGCAGATTTCCTCGAGCACCATCCGGATCACTGGCAGCAGTTGTCAGCGTTCTACCAGGCCAAGAGGGATTTGTTTTGCGGCCAGCTCCAGGGCTCGCGGTTCCGCTTCATGCCAACCCGGGGAAGTTACTTCCAGCTCCTGGAATACAGTCAAATCACCAATATGGATGACCTGGCCTATGCCCAGGCACTGACCCGGGATATTGGCGTGGCATCCATCCCGGTTTCGGTGTTTTGTGAGCAGCCGCTGCATGGCCGCTACTTACGCTTTTGTTTTGCCAAGAATGACAACACCTTGATCGAGGCCGCAGACCGTCTATGTCAACTTTGAATATCAGCCTGGTGCAGGCGGATCTTGCCTGGCACCAGCCAGAAGCCAATCGGGACCATCTCCAGTCGCTTATGGAGTCCGTGCCACAAATCACGGACCTGGTGGTGTTGCCGGAAATGTTTTCCACGGGATTTACCATGGATGCGGTGGAGTTTGCAGAGACCATGGATGGGCCGAGCATCAGCTGGATGCGGCATAGAGCTCGGGATATGGATTCGGCGGTATGCGGCAGCCTGATTATTGGTGAGCATGGGCAGTACTTGAATCGCTTTATTCTGGCGGAGCCCGACGGAACGTTGCACCACTACGACAAGCGGCATCTGTTTAGCATGGCCGGCGAACATCGTTTCTTTATGCCGGGCGATGAGCGGGTCATCGTGGAATACAGGGGCTGGCGGATTTGTCCGATGATCTGCTATGACCTGCGCTTCCCGGTGTGGAGCCGTAACGACCTGGATTTTGACCTGTTGCTGTACGTGGCTAACTGGCCTCACCGCCGGCGCTTGCACTGGCAGGTCCTGGGTCGGGCGAGGGCGATTGAAAATCAGTGCTATGTAGCATCGGTGAACCGGGTTGGTACGGATGCCAAGGGGTTTGAATACGCGGGCGACAGCAGCCTGGTGGATTATTCCGGCGAAGTGCTGTGGTGTCGTGAAAATGTTGAGGAAGTGTTCAGCGCCAGCCTGGAGCGTGAGCCGATGATGAGCTACCGGGAACGGTTCCCGTTCCTGGCTGATCGCGATTCATTCAGCATTGAAGGCTCCGGCTAAGCGGAAACTTCGCCCGGCGGTTGTCAGGCCTTTTTCGCCGTATCTTCGGTAACTACCGTGTCATTGAGGCCGGTGCCAGGAAATTTGTCCTGGAGTTTCTGGTAACGCTCGTGCCAGGTACTGGCTTCGGCAGTCAGTTCCTTGATTGACTCTTCACGTTTTCTTACTGCCAGTGACAGGGCGCCGATCGCCTTTTCCTTGTCGTGCAGAGCATGCTTCAGTTCTGCGATTTCCGGAGAATCAGCTCCAGGTGCGGCAAGAATCTTCAGTCGAGAAATTTCTGCCTGGGATTCGCGCAGCAATCGGCGGGTCTTACGCAATTCGTCGCTGTCTGACTGTAATGTTTCGATTAACTTGTCCCGGGTATCCAACTGGATCTGGATTTCGGCCAGGGCTTTTTCCTTTTCCCTGACTTCGTCCCGCAAGGCTCTCGACTTGCTCGCATCCCGGTCCATGTTCGAGATCAGTTCCTCTTGTGCCGCCAGCGTCTCTTGCTGTGTGGCAGATAGCTTTTTGTTCTCGGCGAGTTCTGCCTCAAAGGCGGCCGCTTTCTCCATGCTGGATTCTGCGCGCACATGCATTTCTTCCAGCTGGCTTTCCACCCTGGCCAGGTCCGTCTTGAGTGCGGTGGCTGATTTACTTTCTGTTTCCAGTCGCGATTCGATGGAAATTAATTGATTGGCCTGCTGTGCCAGCTGTTTTTCCGATTCCGCTGCTTTTGCCTGCAGCCGGTCAATCGTGGCGGCGGCAGCTTCAAACTCTGCCTTGCGCTTTGCCAGCTTTTCCTGGGTGGCCTGCAAGGCCTCATCCCGGTCCGAAATTTGCCCGGTGATTTCATCCAGCTTGCTTTGCAAATCATTCGCAGCGGCATCGCGTTCGTGTAATGCGGCTTCTTTCTTGAATAGCTCAGCCTTCAGCTTGTCCATTTCTTCCTGACTTTGCTGGAGGCGAGTCTTGTATTCGTCTAACGAGGCGATCTTTGATGGCAGTCGTTGTTTCAGTTCATCAAGCTCTTGCTCGGCGATAGCCATCAATTCCACTTTTGCATTAATCACGGCTTCCAGGTTTTTGATGGTGTGCTCGTGATCGGCCAGGTGTTTCTGGGCTTCGCCGTAGCGGTCCTGCCATTCGCTAAGTTCTTGTTGCAGGGACTCCGTGCTGGCTAATTTATCGGCCAGGGCGGTGAGTTCGCTCTCTTTTTCCTTGAGCGCCTTCTCCAGGTCTTCCTGCTTTTTCTTTCGCGCCTTGATTTTTTCACTTAGCTTGGCGATCTGGTCTTCGCTGGGCTTCAGAAGCTTTGCCTTGGATTCTTTTGTCGTGGCGGTGGACTGGGTCTTCAGGTCAGCAATTTCCTGGTCGCGCTGAACCAGTGTTGCCTGCAACGCGGCAACCTTGTCCTCCCACTCATCCAATGCGCTATTGAGCATCGCGAGTGCGCGTTCTTTTGAGGATTCAGCTGTCATTATTTCTATCCGCCCTTCGACCTGATATTTCGTCCTGAGAAATCGCCAGTATCATGTTTAACCCCCACTCCTTTGGGTCAACTATCCCGAGCCTGAGCAGGTTTTCCATAATCAGCTGTATTTTTACCATTAACTGGCCCCTGTATAAACAGCGATCAGGTCACATTTTCGTGGCTTACCCCTATATTTATCAATAAATTACGGTGTTTTGTTACTTTTCAGCCCAGGTTGGACCGGGATTCCTGTTCCGGCGCTCTGCCTGGCAGTCAGTACCAGGGCCCTCACATCGGCCAGTAATTCTCTGGAATCAAACACGATTCCGTCTTTAATCGTGTAGCGAACGCCGCCCACCCGGACGGGCGTGTTGTTTTCGTCTACCCGCAGCGCTCCGGTGCCAAAAAGCACCTTGAAGTTCCGCAGGGGGTTTTCCTCGACAACCACCAGGTCGGCGAGTTTTCCGACTTCCACCGAACCGATATCCCGCTCCATACCCAGAGCCTCGGCGCCGCTTAATGTGGCAGCGCGGATTACCTCCAGGGGATGGAAGCCGGCTTCCTGAAGCAGCTCAAGTTCCTCGATGTAGCCAAATCCGTAGAGTTTGTAGATGTAGCCGGAGTCGGAGCCGGTGGTAACGCGTCCCCCATGGTTCTTGTAGTCGTTCAGGAACAACATCCACTTGCGGTAGTTGTTCTTCCACGCGATTTCATCTGCTGTGCTCCAGTCGAACCAGTAGGATCCATGTGCGTTCCTGCTGGGGCTGTAAAAGTCCCAAAGCGAGGGCAGGGTGTAGTCGTCGTGCCACTCCGCTCGTCGAGCGCTCATCAGGTCGCGGCTGGCCTCGTAGATGGTCAGGGTCGGATCAATGGTGAAGTCCAGGCCGATCAATTGATCTCGCACCTGTTGCCAGCGTTTCGATCCGGGCTCGGCTGCCTGGGCCCAGAGTCGACCTGCCTCGGCAAAGCGGTGCTGTTCATCGTTGTAGTTGTAGTCGGGCGGGTAGTCCTGGACGGTACGATCTTCAAACAGTGCTTCGGGAAGTCCGTACCAGTGCTCCATGCTGGTCAGCCCCCATTGTGCGGTGTCCAGCACGTTGGCCCGTCCAACCTCGAGTTGTGCGTGATGCATGGCGGTACGCAAACCTCGTTTTTGGGCCTCTTCCAGTGCCGCCTTGAGAATGTCGGGACGGGCGCCGAAAAACTTGATGCCGTCGGCACCCTTGCGGGCAACCTCTGCCACCCATTTACGGGCCTGGTCGGGTGTACTGATGGGCTTGTCCGCTCCCTGGCCGAAGAAAGCGTACGCCTTGATCCTGGGAGCAGTGATGCGGTTTTGTTCGCTCTTTTTCTTGTGGTCGAGCACCCACTCCAGGCCATTGCCGCTACCGGGTTCTCTTACTGTGGTAATCCCGTGGGCCATCCAGAGTTTAAGAACGTACTCCGCGGGAGTGCCTTGCTCACGGCCTCCAAGGTGACCGTGCATGTCTACAAAACCCGGCAGTACGTACATGCCCGCCAGGTCCATTTCCACATCGCCCGGTCGTGCCGCAGGCCTGGAGGCCGGGTCAATCGGAACTCCCGGGTTTCCGACGCTGACGATCTGGGATATTCGGTTTCCCTCGATCACGATGTCCATCGGTCCCTGCGCAGGGGCGCCAGTGCTGTTGATCAGGGTGATGCCACGGAGTATGAGGCGATCGTGGGGGCCGTCACCGCGGTTGCGAGGAGGAGCTTCGGGAATAGAGTCTGCTGCAGCCAGGCTGGAAGTGAATAGCAGACACACAGATGCCCACAGTACGGCTCTTTTTAGTCGCATGTTCCCTCGCACAATGTTTGATCGACGACCCCAGCATACGCTTCAGGGTACTCACGAAACAAACATTCGGAGGATCAGATCAGGCCATCTTTCCAGGGGCCGGTGATGGCCAGGGTGATGCCGGGAACCTGGATGTTCACAAATAGCCAATCACCATGGAACGTGGCGCCGCACCATTCGGAGGCGCGGAAGTCGCCCTTGATGCCATTGACCTGGCTATCCAGGACAACCTGGTTGCGTGCGAAAGTGAAAAGCTCGCCGCCTTCCGTCATGGCCACCAGTTGTTGTTCGTTGCGGCCTCCGTCCTCGCACATCAGTAGCCCGCCTCGGGGACTGGCGGCCAGGTTATCCGGATGATTGAGCTGTTGCATGCCTGGGGATTCCAGGATCAGTTCCAGGGATTCTTCTTTCGTATCGTAGGCCCATATCTGGCCCAGGCCGGATGCGCCGCCGGTGGTGCAGGCAAAAATAACTTTCCCATTGGCGAAAATGCATCCCTCGCCTCGCCGAAAGATGGCGCCGCCGTCGTTATAGCCTTGCATGAATACACCCATGCTGTTGTGGGTTCTGCGCTGGTGGGCGGTGTCGGGTTTGCGGATGTCTACCCACTGGGCGTCGTAACGGCTGCCTGGTGGCAAGGACTCGGTACGCAGGCGACCGTTGTCCCTGGCCTTGAGCATCTGCAGTCGTCCGCCTTCCTTGAGTTTGCCAGGGGTGTTTGGAAGGAACCGATAAAACCCCGAGGTGTCGTTGTCCTCGGTCATGTAAACGAAGCCGCTTTCCGGGTCCACAGCGCAGGCCTCGTGCAGGAAGCGGCCCATATCCTTGATGGGGTCAGGCTGGGTGTCTCCCAGGGCATCGACTTCAAATACATACCCGTGATCGCGTTTGAGCCTGGAGCCATAGCCCCGTGAGGACAGGTCTTCCTCGCAGCTCAGCCAGCTGCCCCAGGGAGTGGGTCCGCCGGCGCAATTGGTCATGGTCCCGCCCAGGGCGGGAACGCAGTCCAGCCATTCGCCGCTTTTTGAATCAAAGCGGATGCGGGTGACGCCGCCGCCGGCCCTGGAGTCGTAAGTGAGTTCACGAGGCGCGAAACTGCCTGTCTCGTTCCAGATTTCGTGGTTACGCAGCAGGGTTAGAATTCCATCCTGTTCCAGCACGACCGCCATGCCGTCATGCCGCGCAGGGGTCGGGTTGCCGTTGGCCATGGGGTCATTGCTCCAACCGAAACTGCGGTAGCTGAAGCCCTCGGGCAGGTCGATAAGCGGCAGTCCGGTGGTCAGGTCTTTGACCCGTGCCAGGGGCCCGTAACCGGGAGATTCCGGTATCGGCTTACCCGGCTCTGCGTAGGCCAGTCGCTGGCCAAACAGGCTAAGGGTCGCCGCAGCACCGAGGCCAAGAAAATCTCGTCTGTTAAGCAGGGATGCCTGTCCGCGCTGACTTTTGCGGGGGGCTTCGGATTTATAGAGGTCATTCATTATGCAAGGCCGCTGTTTAGCTAATATCTGACGCTACAGTTAGAATTTGCACTGGGGAAGCTATTTATTCAAGCGTGGGATACCGAGTGGGAAAGATTGTTGTCGCTATATTACTGATGGTCCTTGCTGGATGCGCCGGGCAACCTTCAAGCCTGCTGCCGTATGAGCTGGACGTTCCCATGCAGGTGCTCACCGTGCCCGGGACGCCCTCGGTTATCGATGGCCGAGGCAGTTACAGGGAGTTGTTTTGCGCGGACCTGGAGACTGATCCGGAGTTCTCGGAAGATAATTGTGAGGATTTTTTGCACAAACTGGTGGATGAGCCGGCCGGTACGGGGCTTGCACCTGAGATGGTCGCTGACCTGGCGTTTAAGGTCGTGGTTGTGCCCGGTCTGTTCAGCGACTGCGTGGAATCAATCGCAACGCCTTTCGAGACCAGTGATGAGGCGCTGGCATCCATAGGGGTAGAAAAAGAATACCTGCCAATCAGCGGCCGCTCCGGGGCCGACGCCAATGCGAGATTGATCGCTAATTACATTGCTGCGCTGGAACTGGCTCCCGGGCAGCGACTTGTATTGGTAGGGCATTCCAAGGGGGTGGTGGATATTTTGCAGTTCCTGGTGTCCTTCCCCGAGTTGGCCCAGCGGGTCAGTGCGGTGTTGAGCGTAACCGGTGCGATAAACGGTTCACCCAGGGCGGACGATGCCTACGAGGACTATCGCGAGTGGTTGGCCAATGTGGACCTGCTGACCTGCGATGCTGGAGACGGATTGGCGATGGATCATCTGACGCGGCGTTATCGCATGACCTGGCTGGCCAATAATCCGCTGCCGGATGATGTTCCTTATTACTCGCTTACGGCATTTGTTAACCAGGATGATGTGGGTTTGAATTCAATGCGTGGATATCGGGCTCTGGCCCAGATTGACCCGAGAAACGATGGCCAGTTGCTGTTCTATGACCAGGTGATTCCCGGTTCGACTATCCTGGCTACCATGAATACCAATCACTGGGCGGCGGCCATCCCGATGCGTGAGACGCACCCGGTCCTGGCGAATACGATTGTGACCAATAACCGGTTTCCCAGGGACACTATGTTGAAAGCCGCGTTACGGTTCATATACCAGGATCTTGCCGAACAGGTCCCGGCAAGCGGGATTATCCCGTCCAGGTAACGATGTTGTTGTATTTCTAGCGGCGATGATCGCTAATGAAGGTTAATTCGGGAGAGCAGTCTGGTGACAGTAAGAGGTTTTCTAACAGGTCTGGCCATGTTGCTGGTGGTAACGCCGGGGCTCAGGGCAGAAACGGTGTTTGTCACGGATGAGCTTAGATTACGCCTCCAGGCGGAGCCCACAGATACCTCGGCCGTAGTGGCCAACCTGGGTAGCGGAGATCGCCTGGAGTTGGTGGACAGGGCGGGGTTTTATTCCCTGGTGAAGACGGCTGATGGCAAGGAAGGCTGGGCCAAGACCGCCTACCTGATTACCGAAAAGCCTGCCCGTGCCCAGTTGTTGGAGTTGCAGGCAGAATTTACAGCCCTCCAGGACAGCGTGGGACCGGACAAGCTCGAATTGGCCAGTGTCCAGGAGCAGTTGCAAGCCACCGGGCAGAAGCTTGAACAAAGCCAGGTCGAGGCCAGTGCCCGAGCCGCACGGCTTGAGCAACTGGAACAGGAGAACGTCGACTACCGACAGCAGTTGGGAATCGGCGAATGGAAAATGCCCTGGCGGTGGGCGGCGCTGGGGATTGGATTTTCCCTGTTGGCCGGGATCGCCCTGGGAATGCTGTGGTTTGACAGCCGCAGTCGGAAGCGCCATGGAGGCTTCCGTATCTACTAACAAGGCAGGAGGCCTTGATTATGAGAGGGATTTTACTCGCCCTGCTGGTACTGTTCGCAGCCCCGGCCCAGGCGCTGAATTTTGAACAAGTACTGATCGATACCGGTTTGCGCCTGGGTGAACCCGCCCGGGTTGCAACGCTGGATGGCAAGCCTCATTTGCTGGTGGTCGGAACCGATGCGCAGGGCGAACAACAACTGAGAATTTACGGTCTCCAGCACGGGGCCGAGGCCAGTCTCCAGCTTTCCCTGGAGTTGGGTTCAGAACTGCTGTTTATGGATGTTGCCCGGGTGCCCGGCGGTGAAGCCCTGTGCTTCCTGGATCCAAAGGGTGTGGTCTGCCTGGATTTCTCATCGGGAACCCTGCGCAGGGCCCAGATGGTATCCAGCCTGTTTCGCCTGCCCCGAAGTTCCTCAATCGTGAGTAGCGATTTCATGCAGGATCTAAACGGTGATGAGCTGGACGATATTCTCGTCGCAGACTTCAGCGGTTTACAGGTTTCCATCCAGGCCGCCAA
>Ga0208671_10001266_pt1 | contig 11309 bp, 10 predicted proteins | sample ColrivemetaGS759_FD_187606 | JGI IMG/M metagenome (GOLD analysis project Ga0208671, IMG submission 187606) | Estuarine microbial communities from the Columbia River estuary - Ebb tide ETM metaG S.759 (SPAdes) (version 2) | ecosystem: Environmental > Aquatic > Marine > Intertidal zone > Estuary ...
CCATATTTTTTTTCATTGTCAAAAATTTAAGTTATTTGATTTTTTTATTAGTACAATGTAAGATAATTTTAGGAGTTCATAAAAAAGATTAATCTTTTTTATGTTTGTTCAGCTCATCCTGTAATTTTCTCATTACTTTTTGTTCTCGTTCCAAAGCTTTTTTTCTATGTTCTTCATACTCTTCTTCAACCTCTTTTAAATCGTCTTTTGTTCGTTTAGTTATAGTGTTACTTTGTTTAAATTTTGATATAAAAAATAGCAATAAAAGCATTAAACCGCCTATAATTGAAAACATAATAGTTTTAAAAAGTCCTTTTTCAAATTCAATTCCTAAAAATGAAATACTTTCAATTTGAGATTTTAATTTGGTTATATCTGTTTTTATTTCTGTTAAAGCAATATTAATACTATCAATAGTGTTTTTTTGAGAATTAATAATTCTGGTGGAATTTAAGATCTCATCTTTTGAAACTTGTAAAGAATCTGTCACATTTGATTTTAGTTTTAACAACCAATTATGCTTAACAACTTTATAATCTTGATATTTATTAGAATTATTTATTAAGCTTTCAAATTGATTTTCAACAGAACCAGAATCAATAAATTTCTTGTCAGTTTGGCTAAATAAATTAGTTGTTACAAATAGAAATACTATTATTAATTTTAAATATTTTTTCATTGGTTTAGTTAGTTTTGATTTTTATTTGGGATTAAAACTTGTTGTTATTTAGGTAATAAACTTCTAATTCGTTTAAATATTGTTGTTTTTGTAAATCATTTAATAAAGAATATTTAAATGAATTTTTAGCCAATTGGTATAGATCTTGTTTTGTTAAATTTAGTGCTTGTTGTATTTGAATATAATTGTCATTAATTTGACCCCCAAAATAAGCTGGATCATCAGAGTTAACTGTTACTTTTAATCCTGTGTTCATCATTTCTTTAAGAGGATGATTTTTCAAATTATCAATAACTTGTAATGCTGTATTTGAAAGAGGACAAACAGTTAAGGCGATATCTCTAGCAACAATTTCTTTTACCAAATTTTCATCTTGTAATGCGTTATTACCATGGTCAATTCTTTGAATACCAAGAATATCAATAGCTTCCCATACATAATCTGATGACCCTTCTTCTCCCGCATGTGCTAAAGGAATATAACCTTCTTTAACAGATGCTTTAAAAACGTTTTTAAATTTTGATGGTGGGTTTCCTTTTTCTGACGAATCTAAACCAACTGCGGCAATTTTATTTTTATAATTTAGTGATTGTTGCAATGTTTTAAATGCATTTTCTTCACTTAAATGACGTAAATAGCTCATAATTAAGAGAGACGAAACTCCTAATTTATCTTTTGCGTCATCACAAGCTTTTGAAATTCCATTAATTACTGTTTCAAATGATATGCCTCTCTCTGTATGTGTTTGAGGATCGAACATAATTTCAGTATGTCTAACATTTTGAATGGCACATTTTTGTAAATAACTATAGGTTAATTCATAAAAATCTAGTTCAGTTATTAAAACACTTGCGCCTTCAAAATAAATAGTTAAAAAATCTTGTAAGCAATTAAATTTATAGGCTGTTTCAATTTCTTTTAAATTAGAATAGGGAATTTTAATGTTGTTTCTCTGAGCAATTTTGAACATTAATTCAGGCTCAATTGTCCCTTCTATGTGAAGATGTAATTCAGCTTTTGGTAAGTTTTCAATAAATACTTTCATTTTAATTAACCATATTTTTAAATAGATACTTCTAAAATAGTTGCAGCTTTTGAGTATAATATTAGTTTGTTTATTGAAGCAGGTATTAAAATAGTCTCACCAATTTTAAGTGAGTACGTCTCGGTTTTGCAAGTTATTTCAAGTCCACCATCTACACAAATATATATTATAAATGAATCTATATCATTATAATCTTTATTTAAAATCCCTTCTATAAAAATAATATTTGTTTTAAAATAAGGAGCGTGTACTAATTTGTTTGAAACATTTAAATCTTTCTTATAAGTAGTTTTATAATTATTGTAGACTTTATAATCTATTACATCAATTGCAAGTTTATTATGTAAATCTCTTTTTTTTCCTGTTTTAGCATCAACTCTGTCGTAATCGTAAATGCGGTAAGTAATATCAGAAGTTTGTTGAATTTCAGCTAAAAGTACTCCCGAACCAATAGCATGAACCCTTCCAGTAGGAATATAAAAAGTATCTCCTTTTTTAATTTTTTCAACGTTCAACACATCTACAACCGTTGAATTTTCAAGATGATTTAGATATGTTTTTTTATCAACTTTTTTGCTAAAACCGGTAATTAATTCTGCATTTTCATCGGCTTGCAAAACATACCACATTTCATTTTTACCGTAGCAATTATGACGCTCTTTTGCGAGCTGATTGCTAGGGTGGACCTGAATAGAAAGCGGAGTTTTTGCATCTATTAATTTGATGAGTAAAGGAAAATCTTCTCCAAAATTTTTGAACACTTTATTACCAATTAAATCTCCTTTAAATTCCTGAATAAGTTTTTTTAATGTAAGTCCTTTTAAGTCTCCATTTAAAACCATTGTTTCATCTCCAGCTACATCTGATATTTCCCAAGATTCACCAATATTTTCCTCATTATAGCCTTTATTTAAAACGGATTTTAATTTATTACCACCCCATATGCGATATTTGTAGAGTGGTTGAAATTTTAAAGGATATAAATGCATTATTTAAAATTAATAAGATTTTTGATGCTATTTTTAAAATGCAAAATTATAATTTTAATTGAATTAAAATTCTTTTTTATAATAAAAGAAAATGGAAAGAGAAAGGTTTAAACTTGAAATAAAATCTTTAACGTAGAATACAAAACAAAAGCATAATAAAACTTGTAAAAATTAGTAATATCTTCAGAAAGGCAATTTTTTTATTAATAGTTTCAATTTTCCTGAGACTTTCTTCGTATTCATAAATCTGATGTTTTAAAAGTTCGCTGTTCATACCCCGAATATTCAATTTTAGCAATTTATTTTAGTTAAAAATTCAATTATGCAAGGGGTTTGCAATACAATTAGTAAATTCTAATGTTAATCAATCTTTGTTGGGGTTTTCATATTTGCATCCATTTCTTTTTTTAAATCCATGGCTTGTATGTAAATGGACATTTTACTTCTTAAATAGTACAATATTACCATTATTAGAATAGCAATAGGTACAGTATATATAAATTCGATTTCATCAACAAATTCTTCACTATCATTTATTACACTTATAAGTTGAAATAAATATACCGTGATAGGTATAATAAGTGCATGTACCCACCAATGTTTATTTGTAATAAACCAAAGAATTAAAAGTGCTAGAGGAACAAATTTAGAAAGGAACATGTAAATATATACTTGTGCATATGTAAATACTTGACCTCCTTTTATTGTGCCAAAAATTGTTTTAAAAGATTCGATATCCTCATCAATAAATTTATGGGCATATAATAAATAAGGAATAAATACAATCATTACAATCATAAAACTTCCAATAAGTAAATTGGCCTTTTTTGTATTTTTAATCATTTATAGGGTTATTCTAGGTAGTAAATATATAAAATAAAGGCAAAACAACAAAATAAAGACAACACAAAAACCACAAAATATTTATTTTGTGGTATATAATAATTTAACTTATTTAAAAAAAATTATCCGTTAGTTGGAATAACTATACGGCTTTTTCTAATAGCTTGGTTATCATCTGATGAACTGCTGCTTATAACAGTAACAGCAACAAAAGCAGCTACCATAAGCAATCCGAAAATTAATTTTAATTTTTTCATTTTTAGTAAGAATTAAATGATTAGTAAGAACATCAAATTTAGCATAAATCTTACGGATAAACAAAAAAAGCCCTGCATTATTTCTAAATATTTTTAAAAATAACGAGGATTATAGCTTTTAAAAAACTGATAATCAGCAGGTTGTCAGTTTAAAGAAAGCTTAAAATTTTAATAAATAAAACTTCTATTTTGGAGATATTTAAAAGCAAAACTGAATTTATTTCAATAAAACTATGTGTTTTAATGTTAATATCAGCGAATTACAAACCCTCTCCGTAAAAGTTTGTAACATAGGGACGCTCTTACGGGTACAAATATAAAAAACAATTTTAAATATGCAAAATATTTATTAAAAAATACTTTTTATTTATAAAAACGCGCAGTTTGTTTGATTTTTTGTGTAGATTGAGTTAAAATTTAATTTGCGTAGATAGTTGCTTTTTTCCCTCGGGAAAATCCAATTAAAGTGATACCAAATTCCTTGGCAAAATCTACAGCTAAAGTTGAGCAAGCAGACACCGCAATAACATAAGGTATTTTTGCGATAAAAGCTTTTGAAATAATTTCATAAGATACACGGCCACTCACTAATAAGCAATTTGATTGGTTTAAAGCATGTAAATTTAATTGAGATCCAATCACTTTATCAACCGCATTATGCCTACCAATATCTTCCTTAACAATTAAAAGTTTGTAATTTTCATCAAAAAGGGCAGCAGCATGTGAGCCTCCAGATAAATCAAATGTATCTTGGTTAGCTTTCATTTCAGAAAACATAATTTCAATTTTATGAGGATCAAAATTAAATCCGTTTGTTAATTTGAATCCAGTTACTGAAATATCTTCTAATTTTTGTTTACCACAAATTCCACAAGATGAAACCGAGAGCAATGTTCTTTTGTTTAAATAACCTTTACCGAGTTGTTTCTTAGGGATATTTGCATTAATTATTGAAAATCCATTTTCTCGATTCTCAATTACTTCAAAATTTAATTTTTCTTTGTTTTTATAAATATCTTCGGCAAACAATAAACCACGAATTAATTCAAAATCATCACCAGGAGTTCTCATCACAACGGTATATGGTTCCTTATTAATATTAATTTGTAAGGCAGCTTCTACAACTAAAGAATCATTAACTTTTTTTGGATTGCCATTGGTAATTTGTAAACCTTCGTAGGTTAATGTTTGCATAAGTTTAGTTAAATACGTTCAAAATCAACAGCTACAACTTTATATTCTGGAGTCATAGTTTCTTTGTCCCCAACACTTCCTGTAATAATATTTATAAATACTTCGGGTTGGTGAAAAGTAGTTCTTAAAACACCTCTTTTCACGTTTTTAGAGTACTTTAAAGGAATATGAACACTTCCTCTGTCTGAAAAAATTCGAACAATCTCATTGTCTTCGATCCCTTTTTTCTTTGCATCTTTTGGATGCACTTCTAAAACATCCTGAGGAAGAATTGTTTGGTTGTCTGTTCGTCTTGTCATAGTTCCAGAATTGTAGTGCTCTAATTCTCTTCCTGTGGTTAAAATAAATGGATATTTTTTTCCGTGTGAAATAATTTCTGGAGTTTCTTCAAAATTAAAATAATGAAATGTTCCAATTCCTTTTTTGAAATTACCATCAATATGAAGCATTTTAGTATCGGTACCATCTTCTTTAATTGGCCACTGTAAACCATTTTCGCCCAAGCGTTCCCAAGTTAATCCCTTCATAAATGGAATTACATCAGCAATTTCTTCAATAACTTTAGCGGCATCATACGTTAAACCAGTTGGTTGTTTATAACCTAAGCGACTCATAATATCAATAATTATTTGCCCATCTGGTTTTGTATTTCCTATCGGCTCAATAACTTTATTTACACGTTGCACTCTGCGTTCACCATTGGTAAATGTTCCGTTTTTTTCAAAATAGGAAGACGCGGGTAAAACTACATCAGCCATTTCAGTTGTTGCTGTCATAAAAAGTTCCTGAACAACTATTAATTCTAATTTTTCAAAAGCTTTAATACTATGGTTGGTGTTAGGATCGGTCATAATAGTATCTTCTCCCATTATATACAAAGCTTTAATTTTTCCATCAATTGCTGCGTCTAACATTTCAGGGATTTTTAAACCTTCACTTTCTGGCATTTTTTCAATACCATATTTTTTTGCATAATACTTTTGAATATCTGGTTTATTAACGTTCATATATCCAGCGCCTTGATGAGGTTGAACTCCCATATCTGCAGCACCTTGTACATTATTTTGACCACGCAAAGGATTTAAACCAACTCCTTTTTTACCTACATTTCCCGTCATCATAGCTAAATTAGATAACAACATGACAGTTTTGCTTCCTTGAAAATGTTCTGTAACTCCTAAACCATGAAATTCCATTGCTCTTTCTGCTTTTGCATAGGCAATAGCTGCTTTTTTTACCAATTCTTTAGAAACACCCGTAAGTTTTTCTAATTCTTCTAAATCAAGATTTTGAACGTGTTCTTTAAACTCCTCATATTTTTCAGTATAAGAATTGATAAAATGTTCATTTACTAAACCTTCTTTAACTATGTAATGCGCTATCATATTTAAAATAGCCACATTGGTACCAGGTCTAATTTGTAAATGATAGTCCGCCAATTCTGCCAATGTTGTTTTTATAGGATCTACTACAATTGAAGTAACTCCTTTCATAAAAGCCTGTTTAATTTTTGCACCTGTTACTGGATGGCCTTTCACCGGATTTGCACCAAACAAGAAAATAGCATCAGTTTGTTTTAAGTCTTCAATGGAGTTTGTAGCGGCTCCGGTTCCAAAAGATTGTTGCATGCCAAATGCTGTAGGAGCGTGGCAAACGCGTGCACAACCATCAATATTATTGGTTCCAACTGCTACTCGAATCATTTTTTGCATTAAATAATTTTCTTCATTGGTTGCTCTAGATGAAGAAATACCTCCAATACTATCAGCTCCGTATTTATTTTTTATTGCTATCAATTTTTTAGTAATAAAATCATACGCTTCATCCCAGGTTACTTTTTCAAACTTTCCATTTTTCTTAATCATTGGTTCCCGCAATCTATCAGGATGATCATAAAATTGAAAAGCAAATCGACCTTTTAAACAAGTATGCCCTTGGTTTACTTCAGCAGTTTCAGGAGCTTGAATTCCTCTAATTTTGCCATCGATAACAGATACATCTAACTGACAGCCAACACCACAATAGGTACACGTGGTTCTTACTGTTTTATCAACAATTAGGGTTTTTGTTTCAAATTTATCAGTTAAAGCTTCTGTTGGACAAGTTTGTACGCAAGCTCCGCAAGAAACACAAGCTGATTCGTTAAAAGAGGTATCAAAACCTTTAATGATATTTGTTGCAAAACCGCGACCACTCATTCCTAATATCATTTCTCCTTGAATTTCTTCACAGGCTCTGACGCAACGAAAACAATTAATACATTGTGATAAATCTGATTTTATATAGGGATGCGCTCTATCGGGCTCAATATCTAAATGATCTTTTCCTTTTGGGTATCGTATATTTGGGATTCCTATTTGAGCAATTGTTTCTTGAAAAGGTGTTGCTTTTTTGTTTTCAGAAGGAAAAATTTTATCGGCAGGATAATCAGATAAAACTAGTTCAATGATGTTTTTTCTTAATCGTTGAATTCTTTCTGTATTGTGGTAAATATATAAACCTTCCGAAATTGGTGTATGGCATGATGCCATTGTTTTTGTTGGGCCGTCTTTATCACGAGCTACTTCCACCGAACAAACTCTACATGAACCAAAATTTTCCAAACGATCATCCTGACACATAGTTGGAATAGCATTCCTGTTTTGTTCAATTCTTCTAACAAAATCCAAAATTGTTTCACCTTGAATAAAATCGTGTGCTATGTTGTTTATAAAAGCTTTCATAATGATTTTAGTTTGTAGTGAAATATTGGTTTAATTCTTCTTTAAAATACTGCAATGCATTTTTTATAGGTAACGGAATACCACCACCTAGTGCGCAAAGTGAACCAATTTCTAAGGTTTCCAATAAATCATCAAATAATTGACGATCAATTTTATAGTTTTCATTTTGAGCTTTTTGAAGCATTTCCATTCCTCTATATGAACCAATTCTACAAGGATAGCATTTTCCACAAGATTCATCTGCAGTAAATTCCATTAAATGTTCCAAAAATTTAATTATTGGAAAATCTTCAGGAATAGAAACCACACTTGCATGGCCTAATAAAAATTCGTTAGAATTTAAGCTTTCAAAATCTAAAGTTAAATCTTCAATTTTGTGAAAAGGAACAATACCGCCTAGTGGTCCACCAATTTGAAATGCTTTTAGGTTTTCTTTAAAACCATGTCCATATTCGTTAAAAACCGTTGCTAAAGAAGTTCCCATTTCAATTTCGTACATTCCTGGTTTATTGAAAAAACTATCTAATGAAACTAGTTTAGTCCCTGTAGATTGTTTTGTTCCAAGTGAAGCATAAGCTGCTCCACCATTTTCTAAAATCCAATGAATATTTGCAAATGTTTCTACGTTACTTAAAACAGTCGGTTTTCCATACAAACCATATTGTGCTGGATAAGGAGGGCGAACTCTAACTTCAGGTCTTAAACCTTCAATTGAGTTCAGTAAGGCAGTTTCTTCACCACAAACATACGAGCCTTGACCACCAATTATTTTGAATTTGAAATCGCCAATTAGCTTGTTTTCTTTTAATTCTTCAATGGCTTTATTTACAATTCTTATAGAATCTGGATATTCACCTCTAATGTACAATACTCCAGTATTTGCGCCAACCGTTAAACCACTTATATACATTCCAAACAAAACTTTATGTGGTTGATGCTCCATTAAATACATATCGGAATAAGCGCCTGGATCGCCTTCATCCGCATTACAAACTATATATTTTTGGTGATTGGTCTCTTTTATTACAGCATCCAGTTTAAACCAAAAAGGAAAACCAGCTCCACCACGACCACGTAATTTAGATGTTTTTATTTCATTAATTACTTGCTGTGGGTTGTTTTTGATTGTATCAGCTAAAGCATAAAATTTTGTAATATTTTTAATTTTTGAAGTTAAAATTGGTGTTGTATTGCAACCAATATTATAATTGTTTTCTTGATTTTTTTTATCAGTAATAATAGCCGCAAGTTCTATTTCATTTGAAGCAGAAAATGTTTTATTATAAAACATAAAAGCACCATTTGTATGGCAACGACCTACACAAGCTGCATGCCCTATCTCATCTTTTGAAAAATGATTTTCAATATTTTTTTGAAGATTTGATTGAGTTTTAGCAACCATACAGGCTGTACCGCTGCATAAATGAATTTTTTTATTTCGGTTTTCTTCTCTGGTAAAATCGTAGAAAGAGGCTGTTCCAACAACCACAGAGTCGTCAATCATAAAGCGTTTAGAAAGCTCTTGAAATTCTTCCTTAGTACCTTTTTTATTAGATAATTCTGCTATATTTTCAAATAAATTATCCTCAAGTCCTTTTCTTGAAGATAATGATCGAATGTTTTTATTTGCCATTTTTAACTTAATATAATTAGCTAAAAATACAAAATTAATTGAGGTTTGGAAAAACTATTTGATCTTCTCGCAAATTAATACAATATGCTGGTTATTGCAGTCTGTTGTAAATAATACATATTGATTTCCACCATCTTTTAACCCAGTTTTTTTTCTTATTTGAGCTACATTTTCAGGGAAATTACGAGTAGTTATATTAGCTTTTTTTGAAGGAATTAGTTTTTTTAGTTGTTTTTTATCATAAGAAATAAGGTGTTTTATTTCAAAACTTCTCCCCGGGAAATTGATTAAATTATCTGAAGTATATAAATGCGAATGCTTGTGTAATTTATTAACTGTTAATTTTTCTGAAATTTGTAAAAATGCACCAGCTTTTAAAATTGCAGCATTTGGTTCAAATAAATACCTTTTTGGTTCGGAATAGGTGGCATTAAACTCTTCATTTAAATTATAATCGAAAGATTGTGTTTCTAATTTATTGAAATTAACAGTTTGAATATGAATAGTTTGGTTGTAATTTTTTTCTAATATAAAGAGTAATTCTTTAACTTCATTTCCAACGGCAACAATATGAATTTCTTTTACAAATTTTAGTTCATTTATTGCACTAGTGATATCTAAAATTGGTGAAATTTTAATTAGAATATTGTCGGTTTTATTAAATAAGAGATTTAGATTTTTAGGTATATTTGGCAAGCAATCTTCTAATAAAAAAACTTTTCCTTTTTCATTATTTCTCCTTGAAGGATCGACATAAATCCAATCAAATATTTTGGTTGAATTTTCTAAATAATTTAGACTATCACCAATTTGAGTTTCAATTTTTTTTGAATTCAATTGGTTTAAATTATAAGTAACAATTTTAGATAGCTCTTCATTTATTTCACAATGCGTTACGTTTTGAACTTTTTGTGAAAAATAATAAGTATCAACTCCAAATCCTCCAGTTATATCAATTAATGAATTCCCTGAAACCAAATTCGCCTTGTATTTTGCGGTAATTTCAGAAGAGGTTTGTTCAATATTTAACTTGTTAGGATAATAGATGTTTTTAGTTGAAAACCATTTTGGTAATTTTTTTTCACAACGATTTTTTGCTTCGATTTGTTCAGCAATTTCTTGACTGGAAATATTTTTAAAAGGACTTCCTTTCAAAATAAGTTTAGTAATATCAGATTTTAAATTTGAATTAATAAAATCTTGTATTGCAGTATTTAAAATGTGGATATTCAAATTATTGATTGCTTAATTCAACAAGTTTGGTTACAGTGTTCCAGTTTCTAGAAGTTGCAGAAAACTTTAACTTATTTTCAATATTATTGTTAGAAAGTTTTGTTCTTCCAAATCCATTTGGACAATATAAATAAGCAGTTTTATCTTTAAAAACTACCTGTTCGTCACTATCAGCCAAAGCAAATACTTTAGCTTTTCCTTCTTCATTTGGAATTTTTTCTAAAAAAGTGGCACATATTTTTTTAAAATCAAAGTTGGTATCCTCTTTGAAAGGATTCGATTCAAATACATTTATTAATTCCATCTTTTCCAGAACTAAAGTTTTAATAGAATAGCCAAAATTTCCTTGAATAGCAGTTACTATTTGTTTTTCAATTTTTGAAGTATTTGTTTCTTCAGAAGAAAAAACAACATTACCACTTTGGATATAAGTTACAACATTACTAAAACCAACATTAATTAAAAGTTGTTTTAATTCAACCATTTTAATTTTGTTTTTTCCTGAAACATTTATTCCTCGTAAAAGTGCAATGTAGGCTGGCATGTTACAAGTCTTTCGTAAGTGATTTTACAATTTTGTTATCTGTTAAAAAAGCTTTTAAAATTACTTTTATGGCTGTATAAGTAGGTATGGCAACAATCATTCCTGTAACTCCAAATAAAATTCCTGCAATCATAATTACTAAGAAAATTTCCAAAGGATGTGATTTTAC
>Ga0208671_10001276_pt1 | contig 11268 bp, 12 predicted proteins | sample ColrivemetaGS759_FD_187606 | JGI IMG/M metagenome (GOLD analysis project Ga0208671, IMG submission 187606) | Estuarine microbial communities from the Columbia River estuary - Ebb tide ETM metaG S.759 (SPAdes) (version 2) | ecosystem: Environmental > Aquatic > Marine > Intertidal zone > Estuary ...
CTGTGATATTCCTATGATTTCTAAAAAAGTTATTGAAACCTTAATTACACAAGCTGATGATGCTTTTGAAGTAAATCAAATAGAAAGTGAAGACAAAACAATGCCTCTTATTGCTATCTATAAGAAATCATGTTGGAAATCTATTTTTAAATTTTTAAAAAATGATGAAAGACGATTAAGAGTGGTTGTTAATAGTTTCAATGTAAAAACAATTAAACTCAATTTAAAAGATAAAAACTTAGTAGAAAACATTAATACTAAACAACAACTTGAAGCCTTAAAAGATGCAACTAAAAATTAAATATTTTGGATTATTGGCTGAAGTAACAAATTGCCAAGAAGAATATGTAAATAGTTCTTTGAGTACAGTAAAAGATTTACTCGATATGTTACATAAAAAATATCCTGAATTAAAAGATAAAGATTTTCAAATTGCTCAAAACAACACAATAGTTGCATTAGAAAACAAACTAAAAAACACTGAAATAGCATTATTACCTCCTTTTTCTGGAGGCTAAAATATGAGTAGATATAACAGACATATAATTCTTGAAGATATTGGTGTAGCAGGCCAAAAAAAAATAACTAGCGCTAAAGTTTTAGTCATTGGAGCTGGTGGTTTAGGTTGTCCTGTTTTACAATATCTTGTCGCGGCTGGAGTAGGAACTATTGGTATTGTTGATTACGATAATGTTGAAGAATCAAATCTACAAAGACAAGTCTTATTTGGTACTTCTACATTAGGAAAAAACAAAGCTCTTTCAGCGAAAGAACGTTTAACAGATCTTAATCCTACAATTAAAATAAATGCTTATCCCGAAAGACTTACTATAAAAAATGCCAAAGAATATTTTAGTGAGTATGATATTATTGTAGACGGAACAGATAATTTTGAATCGCGTTATCTTATAAATGACGCTTCAGTTTTAACAAACAAACCTGTTGTTTATGGTGCCATTTACAAGTTTGAAGGTCAAGTAGCAGTATTCAATTATAAAGAGGGACCAACTTATAGATGTTTGTTTCCAAGTCCTCCAAAAGAGAGTTCAATTCCTAATTGCTCAGAAGTTGGTGTTCTAGGTGTTTTACCTGGAATAATTGGCACTATGCAAGCCAACGAAGTATTAAAAATTATTTTAGATTTCAAAGATGTTCTTTCAGGAAAACTATTTTGCTTTAATGCAAAAACATCACAAACCTCAACATTTTCTATTTCAAAATCCAACTACAAAGTAGAAGAACTAAAACCAATAGAATCGAAAAACTGTAATACAGAAATTAAAGAAATATACATTGAAGATGCGCTTCAAATAAACAACTCACAGTTTCTAGATGTTAGAGAACTAAATGAAATACCTAAAGCAGATTTGCCAAACTATATTCAAATTCCGTTACGAGAACTAAGTCAATCCATTCACAAATTAGACAAATCAAAAACTATAATTGTTCTGTGTCAAACAGGAATTAGGAGTAAAACTGCTATTGAACAATTACAAAAACAAAATTTCAATAATTGCTTTAATCTTAAAGGAGGCATTATTGCATCCCAAAATTATTTAAAAGAAAAGATATAATGAAAGATAGAAAACGAAAAAACGTTTTTAAAATAGGTGCAATTTCCTATGAATTTATTGGAGATTCCATAGCCAAACATCAAACTAAAACAAGCATTGGTGCTCACAATATATTTTTGGGTCAAGTAAGAGCAGATCAAGTAAACCAAAAAACTGTTTCAGCAATAGAATACACTGCTCATGAAGATATGGCAAATCAAGTTTTTTATGACATCCGAGAAGATGCTTTTAAAAAATATAATCTTACATGCATGCATATATATCATAGCTTAGGTACTGTGAAATCTGGAGAAATTTGCTTGTTTGTCTTTGTATCATCACCTAGACGTAAAGATGTTTTTAAAGCTTTAGAATTTATTGTTGAAGAAATTAAAGCTAAAGCTCCAGTTTTTGGAAAAGAAATATTTGAAGACAATACACATCAATGGAAAGTTAATTCTTGATATGTTAAATTGTTTAAAAGTTGAATTGTTGAATCGATAAAAAGAAATTATGCCTTATCAATTTTCGTTTGAAAAACTAAATGTATGGAAAGATTCTAAAGAATTATTAAAAGTAATTTATTCCATTACAAAACATTTTCCAGAAGAAGAAAAGTTTGGTTTAACGAGCCAATTAAGAAGAGTATCCATTTCTGTTTCATCGAATTTGGCAGAAGGAACATCAAGAAAAACTAATAAAGATAAAGCTCATTTTACAAACTTATCTTATAGCTCTTTAATGGAAGTTCTTAATCAAATTATCATAGCAAAAGAATTAAGTTTTATCAACGAAAGTGATTATCAAATAGTTCGAAATTATATTGAGAAAATATCCAATATGCTTAACGCTTTAAGAAACTCACAATTACACAACTAAACATTTCAACAAATAAACGATCTATGGTAGACATCACACATAAAAGCAACACACTAAGAATTGCAACAGCACAAGCTATTGTAAAGGTTAGCAAACAGGACACAATTGAAGCAATAAAAAATGATACTGTCCCAAAAGGTAATGTATTTGCAATGAGTAAAGCTGCTGGATTATTAGGCGTTAAAAAAACTCCAGATATTCTTCCAGACTGTCATCCACTTCCAATTGAATATACAGGAATTGATTACGAAATCAATAATCTTGAAATCACTGTTACTTGTACCATTAAAACCATTTATAAAACTGGAGTTGAAGTTGAAGCTATGCATGGCGCAAGTGTTGTAGCTTTAAACATGTACGACATGTTAAAACCTATTGATAAAGGAATTGAAATTCATCATATTAAACTATTAAACAAAAAAGGCGGAAAATCTAGTTTTAAAAACCGATTTAGAAATGAATTAAAGGCTACTGTAATAGTGTGTTCTGATACCATTTCTGCAGGACAAAAAGAAGATAGAGCTGGTAAAGCAATCATTAAAAAACTTGAAGAATCTCAAGTTTCAATTTTAGATTATATCATTATTCCTGATGAAAAAGAAATCATACAAGACAAGGTCAAACATTATGAAAATCTTAATTCAGATTTAATAATTTTTACTGGAGGAACGGGATTATCTAAACGCGATGTTACTCCAGAAGCTTTAGATGAAATTATAGACAGACATATTCCAGGAATAGAAGAAGCAATAAGAAGTTATGGTCAAAACCGAACACCATACTCAATGCTATCAAGAAGTGTTGCAGGAACACTAAATCAGACTTTGATTCTAGCCTTACCAGGATCAACAAATGGAGCAAAAGAATCGATGGAAGCAATTTTCCCTTCGGTTTTACACATATTCGGAATACTAAAAGGTGCACGACACGATTAATGAAAAACAAGACAAACATACTAACAGATTCTTTTAAAAGAGAACACACATATTTACGAATTTCGCTAACCGAATTATGTAATTTACGTTGTACCTATTGCATGCCAGCAGAAGGGATCAAGCTTTCTCCAAAATCTCATATCATGAATTTTGATGAAATCTACACTATTGCAAAAACCTTTGTAGATCATGGTGTCACAAAAATTAGATTAACTGGAGGCGAACCACTTGTAAGAAAAGATGTTGAAGTAGTTTTAAAAAAATTAGCAACACTTCCTGTTGAACTATCTATAACTACAAATGCTGTAATTGTAGACAAGTATATTGAGGTTTTAAAATCATGCAAGATTAATAATATAAATGTTAGTCTAGATTCTTTAAAAGCTGATAAATTTAACGCCATTTCAAGACGAAATCATTTTGAAAAAGTCTACAATAATATCCTTTTACTTATAAAAGAGGGTTTTAATGTTAAACTAAATGCAGTACTCATAAGAGGGTTTAATGATAATGAAGTTATAGACTTCATAAACCTGACTAAGGCACTTCCAATATCTGTAAGGTTTATTGAGTTTATGCCTTTTGATGGAAATAAATGGGATAAGAAAAAGATGGTTTCATATGCAGAAGTCATGTCCTTAGTCAATTCAGAATTTGAAGAAAGCCAAATTATTAGACTTCAAGATGCAGAAAACGACACCTCTAAAAATTACAAAATTGAAGGTTATAAAGGTTCATTTGCAATTATAAGTTCAATAACAAATCCGTTTTGTGATTCTTGTAATCGCATTAGATTAACTGCTAATGGAAATATAAAAAACTGTTTATTTTCTTCTACTGAAATGGATTTATTAACACCTTTAAGAAATGGAGAAGATATTACACCCTTAATTGCTAAAAAAATTATATCTAAACACAAAATAAGAGGTGGAATGGATACTTTAGAAAAATTGGAGTCTCCAGATTTACATGGTAAAAATAGAAGTATGATTGCTATTGGTGGTTAGTTAGAAATAAGCGTTCGTAATCAACAAAAGTATCTATATCTTCAAATTGTACGTCATGATTAATTGACTTAACATATGAGGCATATTTTGCAATAATATGTTTTGCGCCTTCATCGTCATTTAGATTAGCCAATTCATTAAAGTAATGCTTATCAAAAATTACAGGAACACCATATTTTCTATTAAAATAAGCTGATGCAATGATTTGTTTTTTATTGACATCAAAACTATTAATCAGATTATTTAAATACGAACTTTTAATAAGTGGTTGATCTGCCAACATAACTAATACACCATCCGTTTTAGGATGTTTTTCTATAATAGATTTCACACCAAATGCTATAGAATTCCCTAAGCCATTCTCCCAAGTTTCATTTTTAAGAACCTCAACATTTTTTGTTTCAATTTTAGATATTATTTCTGAATAATGAGCGCCTAGAATTAAAACTGTTTTTAAAGCCTCAGAATTTCTAGTAGTATTTATAGCATTTTGCAACAGATTAGAATTTCCCCATTTTAATAATTGCTTTGGTCTACCAAGCCTTGAGGAACTTCCAGCAGCTAATAATACTATTACAATATTTGGTTTATACGTTTTAATGCCTTTAAAGATTAAGCATGAGTATTTCTTGTCTTTTCTTTTAAAGACATTGGTGTTTTATGTCTTGTTATGGATAAAATTTCAGAAATAATTGAAATTGAAATCTCCTGAGGTGTTTCTGAGCCAATATTTAGTCCTGCAGGACCATAAATTTTATCAAAAAAAGCATCCTCTATATCTGGGTAATATTCTAATAATTGTGATAATAGATTTTCACGTTTATGAACTGGACCTAGTAATCCAATATAAATTGGTGAATGATCTTTAAGAGCAATTAGACATTTTAAATCGTTTGTAAAGCTATGAGTCATAATCATAACTGCTGTTTGGTTGTCTATAACAGAAAAATCAATGTTTTCTGGTTCAGAAGAAATAAACTCAGTTGCTCCAGGAAAACTCTGTATGGTTTTATATTCTGAAGGTTTTGTAACTATTGAAACCTCCCATCCTGTTAAAGCTGCAAACTGACACAATTGTACTGTATCATGTTCTGATCCAAAAATGATAAGTTTAAAACAGGGTTCCATTACTTGAGAGAAAGTTAAAAACTTACTAGCATTTAATTGTTCAACATTCACATCTTCTGAAAGTGAAAATTCTGAGTCATTAATCTTCACAAAAGATCCTATTGTGTTAAACTCACCTTCCTCACGACAATATCTTGATTCAATTTGAAAATTTACGCGTTCTTTTAAGCAGTTTTTAAATGAATTGATAAAGTCTTCTTTTGGATTTAGAATTTCAAGAAGTATAAACAAAAAGCCTTCACAACCTAATCTAAACCTTCCATCATAAGTCATGATTTTAGGTTTTCCACTTTCAAAAACAGATTTTGATTGTCTCAGTATTTCTTTTTCAACACAGCCTCCACTTACAGCTCCAATCATTTTATTGTTTTCTAAAACAAGCATCCTAACTCCTGGTTTTCTGTAGGAAGAACCGTCTAAATCTACAACAGTTACTAATACTGTTTTTAAACCTAGTTTTTTGGCTTCAACATGTGAAGCAATAATATTTTTAAATTCGTGAGTCAATTATTAGTATTTAAATAGAATTAACCTGCTAATTCTTCCAACTTCAAATTATTTATATACGGTTGATTAGTTAGTCGTTGTCCTGTTGCTGCATAAATCGCATTTGCAATTGCTCCTCCAACTGGAGGCAATGTTGGTTCTCCTAATCCTGTAGGTGCCTCATTACTTTCAATAAAATGCACATCTACTTCTGGAGTTTGATTAATTCTTATAAGTTGAAACGAGTTAAAATTGTTAGACTGTGGTATACCATCAACAAAAGTTAAATCGCCATACATCGCATGTCCAATACCATCTAAAATACCACCAACTACTTGGTTTTTGGCTCCTGTTGGGTTAACTACAATTCCACAATCTACAGCACAAGTAACTTTTTTAATAATTGGAAAACCGTTTTCCATTTCTATATCTGCAACTTCTGCAACGTGTGTGTTATGGCAATAATAAACTGAAAAACCTTGATAAATTCCTTCTTTAACTTTTCCCCAATTAGATTTTTCAACAACTTTATTAATTACTGCTTCTAAACGTTCTGGACTATATTGCATTCTTTCGTCTGTTGAACCTTTTGCTTTTTGTAGTAGATCTATATGAAGCTTTATTCTATCTGTTTCTAATACTTCAGCTAATTCGTCGAAGAAACTTTGCTCTGCTGAAGCTAAAAAGTTTGTATAAGGTGCTCTCCATGCTCCAGTTGTTATATTGCTTTGATAATTTGCAACATCTACCTGATAATTCTCTATTGAACCAGCAGGAAAAAAGTTAGGAATTAAACCATACATATTCCCATTTACAGCTGCTTCTTTAAGGTGGTATCCTGTTACTTTATTATCCTTTATTGAGGCTGAAATTTTATATTTTATAGCTGGTTTATAGGTTCCGGCAGACATATCGTCTTCTCTTGAAAATACAACTTTTACAGGAGCTTTTGCTAAATGTGAAACTTCTGCTGCTTCTAAAGCAAAATCACCATATAATCGCCTTCCAAATCCGCCTCCCATTCTTGTCATTTGAAGCGTAATCTCATTAACATCTCTACCCAGTAAAGTTGCTACTCTATTTGCTGTCCACTCTGGAGTTTGAATTGGGCCAACTAACTCAATTTTATCTGTTTGGACATGAGCAAAAAAGTTCATTGGTTCCAAACAATTATGAGGTAAAAATGGTGTTTCAAAAACTCGCTCTAGTACTTTATCGGCTTCAGCAAATGCCTTTTTAACATCTCCATCTTTTCTTAAGGTTTCAAACTTCTCACCATTTAAAAGTTCTAATAATTTTTCGTCATGAAAAATTGTGCTTTCAGCTTGAGAATCTTGCTTCCAAACTGCTTTTAATGCATTCTTTCCTTTCATTGCAGACCAAGTATCTGTTGCTAATACTGCAATCTTATTTCCAAACTTAACTACATTTTTTACATTTGGCAGTGCTCTAACATTTGTATCATCAAAAGACTCTAAAACTTGGCCAAAAGCAGGAGGTCTTAATACAGAAGCAATTAGCATTCCTTCTACTTTATAATCTAATCCATATAATGGTTTTCCTGTAATAATTTTTGCCATATCAACATTAATAGCATCTTTACCTATTATTGTAAAATCTTTAGGATCTTTTAATTTATAATCTTCGGGTACTTCTAAAAGAGCAGCTTCTTTAACAACTTCTCCATAACCTAATTTGTCACCATTTGAGTTTGTAATGACACCTTCTTTAGTTTTACATTCAGAAGGACTAATATTCCAACGTGTAGCAGCTGCATTAACTAACATTTGCCTAGTAGTTGCTCCTGTTTGACGTAACGGTTCCCAGCCACTTCTAATAGATTGGCTACCTCCAGCTACTTGTCTTGAATAGTTTTTTGTATCTAAAATTCCTTGTACAACTTGTACATCTTTCCATGCAACATCTAACTCCTCTGCTATAAGCATTGGCATTGATGTTTTTACACCTTGACCAATTTCCGGATTTGGAGAAAATATTGTGACTTTCCCATCATCAGAAATCTTAATAAATGCATTAAAGTCATTATAATTTAATAGACTTAAATCAATTGGAGGTTCTACTTCTGGTTTACATGCGTTAAACAAATTAAATCCAATTAACATTCCTCCACTTGCTAGTGTTGAAGTTTTTAAAAACGATCTTCTACTGAAATTATATTTATTATTAGTTTTCATTTGTAAGAGGAGATTTAATTAACTTAATTTCTTTGCTGCTACTTTAACTGCTTTTTCAATTCTTTTGTAGGATGCGCATCTACAGATATTCCCTTGCATTGCGCTTTTAATATCTGAATCACTTGGATTAGTGTTGTTTTCTAAGAATGCTGAAGCAGTCATAATTTGTCCAGGTTGACAATAACCACATTGTGGTACATCAACTTCTTTCCATGCTTCTTGAACAGGATGATCTCCATTTTCTGAAAGTCCTTCTATTGTTGTTATTTCCATGCCTTGGATTTGAGAAACTAAAAGCAAACAACTTCTTGTCGCAACTCCATCAACGTGAACAGTACAAGCTCCACATTGGCCAATTCCACAACCATATTTAGTCCCTACATAACCTAAATTATCTCTTAACACCCAGAGTAAAGGTGTATCACTCTCTGCTTGAACGTTATGAATCTCTCCATTAATTTTTAACTGAAAAACTGCCATAAGAATTTGTTTTAGAAATTATGCTGAAAAAGCGCCTATTTTATAAAAATACTAAAAAACAACTGAGCTTTTTGTTAAAGGAAACAAAAAATCCATTCTAAATTAAGAATGGATTTTATAATTATAAATTGATATGTTTTATTACTCTATTGCTTCGAGCACTATAATGCCTGCAGATTCAACTGTTCCAACAGTAACATTAATTGAAACTGAAGTATACATTTCGTAACCTTCTTGTTCAATTTTTAATATATAATCACCTGCATCAAGTCCCTGAATTAAAAATTCTCCTAAATCATTTGTCTGAGAATCTGTAACAAATTCATTACTAGTATCGAAAACCTGAACTACAATATTTGGCATTGCTTCCAGTTCCAGATTAGCTTCATTTACTTTTTTAACTTGTCCATTAATAGACCCTGAATTAACTTCGGCAGTTACTTTAATAACGGGTTTTAAATTGTAATTGCCAGAGTTTCCAGCCATTACAATAGATTCACTAACAACCCAATCGAGAATAAACGTATAAGAGAAACCACCTTCTAATTCTTCATTTAAAAGTAATTTTAATCCTGATTGTTGGGCACTTGGAGTATTAAGAGGAATTAAATCTTCTTCTCCTTCAATTCTTAACGTATTGTTTTCGCTTAATACCAATCTAACTTGTTTTAACATTCCTGCTGGGATTAATTCATCAGTTAATAACAAACTGTTTCCTGCAATAAGTTCTGTTAAATCTATATTTATTGGATAACCATTAACTGGTGTAAAACTCATCCACCCTTCTTCTTCTCCTGCGTTATATTGGATATCAATAATTTCAATATTAACTTCTAAATAATCTCCAGGAGCATCAACTAATTTAAGTTGTACTCGTGCTGTATCTTCTGTTTTACTATTGCTACAACTATAGTTAACTATAACCGATAGTATTGTTAAGGCAATAACTAATGTTTTAAAAGCTTTTGTTTTCATAATTTTTATGTTTGGGACTATAAATATAAGGACTAAACGAAGCTTAACAATAATAAATCGACTAAATACTTTATTTACAGGTTAATACCTTCAATTATTTTAACTTCTCCTGTTTTTAAATTTCCGAGTTTAATGTTTCCAATTCTAACTCGTATCAGTCTAAGCGTTGGAAATCCAACAGCTGCTGTCATTTTACGAACCTGTTTAAATTTGCCTTCTGTTAAGGTTATAGAAACCCAACTTGTTGGACCATGTCTAGCATCTCGTATTTTTTTAGCGCGTTTAGGAAAGATTGGTTTGTCTTTTAGTTTTGAAGCTTTACAAGGTTTTGTTAAGTACTTTTTGCCAGAGAATCCAATTTCTACACCTTTTTTCATTTCTTCAAGAGCTAGATTTGATATCTCACCATCTAATTGTACATAGTATTCTTTTTCAACAGAACTAGTGGTAATATATGTGCTTATTCTACTATTTGTAGTAAGTAATAGAAGACCTTCAGATTTTTCATCAAGTCTTCCTATAGGCATCGTACCTAAAGCAAAATTAAATAAGCTACCTAAAAACCTCTTTTTTTGTTCTTTCTTATCATTGCTAATAAACTGACTTAAATAGCCATAAGGTTTATTAAGCATATAATGTGTGTGCGAATTTGAATTATTTACTTGAGTCAAAAATATTTAAATAAATTACTAAATTAATAATATACAAAATAAAGCAGCATTCAGCTTAAAACAAATTATAGAAAATTAAAGTTTAACCCTTTTTTTATCTTTCCATTTTTCGAAATCAATAAGTGTCTACTCATTAGTTGGAGTATATAATTCAATAATAGTTTTCTGTTTGTTAATTTGCTCTAATTATGCAATTCCTTTTTTTAAACTTCTGATTTATTATATAACCTTAAAACTTTGCAATAGCTTTTTCATGCTTTTCAAAATTTAAAAATTGAATAATAATAACAGCAATTAGTGGTGAAAGTGCAGTAATTATAAATACGTAATCCCAACTCATACTTTCTTTTAAAACACCAACTAACCATGCACCAACAGATCTACCCATATTTGCTAATGCCATATATAAAGTAAATTGTGTTGCAGCAACTGTTTTCCAACATAGGTGCATTCCGGTTGCAAACGTTGCAATACTAAGAAAGATAGACACCAGATAATATAATAAGACAAAGCAAAAAACAACTTTTGCAATACCCCAAAAACTTGGAAAAAACGCAAAGGACACAATCAATACAATTAAAAATAAAAGATATATGGACAGCATTCTTTTTTTACCAAAAAAATCTACCAAAGCGCCACCAACAAACATTCCAAAAAAGCCTCCAACTACTGTTGTTATCGAATAAACCTCGGAATAGGTTGTGTTAGTCCAATCAAGTTCCTGAATTGTGAAAATCGGCAAAAGTGTGTCTACCAAACCATACATAATGCCTAAAACAAAAAGTGCTAAACACAATAGTAAACTAGACGGAAGTATGGTTACTTTAAATAGATTTTTAAAAATATGTTTCCAACTAAACAATTGTGCATTTTTTGAATCATTTGAGGCTTCTCCCTTTGTCCAAGGCATTAGTTTTTCTCCAGGACGTTCTCTAAAACATATTGGGACTAACATTATA
>Ga0208671_10001278_pt1 | contig 11251 bp, 9 predicted proteins | sample ColrivemetaGS759_FD_187606 | JGI IMG/M metagenome (GOLD analysis project Ga0208671, IMG submission 187606) | Estuarine microbial communities from the Columbia River estuary - Ebb tide ETM metaG S.759 (SPAdes) (version 2) | ecosystem: Environmental > Aquatic > Marine > Intertidal zone > Estuary ...
CATCGAACGGGCTTTCTTCTACATGCCCATGCAGCATTCGGAATCTCTGAAGGTCCAGGATTTTTCAGTTCGCACCTTCACCACCCTGGCAGAAACCGTGAAGCCCACATTGCGCGCCACCTTCGGAACCTTCAGCCAGTTCGCAGAGTTGCATCGGGATATCGTTGCACAGTTCAATCGCTTCCCTCACCGAAATGAAGCCCTGGGAAGAAAAAACACACCCGAAGAGGAAGCCTACCTGGACGAAAGTCCCCCGGATTTCGGGCAGACCTGAAACACTTCAAAGAGATTGCCATGGGAGGAAAAAAATCAAAACCTGTCGCCCTCCTGCACACCAGGGCGCGACTGCTTGACGGCAGTCCGGTTATCCTGCGAGCCCTGTCCAGGGCGGATCGCGCCAATCTTATAAGTGGTTTTGAAGAACTGAGCCCTCACTCCACCTACATGCGTTTTCTCGGATACAAGGCGAATCTCAGTGAGTCTGAACTGGATCACCTTACCCATCAGGACCCTGCCGAACACCTGTCTATCGGGATCGAGTTTGCCGGGCGAGGCGAGCATAAGGGAATCGGCGTGGCCCGCTACCAACGCGATGAGGGCAGCGAACCGATCACGGCAGAATTCGGGGTTGTGGTCGCGGATCGCTACCATGGACTGGGCGGCGCCACCTTGTTGCTCAAGCAACTGTGCCGGGAAGCCAGAAGGAACGGAATCTGTTGCTTGCGGGGGGAGGTGCTGGAAACCAACCTGCCGATGCTCAAGGTCCTGGAGAATTTTAATCCACGCTTCGAACCAGGTTCAGATGAAGACACGTTAGTGGCATTTATTCCGTTACAGGGCGAGCGGGAATAAATGGGCCGGCGCCAGGCGCCGGCCCATGATTTGATCAACGCTGGCTTTCAATCCAGCGGTCAATTTTGTTTTCCAGCACGCTCAGTGGTAACTCCCCGTCTTCCAGGACCTGGGCATGGAAACCCTTGATATCAAACCGGTCGCCCAGGGCAGCTTCTGCCCGGGTTCGTAGCTCACGAATCTTCAGCTGTCCCATCTTGTAAGCCAGGGCCTGACCGGGAATCGCCATGTAGCGTTCCGCCTCGGATACCGCGCGGGCTTCCTGGACAGCGGTGTTGGCATACATGTAGTCCAGCACCTGCTGGCGACTCCAGTCCTTGGAGTGCAGACCGGTATCCACTACCAGGCGGATAGCACGCCAAAGTTCTGCAGCCAGGGCGCCGAAATACTGATAGGGATCCTGGTAGGCGCCAAGCTCTTTACCCAGGCTTTCGGCATACAAACCCCAACCCTCGGAAAACGCCGTGTAACCGCCGAAACGCCGGAAGCTGGGCAGGTGATCAAGTTCCACTGCCAGGGCACCCTGGAAGTGATGACCGGGAATCGCCTCGTGCAGGAAAAGTGATTCCATGGCCCACTTGGGTCGCGCCGACATGTCGTAGGTGTTCACGTAAAACACCCCGGGACGGGACCCGTCAGGCGATGGCGACATGTAACTGCCACCGGAAGCGGACTTGGCCCTGAAGGCCTCAACCGGCCTGATTTCGAATCCGGCCTTGGGAATACGTCCGAACATTGCAGGCACTGCCGCATCCAGGCCGGCACGCAAGGCGTTGTAACCGGCGATCAAGTCTTCTTCTTTTTCAAAATAGAACTGCGGGTCGGTATTCAGGAACTCGAAGAAGGCCTTCAAGTCACCGTCAAAACCGACTGTCTCCATGACCTGGGCCATCTGCCCCTGGATACGCGCCACCTCGTCCAGACCGATCTGGTGAATTTGCTCAGGTGTAAGGTCGGTGGTGGTAACTTCACGAACACGGTAGGCATACCATGCATCACCGTCGGGCAGTCCTGACATGCCAACGCTCTCACGAGTGTTGGGCAGATATTCCTCGGCAATGAAGTCATGCAGGGCGTGGTAAACAGGAATCAATCGACCTTCAATAGTTTCCTTGTAGGCCGCCTGCAGACGCAGACGATCTTCTTCGGAAAACTCCGCCGGCATATCGGTAATCGGCTTCCAGAACATGGTTTCTTCAGCGCTGTCCTTGAACTGTGCCGAAAGCTGCGGCAAAACTTTTTCCATCAATATCCTGGGCTGAACGACGCCTTGCTTGACGCCCTCACGCATATTGATCACGGCCTGGTCCGACCACTCCACGAAGCCATTCACCCGACCCAGGAAATCGTCGTAATCCTTAACCGTCTTGAACGGATGAACACTTGAGCCGGAACCCAGGAGTACGAAATAGCTGGCAGGATTTCTGAACTGATTGATGGGCAGCAAGTGTGAGGGATAGCGGAACCCTTGCAGGTCCATCTCCCGCTCGGCCGTGAACAGTTCCAGGGTCAACCGGTCCTCGGCATCCAGGGTCGAGGCATCAATAGCCTTGGCCGCGTCCAGGTACCTTTGGTGATGCGCCTGCCTATCGGCACGCTCTTTGGGGCTGATTCCGCCCACCCAGCGATCGTTGTAACGATTGTCACCAACGAAGGCCGCCATCAGCGGATTCAATTCGAGGCTGTCCTGCCAGTACTGCTCAACCATGTTAGTGAGCACCTGGTGTTGATCCACCGAGGGCTCTTGCTGGGCAGTCGGAGCATCCGAGCGTGAGCACGCGCTCAACGCGCCAAGAGCTAGTAATACGAGTAGTAATTTCTTCACAAACATTCTCCGCTGGAGTGGTTTGAAAACAGATCCGGGCGCCCCTGCAAGCACACGATTCCAGGTTGCGGGCCAGTATAGCCCCTCACTGGTCCGGGTGTAGCGGCCGCGCGGAAATAACCAGGAAGCGCCTGATGAGCAAGAACGCAGACAGCGTCAGGGAGATCACGATAGCGAACCACACGCCCACCGGACCCTCATCGGTTTTGAATGCCAGGTACCAGGCCAGTGGAAATCCCACGCCCCAGTGGGAAAAGGTAGCCAGGTACAGAGGAATTCTTGCGTCACGATAGCCACGCAACGCTCCCATGGCGGCGATATTTGCACCGTCGGAAAGTTGGAAAACTGCCGCCATCACCAACAGCGAGGCCGCCAAATTTACCACTGTGGGATCGGTGGTGTAGAAGCCGGCAATAGCGTACCGACCCAGGTACATCACCAGCGCAGACACCATCATGAACAGTATGCTCATACCGATACCGGCCAACCCGGCCCGGCGGGCATCCTCGGGCAATCCGCGACCCAGCAGGTGGCCCACCCTGACGGTGGTTGCCGAGTGCACGGCAAGGGGAATCATGAACATGGTGGCCGCGTAATTCAGGGCCACCTGGTGTGCCGCAACGATGGTGGTACCCAGGGCCGCCATAATCAGTGCCGTGGCATGAAAGAACGTACTCTCAGCCAGCGCGCTGGCAGAAATCGGCACGCCCAGCGAGAGTATTTCCTTGATAGACGTCCACCTGGGCGCTTCCATCAGGGGTCTCAGCTTGACTGCGCTGTAGCGCCGGGAACGACGAACGTAAACGAGACTGACCAGCAACACACTCACCATGGTGAACGCGGAGGATACGCCGCAGCCCACCGCCCCCATGGCGGGAAATCCAAGTTTGCCGTACATCAGCACATAGTTGCCGATGGCATTGAGGATCAAGCCGAGAAAGGCGAAATACATCAGGGGCCGGGTATGGCCCATGCCTTCGGACATATAGCGAAGACACAAATAGCCAAGGATCGCCGGCAAACCCCAGGCGATGGCCGACAGATAGCTGGTGGAAGTGGGCACCACATCGGGATCCACGCCCACCGCCAGAAAAAACGGACCGGCCTGGTTCAACAAAAACAGGCCAACCATCCCAAGCATTAGTGCAATCCAGAAAGACTGCTTTACCAGTCCGGTTACTTTTTCCGGCTCATTGGCTCCCAGGGCATGGGCAACCATGGGGCTGACCGCCATCAACACGCCCATGCCGGCAAGCTGCGCGGTGTACCAAAGGGTGTTGCCAATCGCTACCGCGGCCAGGGCATGACCACCCAGCTGACCCGCCATCACCGTATCGGTAAAGCCCATTCCCATGGTGGCCAGATTGTTGGCCACAAGAGGCAGGCCCAGGGTCAATATGCTCTGGCCGTGATGGGCCAGCGAGCGAGGCCGGGACTGGGTGATTGGATGACTCATGATTGGCATCTTATCCTGAGTCCAGAACCGGTGTGCAGCCAATTAGGTAACCCATGCATGTGTTACCATCGCTGTAGTTAAATTCTTCCCTAAACCTTTCTTTTAAAGAGGGACAATTATGTACACGGGACAACCACGTCGCGTTGCGATTATCGGTGGCTCACGCATTCCCTTCGCGCGCTCCCACACGGTTTACACCAAGGTCGGCAACCGGCAAATGCTCACTGCGGCATTCAAGGGACTGGTACAAAAATTTGATTTGCGCGGCCAGGTACTGGGCGATGTCGCGGCTGGTGCTGTAATCAAGCACAGCAGTGATTTCAACCTTACCCGGGAATCGGTCCTGGGTAGTGGCCTGTCCCCCCTAACCCCCGGGTTCGACCTCCAGCGCGCCTGCGGTACGGCACTGGAATCAGCCATCATCATCGGCTTGAAAATTGCCTCGGGTCAGATCGACTCCGGCATCGCCGGCGGCTCCGACACGATCAGCGATGTGCCCATCGTGTACCCGCCTTCCTACCGGAAAATACTGATGGCCGCCAATCGCGGTCGCAAACCGATCGACAAGATCAAGCCGTTGCTGAAAATTCGCCCGAAACATTTCAAGCCTTCGCTGCCTGGCGTGCTGGAACCGCGTACCGGTCTGAGCATGGGTGAAAGCTGCGAGATCATGGCCAAGCAGTGGAATATTTCCCGCCAGGACCAGGATCAACTGGCCATGGAAAGCCATTTGAAAATGGCCGCGGCCTATGAAGATGGGTTTTATGATGACCTGGTCATCGAATTCTGCGGCCTGACCCGCGACAACAACATGCGCGGCGATAGCAGCATGGAAAAACTGGGCAAGCTGAAACCTGCCTTCGATAGAAAGAGCGGCCAGGGCACACTGACTGCCGGCAACAGCACTCCGCTGACCGATGGCGCTTCCGCTGTCCTGCTGGCCAGCGAAGACTGGGCCAAAGAGCGTGGCTTGCCGATACAGGCCTACCTGACATTCGGCAAGGTTGCCGCAGTGGACTTTGTACATGACGAAGGCCTGCTCATGGCTCCTGCCTACGCTGTGCCCAAGATGCTGGACGATGCCAAGCTGACCCTTCAGGATTTCGATTTCTACGAAATCCACGAAGCGTTTGCCGCACAGGTCCTGTGCACCCTCAAAGCCTGGGAGTCAGATACCTGGTGTCGTGAACGCCTGGGTCGCGATGCCCTGGGCAGCATCGATCGGGCAAAGCTGAACGTGAAAGGCAGCAGTCTTGCCGCCGGTCATCCGTTCGCCGCCACGGGAACCCGGGTGCTGGCCAATGCCGCCAAGTTGCTGGCGGAGAAAGGCTCGGGCCGCGCCCTGATTTCTATCTGCACCGCAGGTGGAATGGGCGTAACCGCTATCGTGGAAGCAGCCTGAGAAAATAACTGGCAGGCCGGGCCTCGCGTCCGGCCATGTCCCAGGAATGCGACTTGCCACCCCTTCCCCAAGGGGTGATACCCTGTCTGCGCAGCCGCAGACCAGGGATTATTGATGCAGTTATTCAACCAGATCATCACCGACATCAACGCCATCATCTGGCACAACTACGTGTTGTTTACCCTGCTGGGTACCGGCGTGGTGCTTACATTCTGGAGCGGCTTCAGCCAGTACCGGGCGCTGACCCACGGCTGGCGCGTGCTGCGCGGACATTACGATGATCCGGACGCACCCGGCGCCATCAACCATTTCCAGGCCCTGTCCACCGCCCTGTCCGCAACCGTTGGACTGGGCAATATCGGTGGCGTGGCGCTGGCAGTGTCCCTGGGCGGTCCCGGCGCGATTTTCTGGATGTGGGTAGTGGGCTTTTTTGGCATGGCCACCAAGCTGACCGAGGTCACCCTGTCCATGCTGCACCGGAACACCGATGATCCGGACAATCCCCACGGCGGACCCATGTGGGTGGCGAAGAACGGCCTGCCCCTGGTGCATCCGAAACTGGCGGGCCCCGGCAAGGTATTGGCCTCTGTGTTCTGCGTATGCCTGCTGATCTCCACACTGATTGGCGGCAACATGTTCCAGGCCTGGAACGTGGGAGAAATTACCCAGACCTACTTCGGCATCCCGAGCATCGCATCGGGAATCATCCTGTCCATCGTGGTGGGAGTCGTGATTATCGGGGGCATCAAGCGCATAGGCGCGGCAACCGGACGCCTGGTCCCGGTCATGGTCACCATGTACATGATGGCCGGCACCTATGTGCTGGCAGTGAACGTCCAGTTGATTCCGGAAATGATCATGCTGATTTTCCGGTCAGCCTTCTCAACCAGCGAGGCCGGTGGCGCCTTTATCGGCGGCACGGTCGGCTACGCATTCATGTTTGGCATGAAGCGCGCGCTGTTTTCCAATGAGGCCGGCGAGGGTTCCTCACCCATGGCCCATTCCGCCGCCAAGACCAGCGAACCGGTGCGAGAAGGAATCGTGGCTGGACTGGAGCCCTTCATCGACACACTGGTTGTCTGCACCTTCACCGCCCTGGTCATACTCACCACCGGCATCTGGAATCGGTCAGTGGACGTGGAATTCGCCGAGCAACCCCGGATGGTAGCCACCGCAACCCCCGGAAGCTGGAGCATCCCGGAGATGCCGGCGCCCCACGCCAAGGGTATCGACTGGGTAAACGGACAGGCGGTCTATGCCATCGTCTCCGGAGACCTGAATCCGCAAAGTGACAACACCCTGCACCGGATTAACGGCCTGATTGAAATGCGCGACGATATTCCCTTCATCACCTGGGGTAGCATTGCGAGCACCGAACAGCCCTCGCTGGACTCGAATGGCGTTTTCCTTGCCTATGTGGGAGCCACCCTTACCGCAAAAGCCTTCGACACCGTCTCGCCGGGATTGGGCAAATGGTTGATCACCCTCTCGGTATGGATGTTCGCCATCTCCACGATTATTTCCTGGGCCTACTACGGAGAGCAGGGCGTGGTGTACCTGCTTGGAGAGCGCGCCGTCACCGGCTACAAGCTGATCTATTGCATGCTGATCGCCGTGGCGACCCTGGGGCTGATCAAGACCGATGCACAACTGGATAACATTACCGGGATAGGCACCGGGGTGATGATCCTGGCCAATCTTCCCATCCTGTGGCTGGGCAGCCGCCAGGCGATCACTGCCTACAAGGCATACGTGGAGCGCCTCAAGAACGGCGAACTGGGCCCCGGACATACCCCGCCTTCACTGGAAGACCTGGTTACTGGTCGGGATGTGAAGTAGACCCGGAGCCCTCATCAGCCCTGTGCCGGGCATCCTTAACGGCCTGGCGCAGGCTCTCCAACGCTTTTTGAGCAGAGCCCGCAGGGTCATCCTTGCGATAGTTTTCTTTGAACCGGGTTTCCACCATTCCCAGCAGGTCGTCCAACCCGGGCTCAGCATCCGGCACCTCGGCATCCGGCACCCGGTTCGCCCGCTCACCGAACAGATCAATATATCGCTCAGAGCGACGACCCATATTCATGACGCTGGCAAAATTGCCAGACGTGTTGGGCGCCCCGGAGAGCAGGTCCAGGGAAACCGGGACGAGTATTACGTCGCGTAAACCGTCCACGAACAATTTGAACTGGAAAATCACCACCGTCCTGAGCAATCCCTTGCGACCGCCCTCTTCATCCAGTGTTTTTCCGTCATCCCCGGTTTTCGGCATCACTCTTCCTCCAGGTCTTTAGCCATCCTCTGCCAAAGCCGTAGATTTTGCTTTCAGTACTCACCCAGCGACCGGTGTCGGGTACAATCAGCGATCTGAGTAAGCAACATAACGATATCAATCATGGCCTACACTGGTGACAAAGACTACCGCCACGGCAGCAAACAAAGCCTGGGCATATTATTGGCAAACCTGGGAACTCCCGATGCGCCCACCACCTCGGCGGTGCGACGCTACCTGGCCGAGTTTCTCTGGGATGCCAGGGTTATTGAAGTACCCCGACCCATCTGGTGGCTGGTACTGCATGGTGTGATTCTTCGCTTTCGTCCGCGGAAAAGCGCGGAAGCCTATCGAAAAGTCTGGACCGAGGAGGGTTCCCCCCTGCTGGTTAATGGACGTCTTCTTCAGGAACAGCTGCAAAAGTCCATGGACGAGACCTTGCCCGGCACGGTGAAAGTGGAACTGGGTATGCGCTACGGAAGTCCGTCTATCGAAAGCGCCATGGAAGCCCTGCGCAAGGCCGGTTGCCGTCGCCTGCTGGTATTGCCCATGTACCCACAGTATTCAGCAACCACCAGCGCATCGATATTTGATGCCGTGTGGGATGTATTGCGCCAATGGCGCTGGGTGCCCGAAGTACGCACCATTAACCAATATCACGACGACCCGGGCTACATTGAGGCCCTGGCAAACTCGATCACCGAACACTGGGCCCGCAAGCCCCGGGGCGAACGCCTGCTGTTTTCATTCCACGGTGTACCCAAGCGCTACATCACCAACGGCGACCCCTATTTCTGTCATTGCCAGAAGACCGCAAGACTGGTGGCGGAGAAGCTGGGACTGGGCAAGGATGAATGGTTCTTGAGCTTCCAGTCCCGGGTTGGTCGCGAAGAATGGCTGCGTCCCTATACCGACCACCAGGTGATGGCCTTTGGTGACCAGGGCATGAAAAATCTGGACGTGGTGTGTCCGGGCTTTGCGTCCGACTGCCTGGAGACACTGGAAGAAATCGCCATGCAGAATAACGAGTTCTTCCAGGAACACGGCGGCGACCAACTGCGTTACATCCCCGCCCTGAACGCCCGGGAAGACCATGCCCGCGCCCTGGCAAGGCTGGTGGTGCAACATGTTGGTGGCTGGCCCGAGGCCAGCAGCCCGGAAGATTCCGATGCACTGAACACCTCTCGCGATCGTGCGCTGGAGATGGGTGCGGAGCGCTAGTCTTGATCGGGCGCTTTCTGGAAATCAGCATCGAGACACCGGACATCCTGGCCTCCATGGAGTTTTACCAGGGCCTGGGAATGCTATCCGCCACGGTGGGTGAAGTGTGGCCCCATCGCTACGGCGTGGTGACCGACGGTAACCTGGTCCTGGGCTTGCACGATTACAGTTTTGAATCGCCCTCACTGACCTATGTACGCCCGGAACTGAGAAAGAGCCTGCCGGAACTCCAGGCCCGTGCAGGTTCCCTGGCGTTTTCAAAAACCGATGATGACGAATTTAACGAAGCTGGATTTACCGACCCGGATGGCCAGATGATTGCGGTGCTTGAGGCCCGCACATTTTCACCACCGGAGATCGCCGGTTCAGACATCACCGCGCTGGGACACTTCTCTGAATTCAGCTTGCCGGTGACCCGCCTGGACGCATCCATCACCTTCTGGGAAAACATGGGCTTCGTGCTCACCGATCGTGAAGAGGAGGGTCTTGAAGGCGCCTGTTTAACCAGCGACTTCCTGAACCTGGGCTTGTATGTGAACCCACGAATGCGCGTCCCCGGCCTGACCTTCAGGGAGCCGGACATGGCCGAACGTATCGAATATGTCAGGGCCCAGGGCTACCGGCTTATCCAGGGCACGCCGATTTCACGGGAACGCCATGCAGGGGCCACCTTGATTGCCCCCGAGGGCACGCCCATATATCTGCTGCCGGAGCTCACCGATCAGGAAACCTGATCAAGCAACTCCCTGATCCGGCCATGGGCATCGCGCCCGTAACCGCCGCCGAACAGATTGGCGTGATTCAAAACATGATAAAGCTGGTAAAGGTTGCGACGTGCTTCCCAGCCTGGCGATAGCGGCCACTCTGACTCGTAGGCCTGGTAAAAATCCCGACCGAATCCGCCAAACAAACCCGTCATGGCCAGGTCTGTTTCACGGTCGCCGTAATACACCGCGGGATCAAATATTACCGGCTCGCCGTTATCCATGCGGCCCTGGTTACCCGCCCACAGGTCACCATGGAGCAAAGACGGTACCGGCTGGTAACCCTCAAAGAAGCTAGCCAGTGATTCCATCAGTTGCCGGCCGTCGGCCAGTAAGAATCCGAATCCGTTATCAGCCGCCAAGCGCAACTGAAATCCCATCCGTTGTTCACGAAAGAAGTCGATCCAGTTTTCCGTCCAGGGGTTGGGCTGGGGTGTGCTGCCAATGAAATTATCCCGGGTGAAACCAAACGCCTTGCCGGTATGACGATGCAGTGCCGCCAGCCCCTTGCCCAGGCTGTCATCGCCAATCCCACCCGGGCCTGTCAGATCCAGCCATTCCAGCAGCAAGTAGGCCTTCTGATGCGCCTCTGCGCAGCCCAACACCCTGGGCACCCGTAGAGTACTGGTAGCAGCCAGCGCCTCCAGGCCCATGGCTTCGGCTTCAAATCCTGCCAGTTGGTCTGGTGTATTCAGCTTCATGAACACCGCGCCTGAATCCCCCTGCAGGCGGTAGGCATGGTGAATACTTCCACCGCCAATTTGGCGAACATTGTCCGGCAACAGGCGAAGGCCGGTCTGCTCGCCTATCTGGTGCAACAGTTCGCCCCAGTCAGTCATGGCCCCGGGGGTTCCCCGGCGTAGGCAGCATGCAGGGCTTCGGAGCGTCGACGTAATCGTCCGCCCAAGCCCGCCTCATCCAGGACCTCCAGCAAGAGTTCGAGATTCGGTGCGCTTCGCGCCACGTTTACTCCTTCCAGGGGCATATCATCGGCGATGACTGTCAGGCGCCGGGCCAGCATCGCATCCTCTTTGTGCTGACTGAGCTTGTCGAAAATTCTCGCCGCGCCACGCAAGGGTAGTTCCTTCACCCGGGGCAGGTCCTGGTAAAGATGTTCGAGGCTTTCAAATTCCGTGAGCAACACCGTCGCGGTTTTCTTGCCCACACCGGGAACCCCGGGGATGTTATCCACCGGGTCGCCAGTCAGCGCCAGGAAGTCAGCCATGCGTTCCGGCAGCACACCGAAAGCATTGGCAATCTGCCCATAGGCCAGGCGCCGGCGGCCAGAGTAATCCCAGAATTCATCGCCCGGTTTCAAGACCTGGGTCAGGTCCTTGTCCCGGGTCACCACCACGCAGGACCGTCCCTGTTCTCGCTGCAACCGAGCCAGGGTACCGATAATGTCATCGGCCTCGTAACGCGGGCTGGCCATCTCTGAAATGCCCAGGGCCGCGGTGAATCGACG
>Ga0208671_10001294_pt1 | contig 11167 bp, 10 predicted proteins | sample ColrivemetaGS759_FD_187606 | JGI IMG/M metagenome (GOLD analysis project Ga0208671, IMG submission 187606) | Estuarine microbial communities from the Columbia River estuary - Ebb tide ETM metaG S.759 (SPAdes) (version 2) | ecosystem: Environmental > Aquatic > Marine > Intertidal zone > Estuary ...
AACACCTTGGGCACCGCAAACAGGGATATCCCCTTGGTCGAATTCGGAGCGCCGGGCAGCTTGGCCAACACCAGGTGCACGATGTTATCCACCAGGTCATGCTCACCACCGGTGATCCATATCTTGGTCCCCTCTATGCTGTAGCTGCCATCGTCGTTAGGGGTGGCGCGGGTGCGAATCAGGCCAAGATCGGTACCGCACTGTGGTTCAGTCAAACACATGGTACCGGTCCATTCACCGCTGACCAGCTTCTGCAGATAGGTCTGCTGTAATTCCGGCGAGCCATGGGTATAGATTGCGCTGATGGCGCCATGGGTCAAACCGGGGTACATGCCGAGAGACAGGTTGCTGGAACAGACTATTTCGTCGACGATAAACTTCAATACATGCGGCAAACCCTGGCCACCGAACTCAACCGGGGCGTCCAACGCGGTCCAGCCCGCCTCAGCGAACTGGCGATACGCCTCCCTGAACCCGTCCGGAGTGGTCACAGCATGGGTGGTAGGGTCATAACTACAGCCCTGCTGGTCACCGATCTTGTTGGTGGGCTGTATAACCTCAGCGGCAAACTTACCCATCTCCTCGAGAATGGTGACAATAAGGTCTGGCGTGGCCTCGGCATATTTGTCGAGCTGCTGGAGCTCATCTACACCCAGTAGATCAAAGAGCAAAAATCGTAAATCACTAATGGGGACCTGGTACTGCATGACAGACTCCGGTTGAGGACTGATAGATACTCTTTATACGGGGTCTGGCGATTACGGTTCAGGTGCGGCAGGGTTTGTCGCGATTGCGTCGCGATATTTTGCCCCGGCAGCGCTATCTCGCCGCCGGGGCGCCAGCTCTATCAGCTGGCTACTCGCATGTTGCCTAAGAAGTCCATCTTCCCCAGCGGCACACCGGCGATACGCAGCATGTCGTAGGCAGTGGTGGCATGAAAGTAAAAGTTGGGTAAAGAGAATGACAGAACAAAGTGTTCGGCCGTAAACGGGATCTCGAACTTGCCTGCCTTGAATTTTATGGCCCTGCCTTCCAGCCCATCCACATCCTCCCGAGCCATTGCCCGCAGCTCAATAGCCGCATCGCCCACCAGCTTCTGCAGGCCGGCATAGTCGAGGTCCGGCATGGCAGGAGGAGGCCCAAACAACCCGTCCTTGATCCCGTTGATAGCGCCCAGGGAGTGGTGATACACGGAGATCAGCTGGAACCGAAACGGCAACATGTCCGGGCGCAGCCTTGTGTCGACGATTTTCGCCAGATCAAGCTCATTATTGTCCCGGGCAAACTGTTCCCCCTTGGCCAAAAACCCCGTCACTGCGTCAAGTGTCTGCAGATAGTTCGCTACGCTGATGTCATACAGTGAAATTGCCATAATCGTTCCTTTTCTCTACTAACAGTTAGTGACACAAATCCCGGCGCTACCGATTGCTCAATCCTGCGCCCGCTGGGCATCGCGCAGCGGCTTGAACTGAGAGCCCTCATTCCAGTTAGGCCAGCTATCGCCGTTGGCGATTATCTGGCCGATACGGAAATACAATCTCAGGTCCTGAATCGCGCCGTCCACCACCCAGTCCGCATGGTACTCGTCGTTGGTCTGGTGGTAGCGGTTGGCGGTGTAATCCGCAGATACCGCCAGTCCATACTCCCTCCCCTTCTCAACATGGTCATAGCCGGGCTTCAGGTAAAGCATAGGCACACCCAGCTTGGCCAGCTCAAAATGGTCCGAGCGAAAGTACCGCCCTTTTTCCGATTCAGCATCAGGCGCCAGCACTCTCTCCTGCTCGCTGGCGGCTGCAGCTGTCACCTCGTCCAGTTCATTGAAACCATAGCCGATAACGGTAACGTCACGAGCAGGGCCGATAATATTCAAGCCATCCATATTAAGGCCCGCCACGGTATCGGCCAGTGGAACCAGTGGGTTGGCAGCGTAATGAGCACTACCCAGCAAACCCTGCTCCTCTGCCGTCACTGCCAGAAACAGGACACTGCGTCGGGGCGCCTGCTCCAGGCTACTAAAAGCTGTGGCCAGCTCCAGCAGGCCTGCGGTGCCGGTGGCATTATCAAATGCCCCGTTATAAATACCATCGCCCTCCAGCTTCGGATCAGTACCGAAATGATCCCAGTGTGCGGTATAGATAAAGACCTCCTCAGGCACCTCACTACCGGGGAGAATAGCGGCCACATTGCGAGACACAACTTCACTGCTTTCCAGCTGCATTGCGGTTGAAGCACGCAGCGGTAAAGGAACGGCCACAAATCCCGGGGTTTGCGCGCGCTTGTACAGGTCGGCCAGCTTCAGCCCCGCCTTCGCAAACAGGGCTTCTGCACTGTCTCGGGTTATCCAGCTCTCCACAGCGGCCAGCGCTGCCCCCTTGTCCGCGCGAACCATATGGAATTTAACGCCGGTCCAGCTGTTTTCGACGGTCGCCCACGGGTAGGCCGCCGGCTTGGTGTCATGCACGATAATTGCAGCAACCGCACCCTGGGCTGCGGCTTCATTGAATTTATAATCCCAGCGGCCGTAGTAGGTCATGGCGTTACCATCAAACAGTGCCGGATCCTGGGTGGCAAAGCCGGGGTCATTGATTAACATCACCACGGTTTTACCGCGAACATCGACCCCCTCGTAATCATTCCAGTTTCGTTCTGGCGCATTAATACCATAGCCCACAAAAACCAACTCGCTATCATCGACGGCAATGGTTTCAGCCTGGCGGCGACTGAACATCACCTGCTCATTTCCATAATTCAGCGCCAGGTCATCACCACTCCCGCCCGCAATACGCAATACCGGCTCGTTGGTCACCTCGATAGAAACCAGCGGTACTTCCTGTATGTAGCTGTCTCCATTAGCCGGCTGCAGCCCCAGGGATTTGAAGGTACTGGCGAGATAATTAACGGTGAGCTCCTCACCGGGAGAGACCGGCGCACGGCCACCGAATTCGTCGGAACTGAGAATTTGCAGATGCTGGCGATACCCTGCATCGGTGATGGCGGCGGCGCCACGCAATGGCTGCGCGGCAGATACCCCGGAGACCGCTTGCTCGTCGGCACTGACCATCACTGCGCTGATGGTCAGGCCGACCGTCAGGACCAGGGAGACCGCCAGTTGTTGCCTGTTCAAGATCATGCGTTGTTTCCTCAGGTTGTTGGATCAGAGTTGGCTACCGCACCCCGGGGGCTGCAATCGCCTCTTGAGCAGATCGCCGATTGTACCTAACTATCAGTGCCGACCACTACCTGCGTGGCCGCATTCCAGGCGTATAGGCAGATATCTTCGTCACCTTCCACCAGCCGGATCATTGACTCAAAGCGCATTCCCAGCTTTTCCAACAGCGTCACCGAAGGCTGGTTATCCGGACTAACAATAGCTACGAGGCGCTCCATCCCCAGGGTTTCCACAGCCCAAAGCTTGATAGCCAAAGCGGACTCCAGCGCATACCCATGGCCTCGGGCTGCCGCCAGAAACCCATAACCGATATCGATATCCACCAGACTCTCGCGCTTTACCAGACCGCACATACCCACGGTGGCGCCACCCTCCTTGAGCCTGACCGCATACATACCAAAGCCATAGCGCTTGTAGCTGGGGATAACCTTCTCGCCGAGATAGGCAAGGGCTTGCTCGAGTGTACGGACATTACGATCACCGATGTGTTGGATAAAAGCGCTGTCGTTGAGCAGCTCGAGCACAAATGCCGCATCACCCGGATTGAGTTCATTGATAATCAGTCGTTGGGTTTCCAGCATGGTACTGGCAGCTATCGGGGATGTAACTTGCGAATAAGCGCAGGTACTTCGCTGGGGTGCAAAACCGTGTGGTTGGGATTAATACCCAGCTCAGCATCAAGTGGTTGCTGGTGTTGGATCCATATCGAGGTAATACCGCTGTTATGGGCGCCGGCGATATCCGCTGCCAGGCTGTCACCAATATGGATAGCCTCATGCGCCTCGCAATCGGCAAGCCGCAGTGCCTTCTGGAAAATCGAGATAGCGGGCTTTTGCTCTGGCTCCTGTCCGCCGATGATAATGTGGTCAACATACTCCGCCAGCCTGACCGTCTCGACCTTGGGGCGTTGCGAGAACTCCGGTCCGTTGGTGATAACGACGAGAGTAAAGTACTTCCGCGCTTCGACCAGGAACTCGACGATGCCTGGATAGAAGTCGAAGGCCTTCAGGCGGTTACTGTCGAATGTGTTCTGCAATGCCAGGGCATCTGCATCGCTCACCTCAAGGATGCCCTGCTCAGCCAACAGGTCGCGAATCAACTGCAGGCGGAACGCGCCCTCCCCCTGCTGCTCGATTATGGGCATATACCGTGCGAGCTGACTTTCGGTCCAACGCCGGTAAATGCCGTTGACATAACAACGGGCAACACCCGGGCCATCGAAATCAACCCCGTAGCGCGACGACAGCGCCTCCCCCATCAACCGGGTAGCCTGCTCATTGGCACCGAGGGTGTCGCACAGGGTTTCGTCGAGATCGAGAAACAGCGCTTTCAACATGGAGACTCCATGGGGTACATTTCCTACATCATGCCATAGCCACCAGGCTAATTCACAAGCTCAGTAACAGCCGTATGAAACCGCACAAACCCAGTCGATCTGCGGCCGGGTTGGCATTCAACCCAGATGATCGCGCAGGTAGCCCAGCTCATCAAATGCGCCCTCGGAGGTCTGGCTGAGAATGTACTTTTCAATAGTTCGTCCCAGCAACGGTATGCTCGCCCTGGCGCGATGCGATACCTGGTAACGACAGCCACCTGGGGTATTCCCCAGCTCGAAATCTCCGAACACGGTGACCGGCTGGCCGAGCACCTTCAAGACCCAGTTGCCGGACCAGTTATCCCCGTTCGGCATCCAGGTCTCGGTCATCTCTATCGTTTGTACGGGGTTGAACACCTTGGCCAATGCCCGGGGTAAATCGCGCTTGATCTCACGAACCAGCTTGATAGTAATGACTGAACCGGACTCCTCAATATCACACTCGGCACTGAGTTCGCCCAGAGCTATACATCGATCCACCAGAAATTGGGGATCAGTCAGGGTTTCATAGACTGTTTGAGCGTCGTTATCAAAATCAAAAGTAACTGGCATAGGGGCCTCCTCATGGCTCTCCGGGTGCAAATTGCTTATTTCCTTCAAGGTGATCCGACGAGCCGGGATCACCTTGCTAATCCTGGGTATCACCCAACCTCCCGCAGCAATCGGGGGTAATAGACGGCCAGGGCCAAGGCCCGGGCGCATACAAAAATCACCAATGCAGCCCACAGGCCATTATTGCCATACAGCGGTGTCAGCCCCCAACAGGCCAGGGCAAACACCATAACCGAGGCACAGGACGCATTGCGCATCTCCCGGGTGCGGGTGGCACCGATGAAAATGCCGTCCAGCTGAAAAGCAGCGAAAGACAGGCACACATAGAGGGCGACCCAGCCCAGGGTATCGGCCGCCGCGGCATGCACCGCCGCGATATCGGTGAGAACAGCCACCGCGAAATTTCCAAAAAACAGAATCAACAGGCCGAGCACGACAGCGGTCGCCGCGGCCAGTTCAGTTGACCTGCGCACCGCCAGCATCAAGGCTTGCCGCCGCTTCGCACCCAACGCTTCCCCTACCAGCGCCTCCGTAACAAAAGCGTAGCCATCCAGGAAAAATGCGCTGAATGTCACCAATTGCATCAGGATATGATTCGCGCCCAGTACCGCATCACCAAACCGGGCGCTCTGATCAATAAACCAGGCGAAGGAAAGTACCAACAGCAGGGTTCTGATCAGGATATCCGTGTTGGCCGCCATCAGTTGCCGCAGCTTGCCAATGTCGCCAATCCTGGATCGTGACCAGAAGGGCTCCTGATCTGCCTGGCGCTGGCGCAACACACCGAACACCAGTCGGCAGGCAAGCAATACCGTCAACCACTCTGCCATCACTGTGCCCAGGGCTATACCCTCTACCCCCCAACCCAGTACCGCGGCAAACAACACATCAAGGAAAATATTCACTCCATTGAGGAATAGCTGCACCATCAGCAGCTGACGACTTCTGCCAAGACCGATAAGACAGCCGGTGAGCGCAAAAATACTCAGGGTTGCCGGTGCACCCCAGATGCGAATCTCAAAGTAATCGCGGGTAAGCGCCTCCACCTCGGCGCTGCCATTGAGCAATGCCAGCGCAAGCCGCGCCAACGGCCACTGCAGCAGGATAATGCCAAGACCAAGACCGACACTCACCAGCAGGGCTCGGCCCAGAGTGGCCCGCACCTCTGCTTCATCCCCGGCACCGGCTGCCTGGGCGGTGAAGCCCGTGGTACCCATGCGCAAAAAGCCAAAGCTCCAGTAGATGAGACTGAAAATCATCGCGCCGAAAGCTATCGCACCCAGCTGGGATAAGTCCCCGAGATTGCCGATGACCGCCGTATCAACAATACCCAGCAAGGGTACCGCCGCATTGGCCAGGATAATTGGCCAGGCTCGACTCCAGATAACTACGTGATTCATCTTTGCTCACCGGGTGGACTAGGGCTACCCTAAGCGCATCCCTATCCGCCGAGCAACTGTGAAATGAAACTATTGAAGAAACTGATACTGTCTACACTCATTATCCTGGTCGCGGTGTTGATAGGCTTAAATATTTGGGGTTATCTCACCCTGGGCTCACTCAAGCCTGCAGCAGACCCGCTGCGGGACGACCACGCCAATCGGGTGGTTATGGTTTTAGGCGCTACCGGATCAGTAGGCGACGGACTGTTGAAAGCCGCGATGGAAGATCCTTTTGTCGAAAAAATCTACGTGGTTGCGCGGCGCAGCTCTCCCCGTATTGAACTGGGTATAATGGAAGGCAAGGTCGAGCTGAGAGTGCACCAGGACTATACCAACTACGACAATCTCGCTGACGTGCTGCCCGACGTAAACACCGTGCTATGGGGGCTGGGCACTTCCTCGCTGAATGTCGATGACACCACCTATACCAGAATCCATGTAGACTTCCCGGTAGCGTTCGTTACTAGCTGGTTAGCCGCAAGAACCCAGGCCCCCATGTCCTTTCACTATGTGACAGGCATGGGAACAGACCCAAATGGCGATGCCCACTGGGCGCGCGAGAAGGGGCGTGCTGAACTGGAGATTGCTGCAATGGCCGCCGGCACCGGGTTGCGCAGTTTTGCTTATCGCTCTGCGTTCATAAGGCCTACTACAGAGCAGGCCAATCCGGCTCACTATCTCCTTGAGTTCCTGCTACGGCCCGGCTATCTGGTCATAAGCGGTGAGGATCTGGGTAGGTCCATGCTGGAAATCAGTGCCCGCAGTGAGGAGTTGGCCAACGGCACCATTATCGATAACGCCGACAGCATCGCATACGCCCAGGTCTACCCGTTTACTGAATAGTTTTGAAGCTTGAGTTCGAGGCTGCCTTTTGGCTTGGGGAGACAAACGTGCTTACCTCCCATGAACGGTATAACAAAGTTGGGCGGAGCCGCTGAATTGGTGCCACACTGAAAATATATGATTCCAAAAAAGGCATCGCCAGATGGAAGCAGCACCCACGCTAAAGCGCCCGCTGGGTAGAACCGAGCATATCTACTGGTTACTGGACCAGCTCTACTGCCTCAATTTTGTGGCGTTTGCTGAAGTCGAGGGTCCGCTTGACGAGGCCGCTATGCAGTCTGCACTGGCGATTGTGCAGCAGGAGAATCCGGTACTGCGAGCCCGCATCGTAATCGACCGCAATAATCGCCCGTGCTTTACCCCGGTAACGATCAAGGAACGACCGCTGGTGCTGGAAATCTGCAGCCTGCGTAACTGGCGCCGGCAAATAGACAGCCAGTTGATGAAAGCATTCGATCCTGAAACAGAGCCCCTGGCCCGTTTTGTGTGGTACCGGGGCAAGGGCAGCAAGTCGGTCGTTGCCATGGTTTTTCATCATGCCATCGCCGACGGTAAATCCGGTGCCTGCGTCCTGCTCGAGGTATTACGACGCGCATGCGGTGATGCATCCCCACCCACCCTGAAGCCCGCCCGGCCCTCGTCCCAGCAACTGGACATGGCCTCTGCGCGTAAGCCCGTTGAGAGTAAGCTCAAGGAATTGCGCTTCTGGCTGGATACCGGCAAGAAGGTGCTGAAATTCCCCGAGCAACTTCCCGGCTATGATGTGGAGGCCAGGCCAGAACGGAAGATTCGCAGCATTGCGTTTATTCTTGCCAAAAAGCCGAGCAAGGCCCTCGCGACTGCCTGCCGCAAACGGGAAACGACGATTCACGGGGCTTTGGGTGCAGCCCTGCTATTGGCTATCAACGCCGAGTTCGCGCGGGAGACAACCCGCAACCTGGGTTTGAATTCACTGGCCGATCTGCGCGCTGTGCTCGCTGGAGGGCTGAGCGAACAGGATCTTGGCCTGTATATAACGACCCTGACCACCGTACACAGACTGGAAAGCAAACCGAAATTCTGGCGTCTCGCCAGGGAAATCCCCAAAGAGTTACGGTCGATCATAGACTCAGGGGATGCCAATGCCATCAATGGTATCTATACCGAGATTTCATTGTTCAGCCCTGACCTGGCCGGTGCCCGGCGGGTACAGAAGGTAGTCGCCCTGGCGCCACCGTCATCGATGCTGACCAATATCGGCAGAATCGTGGAAGAGCCTCTGGATGGTACCGTGAAAATCCGCTCGCTGGCCTTTGCCGTTTCGCCCCCGGCCCAGCACCCGGTTTGCGTAACCGCAGCCAGCTATGGCGGACAAATGTTCCTAAACCTGCTCTACGACGAGTGCAAACTCGACGCCGAACAAGCCACGCGTATTGCCGATTCAATGTTGGTCAAGTTGGAGGAGGTAGCCGGCACAACATGAACGCGCAGGAACATAGCCCCAGATGGACCAATGATGTTTGACCTGAGTGCCTGCCATGTCCATCGCACGGGCGACCAGGACTACCTTGTCAAGTGGCATACCTCCAGCCCTGGCCAGACAGTTGCGATATATATGTCAGACAACCCGGATCACTATTACGCCGGCACTGAGCTGGGCACACCCGTGCTGCGCTCTGCAGGGCACGAGGCGCTGATTCCCAACCCGGACAAGCAGGTGAGGCATTATTTTTACCTGGAGTCCGAGAAGGGCGAAGCGGTGATTCTGGCAGAGCGCCAATTAAACCTGCAGGGAACCCCGAATTTTCGTGATCTGGGTGGATACCAGGCAGAGGATGGACGCCGCCTGAAATGGGGCAAGCTTTACCGCTCCAGCAAGCTATCGGCGCTGACTGATGTGGATATCAGTTACGTAAAACGACTGGGACTGACACTGATCTGCGATTTTCGACAGGTCATCGAGCAACAGCTGGAACCGTCACTGATGCATGGCGACGCCCTGCCTCTGCTGGCCAGCCTGCCGGTTAACCCTGGCAGCCGGGGCAACTTCCTGGAAAATCTCCATAAAGGCATCATTGCCGTCGATGACGCCGCCGGATTCATGCAGGAGATTAACCGGGACTTTATTGCCAACCAGATGCCCCAGTATGCCGAAATGTTTCAATTGTTGCTGGCGGGGGATCAACAACTGCTGATTCACTGTGCATCGGGCAAAGATCGCACCGGCGTTGGCGCGGCCCTGATCCTCGACGTGCTGGGCGTGGACGAAGATGCCATCGTGGCTGACTACCTGCTGACCAACAATTACTTACCGGTAGAAAAAGAGATCGAGCGCCTGTCACAGGAATTTACCGACCACACAGGCGCTGCGGTATCAGCCGAGGTACTGCGGCCAATGCTGGAAGTACGCCCGGAATATATTCGGGCCTGCTTTGAAGAAATAAGAAGGCGCTATGAATCCAAGCAGCACTTTTATGAGTCTGCCCTGCAATTGGACACGGCAACGATAGCCAAACTGAAAGATCGCTATTTACACTAGGTGGCGCTGATCCGCGCCAGGTAGTCCAGCAGGATAGTATTGAGTTCTTCGGCTGCCTCAAGCGCGATCATATGCCCCGACCGGGGGATCATTTTTACATCGATAAGATTGGGGAAAATCGCCCGCATCAGACCTATGGGGTCTTCACCATGAAAGCCCTCCAGGTCGACGTCCCGCTCACTGCCAATAAACCATGCCGGCACCTGGCTTTGCACGCCTTCATAAGGTTTGCGCTGCTGCCACTTGATATCCATCGAGCGGTACCAGTTCAGCCCGCCGGTAAAACCTGACTGGCTGTACTCGGAAACGAAGAACTCCAGTTCCAGCTCACTGAGCCAGGGCCAGGGCAGTGGCGGCGGCTCAGGCATGGCATCGATGTAGCTGGTACCCGGCGGGTGCTTGAATACCTCGAAGTAATTCGCCTCGCCGCTGAGTATCCACATCACTTTGCGCAAGAATTCCCTGGGCGCAGCGGCCAGTTCGATATCGGCGCGGGGTGGCTCTCTAAAGTATTCGATATGCAAGAAGTGCTGCTCGCCCATTTCCCGGTATTCAGTAAGCGGCGACTTGTCCGGGTTGTGGGGCGCCGCGGGGTTTTCCAGGCAGATAATAGCTTCCACACGCTCCGGGTGGCGCAGCGCCAGGTCCTGGATTGCAAAAGCGCCAAAATCAATACCGACAAAGATCGCCTTATCCACCCCGCAATGATCCAGCAACCCAACCAGGTCTGCGGTGATCTCATCCACGCCGTAGGCCTTGGGTTCCTCGGGCGCCTCGCTCTGGCCCATCCCGCGCATGGAAGGTGCTATCACCCGAAAGCCGGCACTGGCGAGGACCGGGATCTGCCGGTGCCAACTGAACCACAGCATGGGAAAGCCGTGGCACAAGACCACGGTGCGCTTCTGGCCACCCTGTTCCCCGGCCTTGCCCGCAACAAACTCCTTAGTGCACTGCTCTACATAGTGCATCTGGATGTTATTAATCATCGCGTAGTAATGGCGCCAGCCGGGTGCGTGATGAGTCATCACAGGTGTCGCCTGACGACAGTCACTTCGGGATCATCATTTTCGTGACTGGGTCGAAAGCCAAGCCTGGTACACAACCTCAGCATTTTGCGGTTTTGCGACAGCACGTCACCCTCCATGATCTCCAATCCGCGCTCGTGGGCAATACCCATCAGCCGTTGCATCAGCTGCCGACCGATGCCCTTTTTCTGCCAGGAATCGGCTACCGTCAGCGCAAACTCACAGGACTGGCGGTCAGGATTA
>Ga0208671_10001299_pt1 | contig 11151 bp, 8 predicted proteins | sample ColrivemetaGS759_FD_187606 | JGI IMG/M metagenome (GOLD analysis project Ga0208671, IMG submission 187606) | Estuarine microbial communities from the Columbia River estuary - Ebb tide ETM metaG S.759 (SPAdes) (version 2) | ecosystem: Environmental > Aquatic > Marine > Intertidal zone > Estuary ...
AAAGGAGGCTCAGACTTTGATCCAAAAGGAAAGTCTGACAACGAGGTGATGAAATTTTGCCAATCCTTCATGTCTGAGCTCTCTCGCCATATAGGTGCAGATACAGATGTGCCAGCAGGAGATATCGGTGTTGGTGGCCGAGAAATTGGTTACATGTTTGGACAGTACAAGCGACTTCGCAACGAATTTACAGGAGTCCTCACCGGAAAGGGACGCAATTGGGGTGGTTCACTCATCAGACCAGAAGCCACCGGCTACGGGACTGTTTATTTTGCAAAGAAATGCTAGCCACCAAAGGTGCTTCATTTGAAGGTAAAACTGTCGTTGTATCGGGATCCGGAAATGTAGCGCAATATGCATGTGAAAAAGCGACCCAACTGGGCGCTAAAGTGGTAACGCTTTCAGATTCTGAAGGATACATTTATGATGCCGACGGAATCGACGCAGAAAAGTTATCATGGGTTATGGATCTTAAAAATGTGCGTAGAGGTCGTATTTCTGAATATGCCAAGCAATATCCGAATGCAAAGTTTGTTGCAGGCAAAAGACCATGGGAGGTAAGTGCCCACATTGCTTTGCCATGCGCTACACAAAACGAACTCAATGGTGAAGAAGCACAATTACTTATTTCAAATGGAGTAATGTGTGTGGCTGAAGGAGCTAATATGCCATCAACGCCAGAAGCCATTGCAGCCTTTCAAGCGGCGAAAGTTTTGTTTTCACCAGGCAAGGCATCTAATGCAGGTGGAGTAGCAACCTCAGGTCTTGAAATGTCTCAAAATTCACTGCGCTTGTCTTGGTCAGCAGAGGAGGTAGATACGCGTTTGCATGGCATTATGGTTTCTATCCACGAGGCCTGCGTGAAATACGGAACCGAAACCGATGGTCATGTTGACTACGTCAAGGGAGCAAATGTGGCGGGCTTTGTCAAAGTGGCTGATGCCATGATTGATCAAGGTCTGGTGTAAAATATCAATTTCTAATTAAAGGCCTTTCTATGAGAAGGGCCTTTTTTATTTTTGTACATGCGCCATTGTTTGTATCTGATCATTTTCATTTTTTTGCAGTCACATCAGCTTTTTAGCCAGTATTCCATTGCTTTAGGCGGCGCCATTCACCGTTATGATCAAGTTATTGCCATCAAAGGAATGCGAGCATATTCAACTGTAAATCTTGGATTGGATCTTGGCTTAGGTGTGGAGCGCAGTCTGCAGGGGGCATTGGCGCCACAATTTGCCGCCTTTTTACAGATTCCATTACTTGCTCAATCTGATCAAAAAGCATCCGCGCTCTTTGGATTTTTAAGGTATCAATTTGATTTTCAGCAATCGGCAATTTTAGATACTTATCATGGGTTTTACCCTGGTTTGGGTTGCGCCCTGGGCAAGAATAAACAATTAGCATTCCAATTTTCTGTGGGTCTTGTATTGGAAAAAATATATGGCGCAGGATCAGCAGTACCTCAGGGCATTTACTTTTTGAATCCACAATTGCAATGTATGTATCAACTCTGGAAAAAGTAGCGTGAGAAATTTGAATCTATCTATAATAAAATCTTTTGTTCTTTATGCGCTTATCATGAGTGGCTTCATCTCTTGTAATAAGCAAGAAAGTTATCCAGAAGTCAAGGTTTTTGGTCATGCGGGTATGGGGATGGACATAGGGATGAGTGTTTTTCACGACAATTCCCTTGAGGCCATCCAATTGGCTTTGTCTTTGCCTGGCATAGATGGTGTTGAGGTGGATGTGCGGATGAGCGCCGATGGCACACTTTGGTTGTATCATGAAAATCTATTGGAAACACACACAGATGGTGTAGGCTGTATTTTTGAATCCACAGATCAGGTGCTTTCAAAAGTCAGATACAAAACATTGCATAAGGAAAATTTGGCTCGGCTCGAACAAGTTTTACCATTTCTTGGAAGCCATACGCTTATTTTAGATCTAAAGCACTGGAATAGCTGCACTAGTGGATACGTAGATATGCAGCGCTTTAAGCAGGCTATTGATGCCATTGATCAAAAATATAGGGCACAACTTATTTTAGACTCATCTAATCCGAATTGGATGGCCGACTTGGTCGAAGATTACAAAGTAGTGTTTTCTACAACGAGTTTTGAGGAAGGATTGTTGCAATTAGAAAAAGTACCTCAAATCAGTGGCCTGATGCTGCGTAGTCAGGATATTTCTTCACAACAAATAGAACAACTAAAAAATCTGGGTAAGGAGTGTTTTTTGTTTGAGATGCGTTCTAGTAAAAAACAAAGGGCAACCCTTCAAAAGCTGCCCTATGCGATTTTAGCAGATGATCCACGTGGTGCGCTGGTCATCAGAGATTGATTATTTTTTGTAGAAAGGTAGCTTCACCACCTTGGCCTTGATACCTTTGTCGCGTATCGAAATAAAAATTTCTGTGTCAAGTGCAGCATGATCGATCTGCACATACCCCAAACCTATTCCTATTTTTAAGCTCGGTGACATTGTTCCGGAGGTTACTTTTCCAATTTGATGTCCTGCCTGATCTACAATTGGGTAGTCGTGGCGAGGAATACCGCGATCTAACATTTCAAAGGCAATGAGTTTGCGTGTTAAGCCCGTTTCTTTTTGGTTTTTAAGAAAATCAGCATCGATAAAATCCTTGGTGAATTTCGTGATCCAGCCTAAGCCAGCTTCTAGCGGAGAGCTTGTATCATCGATGTCGTTTCCATAGAGACAGAATCCCATTTCAAGTCTGAGAGTGTCTCTTGCAGCCAAACCGATAGGTTTGATTTTGAAGCTTTCCCCTGCTTGAAAAACAGCATTCCAAAGTTTTTCGGCATGCTCGTTCTTTACATATACTTCGAACCCACCAGAGCCGGTGTAACCGGTTGCCGATACCATCACGTTCTCAATACCGGCAAATGTGCCGTATTGAAAAGTGTAGTAGGTCATGTTGCTTAAATCAATGTCTGTGAGGCTCTGCATGGCTTTTGCTGCCATGGGGCCTTGAATGGCAAGCAAGGAGTATTGATCCGAAAGGTTTTGCATTTCCACTCCCAAATCGTTGTGGCTAACTATCCAATCCCAATCCTTTTCAATATTGGAGGCATTTACCACAATAAAGTAGGTTTCTGCGTCAACGCGGTAAATGATCAAATCGTCAATGATGCCTCCTTTACCGTTGGGCATGCAGCTGTATTGAGCTTTGCCGTCAAAAAGTAAGGCTGCGTCGTTGGTACAAACTTTTTGAATTAGGGCTAGTGCTTGTGGTCCTTTAAGTAAAAACTCACCCATATGAGATACATCAAAAACACCAACGCCTGTGCGCACAGTTTCGTGTTCAGCGTTGACGCCTTCGTATTGAACGGGCATATTGTATCCGGCGAAAGGCACCATTTTAGCGCCAAGAGCTTCGTGTAGATGGGTAAGGGCAGTATTTTTCATCTTATCCTTTGACACGTTCTACGTACACACCTGTTCGCGTATCAATTTTGATTACCTCGCCATTGTCAATAAACAATGGTACCCTAACCTCTGCTCCTGTCGCAATAGTGGCAGGTTTCATTGAGTTGGTGGCTGTATCACCTTTCACTCCCGGTTCAGTATAAGTTACTTCAGATATGATGTACATCGGTAGTTCTACCACAAGAGGCATTTCTTCTTCGGCATGATAGAGAATATTAACAGTCATACCCTCTTGCAAAAATCCTGGTTTTTCAACCATCTTCAATGGAATTTCAACTTGTTCAAAAGTTTCATTATTCATGAAGATATACCCCTCCGCTTCTTGGTAAAGGTATTGATATTCACGATTTTCAATACGTACAGGCTCAATTTTATGACCTGCAGAAAAGGTGTGATCAAGAACCTTTCCGGATTCAATTTGACGCATTTTAGTGCGCACAAATGCCGGTCCCTTTCCAGGTTTGACGTGTTGAAATTCAATAATTTGAAAAAGTTTTTCGTTGTGCTTAATGCACAATCCGTTTCGGATATCTGCAGTAGTTGCCATAATTCTGAATCAATTTGTGCGCAAATATAGCCGAAATCCTATTGTTATCAACACATTTAGTTTATAATTTCTCTAGGCACTGTGTGTCGTGAGGCGCTAGGTTTGTTATTTTTGTTTGTTCCAAAATTTTTTGTGCTACATGGCTGAAAATCAATATACCGAAGACAATATCCGTTCCTTAGATTGGAAGGAACACATCCGTTTGCGTCCAGGAATGTACATTGGAAAGCTTGGCGATGGTGCTGCGGCCGATGACGGCATCTACATATTGGTCAAAGAGGTCGTTGACAACTGCATAGATGAATTTGTCATGGGCAACGGAAAGAAGGTTGACATCAAAGTCAAGGATGGCAAGGTAGAAATTAGAGATTACGGCCGTGGGATTCCGCTAGGCAAAGTCGTGGAGGTCGTATCTAAGATGAATACCGGCGGAAAATACGACTCAAAAGCTTTCAAAAAATCTGTCGGATTGAATGGGGTAGGGACAAAAGCAGTCAATGCGCTATCTTCATTATTTACCGTTTATGCAGTGCGCGATGGGGAGAAGAAAACAGCGGTATTTGAACGCGGCGAACTCTTATCTGAAACGCCCATTGAAAAGACTGACGAAGCAAACGGTACTTTTGTAAGTTTTATCCCCGATGATAGCATCTTTAAAAAGTATGCCTTCAAAACGGCCTACTTGGATAAAATGATGTGGAACTATTGTTACCTCAACCGTGGGCTCTCCATCTATTTTAACGGTGAAAAATACAATTCTAAGGATGGGCTCAAGGATTTGCTTGAAAACAACATGGATGGCGATCCACTTTATCCGATCATCCATCTCGAGGACGAAGACATTGAGGTGGCCTTTACTCATGGCCGCACTTATGGCGAAGATTACTACTCTTTTGTCAATGGCCAACATACCACCCAAGGAGGCACACATCAAAGTGCATTTCGCGAATCTGTAGCTAAAGTTATCCGCGATTTTTACAATAAAAACTATGAAGCCTCAGACATCAGGCAGTCTATTGTTGCGGCGGTTGCTGTCAAAGTCATTGAGCCTGTATTTGAATCCCAGACCAAAACCAAATTGGGTTCTCAAGAGATTGAACCAGGGGGCAAATCGATGCGCGCTTTTGTGAATGATTTTCTCAAAGATAAACTCGATAATTTTCTCCATAAAAACCCCGAGGTTGCCGAAATCATTGAAAAGAAAATTAAGCAGTCAGAGCGCGAACGCAAAGATTTGGCCGGCATACGCAAGTTGGCCCGAGACCGCTCCAAAAAGGCGAGTTTGCACAACAAAAAACTGCGCGACTGCCGTACGCACCTCACGGATTTAAAAGATGAGCGTCGTGAAGATACAACGCTCTTTATCACCGAAGGAGATTCGGCCAGTGGATCCATTACCAAGTCAAGGGATGTCAATACACAAGCTGTCTTTTCTTTGCGTGGAAAACCACTGAATTGTTACGGCCTGACCAAAAAGGTGGTTTATGAAAACGAAGAGTTCAATCTCATTCAAGCCGCTCTTGACATCGAAGAAGACATGGACAATTTGCGCTACAATAGAATTGTCATTGCTACCGATGCCGATGTAGATGGCATGCACATCCGTATGCTATTGCTCACTTTCTTTTTGCAGTTTTTTCCCGACTTAGTGAAAAGAAACCATGTTTATGTACTACAAACGCCATTGTTTAGGGTTCGAAATAAAAAGAAGACTATTTATTGCTATTCTGAAGATGAGCGTAGGGCAGCTATGCTTGAATTGGGAAAAAATCCTGAGATCACTCGCTTCAAAGGGCTAGGCGAGATTTCCCCTGATGAATTTATCCATTTTATCGGCGAAGACATACGCCTTGAGCCGGTAATACTCACCAAAGATGCGTCCATAGACTCTATTTTATCCTATTTCATGGGTAAAAACACACCTGAAAGGCAAGACTTTATTATCGACAACTTACGTGTAGAGAAGGATTTGCCTGAGGAAATGAGCGCAGCCAATCAAGAAGAAACATCCACCACTGAACTCGCATCCTAAACATGGCAGAAGACGAATTTGAAGACCAACAATTAGAAGGACAGGAGCACAACCCCTTTGAAAAACAACATCTTGACGACAAGATCGTTCCGCTCAATGGGCTATATCAGAATTGGTTCTTGGATTATGCAAGCTATGTTATTCTAGAACGTGCCGTACCGAGTTTATACGATGGGCTCAAGCCTGTGCAACGTCGTATTTTGCATTCCATGCGTGAAATGGAAGATGGTCGTTACAATAAAGTAGCGAATATCATTGGTAATACCATGAAGTATCACCCGCATGGCGATGCGTCCATCGGAGATGCCTTAGTGCAAATTGGACAAAAGGACTTGCTTGTTGACTGTCAGGGAAACTGGGGCAATACCTTAACTGGAGACGGTGCTGCGGCTCCGCGCTACATTGAAGCCAGGTTATCAAAATTTGCCTTGCATGTTGCCTTTAATCCAAAGACTACCAATTGGTTGGCTTCTTATGACGGCCGAAACAAGGAGCCACAGCAATTGCCTATGAAATTTCCTTTGCTTTTGGCACAAGGAGCGGAAGGCATTGCCGTTGGTATGGCCTGTAAATTTTTGCCGCACAATTTTATTGAGCTCATCGATCAATCGATCAATCACCTTAGGGGTAAAAAAGTGGAGATTTTACCAGATTTCCCCAATGGTGGAATGGCTGATTTTTCTGGCTACAACGATGGTTTAAGAGGGGGACGGGTGCGCATTCGTGCTAAAATTAGAAAGGTTGACAACAAAACCCTCATTATCAATGAGATACCCTATGGCACCACCACCACTTCACTCATTGAATCTGTTATAAAAGCCAATGACAAGGGAAAGATTAAGATTAAAAAAATAGAAGACAATACCTCTTCAGAAGCTGAAATTATTGTTCACTTAGCCCCAGGGGTGTCTCCGGATAAAACCATTGATGCGCTCTATGCCTTTACTGATTGTGAAGTTTCTGTATCTCCAAATTCTTCGATCATTGATGGTGAAAAACCCCGCTTTCTTGGTGTTTCGGAAATTCTAAAAATCAACACCGATCATACTGCTGCACTGCTCAAACTCGAACTAGAGATCAAACTCGATGAACTTGAACGACAGTGGCATTTCTCTACTTTAGAGAAGCTTTTCATCAACAATGAAATGTACATTGATTTCAAGCTCTACAGTGATCGCGAAACTCTTTATGCCTATTTGTACGATAGGTTCAAACCTTTTAAGAAGCAACTCTTAAGAGAAATTCAAGACGAAGACCTGCACAAACTCACGCAGATTCCAATGATTCGCATTACGCGTTTCGATGCCGATAAGGCAGATGAAGCACTCTTAAAAATTGAAGAAGAAATTCAACAAGTGAAGCATCACTTGGCCAATCTAGTGGAGTTTGCTATTGAATATTACAAGGATCTCAAAAAACGTTTTGGGGCGGGTCGAGAGCGCAAAACCGAAATCAAAACTTTTGATACCATATCGGCAACCAAAGTAATTATTGCCAACCGTAAACTTTATGTAGACTACGAAGAAGGATTTATAGGATACGGGCTTAAAAAAAATGAAGCCATTTGTGATTGTTCGGAAATTGACGACGTCATTTGTTTTTTCTCGAGTGGAAAAATGATGGTCACAAAGATTGCCGATAAAAAATTCATTGGCAAAGGGCTCATATACGCCAATGTTTGGAAGAAGGGTGACACACGCACCATTTACCACCTTATCTATCAAGATGGAACAGGTGGAGCCACCATGATGAAGCGATTCTATGTGAATTCTATTACCCGCGACACCGAATACGACCTCACTAAAGGCACCAAAGGCACCAAAATGCTTTACTTCAGTGTGCATCCGAACGGAGAACGCGAGGTGGTCAGTGTGATGCTCAGACCGCGTCCGCACCTCAAGCGCTTAAGATTCGATATTGATTTGGGTGCTTTGCTGATCAAAGGCCGCAATTCGGCAGGCAATCGAGTGACCAAAGAGATCATCCAGAAAATTGTTCAAAAAGAGGTAGGTGGTTCTACACTTGCGGCGCGTAAAATTTGGTACGATACCGTGGTGGGCAGGCTCAATGATGAAGGCCGAGGAAAGTTTTTAGGATCGTTCAAAGGGGATGATAAAATTCTGACCTTATACAAAAATGGCGATTATCGTTTGAGCAGTTTTGATTTGGCTACCCATTTCGATGAAGACATGATGCACATTGAAAAATGGATCCCCGACAGACCAATTTCGGCTGTTTACTATGATGCTGAGAAAGAATTGCATTACGTCAAACGCTTCGTTTGTGAGGTGACCCAAGACAAAAGAGTTGGTTTCATTTCAGAAGCTCCAGGCTCTTATCTGGATTTGGTATCAACAGCATACAGGCCCGAGGCGAGAATTATTTTCAATAAGTTACTCAAAGAAACCAAGAATCTTCCAGACCAAGTTTTGAACCTTGCAGATCTCATTGAAGTCAAAGGCATGAAGGCCCAGGGCAATCAAATGACCAAACTCAAAGTCAAAGAAATTATCCTCACACATCCCATCGACGAAAGCCCTGAACCTTGGCCCAATTTAGTTCAAGATGATGCCACCATTTCCGATGAGGCCGCAGTGGATGATGCACAGCTAACAACCATGGAATGGGATCTTTCTAAAAATGACGAAGGCAATCCGGATCAAATTCCACTTTTTGATTCCGATACCGATACCGAGGCCCAGTAACAGGGGTCGAAATAAATGAGCAAGATCATTTTTTTCCACCTTAGGCTTTGCTTATTTTTGTAAGAAACAAAACAGAGACAAATGAAATTGCTCAAAGAAGATCGAATCAATTACCTCAACATCGGCCTAATGCTCATTACAGCAGTATTGGCTTATTATTTCCCATTTGAGACCTTTCTTTTGGCCTACGCTTATTTAGGCCCTTTGCATTACCTCACTGAAATTAGCTGGTTGCACGATAGACAGTACTATGCCAAGGGAAAATGGGATAACATAGCACTTTGGATTGTCGGTATTTTACTATCCTATGCGGCTTTTGCCAAGGATTTTGGTTTTAGTAAAGATGTGTATGATTATTTCGTAGAAATGAACCTCTTTGATAAACTCTTGGTTTTTGCGCTGTTTGCTTCTGTTCTTTTTGCGCTGGTAAAAAATCTTTGGATCAAATTAGGGGCTATTTTCTTACTTTATTTATTTGTAGGTGGCTGGCTGAGTCCAGAGCGTGCTTTGGCCAACTCAGAAAGCACGACCATTTTCGCGCTTACTGCACTCATCCCGACATTGATCCATGTTTATGTATTTACGGGGTTATTTATGCTCTATGGCGCACTGAAAACACGCAGTAAGTCTGGACTTTGGCAAATAGTTGGCTTTGTATTGGTTCCGCTTGTTTTAGTTTTTAGTTTACCTGTTGACACCCAGAAAGGATTCTTGTCAAACTACGGTAAAAACGCCTATTATGCCAAGGGAGATGGTTTTTACAATACCAATTACCTCATTTTGGATCATTTCGATCTAATCAAAGAACAAAAATTAACAAATAAAGAATATTTAGAAATCATCACTAAAGACGGTAACAAGGATTACTTTCTTAGAAATAAACTCATTGATTCGGCTGCATTTTTGGCCCATACGGACTCTATCTCAAAAATTGCTGAGCGTTCATTTGTTATCAAGCCGATGCCAATCAATAAGGCAAATCTTGCTCCAGAGTTTCAATTCGATCATTTGTTGTATTTTTTCGATACCTCGAGTAGGTATATCTCGAGCATCAATGAATACCGTTTTGAGCCTTTGCCAAAAAAAATCTTAAAGTCCCGCTCTAAAAAAGAGATCGATGCCTTGATATATTTTTCTGAATTTGGGATCATGCTCATGCGTTTTATCGCCTTTGCCTACCTCTATCATTATTTGAATTGGTTTTCTAAAACTGAAGTAATTCGTTGGCACAAGGTTCCTAAAGTGAGATTCATTATAGTTATAGTTGTGTGGCTGGCTTCATCAGCCTTCTACGCTTATGACTATTCCTTGGGCCTTAGTTTGTTATTTTTCTTGAGTTTTTCTCACGTACTGCTCGAGTTTCCACTCAATATTGTTTCCATAGTTGGTATTGGAACGGAGTCCTTATCAATTTTTAAAAATGGTTTTAAAAAACCAGTAAAGTCTTAAACTAAAACCCTCCTATGCTAAAATTTTATTCTGTACTTGGCGCTATTTTCAGTGCAACAATGTGCTTCGCTCAATTGGTGAGTTTTACCCAAGATGGGCGGTATACGCTTTCAAGTGAGGGAGCCTCTTACTTTGCCAACCTTTCTTTGGATTGTACTACCAAACCAGCACCGCATTACTACTATAACGTGTTAAGACAGCCCGGAGACACCAAAACACCCACTGATATTTGGCCTGCATTTTATGGTTGTTATGATTGGCACAGCGCCGTACACAACCATTGGGCTTTAATAAAATTGCTCAAAACTTTTCCAGATATCCAAGAGGCGGCTGCCATACGCGCTAAACTAGAGGAGAGTTTTAGTCAAGAAAACATCCAACAAGAAGTGCGGTATTTTGAAAATAACCGCGAACAATTCGTTTTTGAATTCCCTTATGGTCAAGGTTGGTTGCTCAAAGTAGCCGATGAATTGGCGCGTTGGAATGATGTTGATGCCGCTCGTTGGCTCCAAAATTTAGGCCCACTACACCGTTTATGTGCTGCCGTGGCGCAAGTTGTTTGGAAAGATGTAAAGGAGGTGAAGTTATCTGGTTCCCATGATGCAACTTCCCTAAATTTATCCTTTGCCATAGACTACGCGCGCACCTTCGGTGACGAAGACTTGCTCAAAGTAACCCTAAAAGCGAGCAAACGATATTTTGGTAAAATGACCGCGGCACCACTCCGGCGAGAACCTTTTGACTACGACTTCATGTCAGCGTCCTTATTAGTGACGGATTTAATGCGCAAGGTATACACCCAAGAAGAATACCTCAAGTGGGTAAAAGGTTTTGCACCAGGTTTATTTAATGCCGAAAGTGCTATCAAGGATTTGCATATCAAGCGCAGTGAAAAGCACGATGGCTATGAATCTCATTGGGATGGCTACCATCTGAACCGCATTTGGTGTCTGAATGGCATGCTCAAATCATTG
>Ga0208671_10001315_pt1 | contig 11030 bp, 12 predicted proteins | sample ColrivemetaGS759_FD_187606 | JGI IMG/M metagenome (GOLD analysis project Ga0208671, IMG submission 187606) | Estuarine microbial communities from the Columbia River estuary - Ebb tide ETM metaG S.759 (SPAdes) (version 2) | ecosystem: Environmental > Aquatic > Marine > Intertidal zone > Estuary ...
TTTACACCCGTTTGGGATGCTAATGAGCAATTAAAAATTGCAATTCCTTTTTATGAAGAATTAGAAAAAGAGTTTAATTCAAAATATCATTACTCTGTAGATATTTATCGGATTTTTAAATCGATTGAAGAGCAAAATAATTGGTTTGCTGCAAGTGATAAGCCTATGCTTTCTGAGTATATGATTCCGGAAATTGTACATGAAAAACATATAGGTATTTCTGCAAAATTTGGATTTGGAAAACTTAAAAATACGGGGAGAATTGATACAAAATTATTATTGGAGGATTATAGAAACTACTTGTTTAAAAGAAAACTAATTTACAATACAAAGTTTGATTATTCGCAATTAAACATTAATGAATTAGATCTTGAATATAAAGATATAAAAGCCTCGAAAATTGTTTTTTGTGAAGGATTTGGATTAACAAAAAATCCTTTTTTTAATTATTTGCCAATGCAAGAGGCAAAAGGGGAATTGTTAATAATAAAAGCGCCTAATTTAAATGTTGATTTTTTAATAAAAGCTGCTGTATTTGTACTTCCCTTAGGGAATAATTATTACAAAGTTGGAGCTACTTTTAACTGGGAAGATAAGACCAAATTGCCTACGGAAGAAGGTAAAAAGGAATTGATAGATAAATTAAACACATTTATTACAATACCATATACTATTGTAGACCATATTGCTGGAATAAGACCAACGGTAAAAGATAGAAGACCTTTAGCTGGAAAACATCCTAAATACAAGAATATAGCCGTTTTAAATGGTTTAGGAACACGTGGGGTTATGATTGCTCCTGTTGTTGCAAAATCGCTTTATAATCATTTAGAAAATGGTTTAGAGCTGGATTCTGAAATTTCTATTGATCGATTTCAGTAGTATTTTTGTAATTTGGATTAAAATGAACAAAAATATTAATCCAAATAATTCTTGAAAATCGCATTGAAATAGGCGCAGTCAGAATTAAAACTATTACAATAGGAATAAAACTTTGTAACAAACTAAGTTTAAAAAGTAAGGTAGCTATGGCAAATGTAATTATTGAAATACCAACAGTAAGTCCATAAGTTACATACATTGCGCCATAGTAAAATGAAGGTTCCATCATGTATTTAAGGTCACAATGTGAACATTTTGTTTTCATTTTAAATGCTTTTCGATATTTAAAAACATTATTTTCTTCCATAAAATCACCTTCATTACATCTCGGGCATTTATTAAAAAAAATGCTATAAAGCTTTGAACCTTTTTTAAACATATTGTTTATTAAAATTATAATAGATTTGCAAAGTTAAATTTTTTGAATTAGTTATTTGTAATAAATTATGCTAAACGCACACAATATATCCATTTCATTTGGAGGGACCGAATTATTTTCAGGAATAACCTTTAAGTTAATTTCGGGAGATAGAATAGGTTTAATTGGTAAAAATGGTGCAGGAAAATCTACGTTGCTTAAAATTGTTTCAAGAGAATTAGATTGTGATACTGGTACAATGGCTTTTGAGAAAAATACAACTATCGGTTTTTTAAAACAAGATATTGATTTTACCTATGGCAAAACTATACTAGAAGAAGCTTATACTGCTTTTGTTGAAATTAAAGAAGTAGAAAAGCAATTGGCAGAAATAAATAAACAGCTATTGGAACGAACTGATTACGAATCGGAAGGTTACCACACTATTCTACACGATTTAGATGATTTAACACATAGATACGAACTTTTAGGTGGCTATAACTATCAAGGAGAAACGGAAAAAATTTTACAAGGTCTAGGGTTTAAAAGAGAAGATTTTGAAAAATTAACAGAAACTTTTTCAGGTGGTTGGCGTATGCGAATTGAATTGGCAAAATTGTTACTTCAAAAAAATGATATTCTTTTACTGGATGAGCCTACAAACCATTTAGATATTGAATCAATAATTTGGTTGGAAAATTTTTTAAAAGGATATGCAGGAGCAGTTGTTTTGGTGTCGCATGATAAAATGTTTTTAGATAATGTTACAAATAGAACCATTGAAATTTCGCTAGGAAAAATTTACGACTACAACAAACCATACACGCAATTTTTAGAACTTAGAAAAGATATCAAGGAAAAGCAGCTTCAAGCACAAAAAAATCAGGAGAAAGAGATTAAACAAACCGAACAATTAATTGAAAAATTTAGGTACAAAGCTTCAAAAGCAGCATTTGCACAATCGCTAATTAAAAAACTCGAAAAAGTTGAACGTATAGAGGTTGATGGAGATGATAATGCTACATTAAGTATGCGTTTTCCTGTTTCAATTCAACCAGGTAAAATTATTATTGAAGCTAATGATTTGGCTAAAAATTATGGCGATAATCAGGTGTTGGAAAATGTAGATTTATTAATTGAACGCAATAGTAAAATTGCTTTTGTTGGTCAAAACGGTCAAGGTAAATCAACATTAGCAAAAATGATTGTTGGTGAAATAGATTTTAATGGCGATTTAAAACTCGGGCACAATGTTCAAATTGGTTATTTTGCTCAAAATCAGTCTGAATATTTAGATGGAGAAAAAACAGTGCTTCAAATTATGGAAGAAGCTTCAACAGATGCAAACAGAACTAAAGTGCGCGATATGTTGGGGTCGTTTTTGTTTAGTGGTGAAGATGTAGATAAAAAAGTTAAAGTGCTTTCAGGGGGTGAACGTAATCGTTTAGCTTTGTGTAAAATGTTACTAAAACCGTTCAATGTTTTGGTAATGGATGAACCAACAAACCATTTAGATATTGCTTCAAAAAATGTACTTAAACAGGCTTTAAAGAATTTTGATGGAACCCTGATTTTAGTTTCTCACGATCGTGATTTTTTACAAGGGTTAAGCAATAAGGTTTATGAATTTAAAAATAAGGTAATTCGCGAATATTTAGGCGATATAGATTATTACTTAGAGCAACATAATTTAGAAGATTTTAGAGAAGTTGAAAAAAGAACTGTTGAAAAAGAAGTAGTTGTTTCAACAGGAAAGGATGCTTATTTAGAAAATAAACAAAAAGAGAAACAATTAAAACAACTGAAAAATAAATTGAGTAAAGTTGAAAAGCAAATAGCTCAATTAGAAAGGGAAGTTTTAAATTTAGATGCTGAAATTTTTGAAAATTCTGATGAAGTTACTTCAGACCCTGATTTTTTTAAAAATTACCAAGCCAAAAAAGAAATGTTAGATGATTTAATGGATGAATGGGGAGCATTGCAAGAGGAAATAGAAACATGTTCTTAGAGTCAAAAAATAGTAGTATTCAACAAATTCATTTTTCTGAAATTATAGGTTCGGGGATTTCATTGTTTATTAAAAGAGAAGATGAATTGCATCCTTTTATTTCAGGTAATAAATTTCGAAAGTTAAAGTATAATTTGATAGAGGCATCTAATCAAAATAAAAAAACATTGTTAACTTTTGGAGGTGCTTATTCTAATCATATTGCCGCAACTGCTGCTGCAGGATTCCAATTTGGACTTAAAACAATTGGTGTAATTAGAGGTGAAGAATTAGCTAATAATTTGGAGGAAGTGCTAAATACAAATCCTACATTAAAATTTGCTTCAGAGCATAATATGCAATTTCATTTTGTTTCAAGAAGTGATTATAGAGAAAAAACTTCAAAAGAGTTTATTGAAGGTTTAAAAGAAAAATTTGGTGACTTTTATTTAGTTCCTGAAGGAGGAACTAATAAATTTGCGGTAAAAGGTTGTGAAGAAATTTTAATAGAAACAGATGAAGTTTACGATGTAATTTGTTCATCGGTTGGTACTGGAGGTACCATCTCGGGGATTATAAATTCAACAAATAAGGATCAAAAAGTTATAGGTTTTCCTGCTTTAAAAGGTAATTTTCTTCAAAATGAAATTAAGAAATATGCACTAAATAATAAAAATTGGAGTTTAAATACTGATTATCATTTTGGAGGGTATGCTAAAATTTCGGAAGAATTAATTCATTTTATTAATAAATTTAAAAATGAAACAGGTATTCCGTTAGATCCAGTTTATACGGGTAAAATGTTATTTGGTATTGTAGATTTAATAAAAAAAGATTATTTTGAAACTGGAACTCAAATATTAGCAATTCATACCGGTGGTTTACAAGGAATTGAAGGGATGAATGTGTATTTGAAAAAGAAAAATTTAGAACAAATTGTATAATTTATGAAGTTAAAGTATTTTTTAATTGGAGTATTAGCATTTAGCCTATTTGTAGGTTGTAAATCGAAAAAGAACCTTGCTAAAAAAACTGAAAATACACGTAAAGAGATGGTTATTAAATCTTTAAACGATACAAAATCCAATTCAATTTCAAATGTTTCAGCCAGTAATTCAACAATAAAAAACAGCACTTTAGCTTATATTGAAACATTTAAAGATGCCGCTATGAATGAAATGAGAGTATATGAAATTCCAGCAAGTATAACCTTAGCTCAAGGTATTTTGGAGTCTTCAAGTGGAAATAGTCAATTAACTAGAAATTCTAATAATCATTTCGGAATTAAATGCCATAAAGGATGGGAGGGTAAGAGAATTTTTCATGATGATGACGAAAAAGGTGAATGTTTCAGAGTTTATGAAGACCCATCCAATTCATTTAGAGATCATTCTTTGTTTTTAACAAGTCGTTCAAGATATTCGAAGTTATTTAGTTTCAATAAAGGTGATTATGTAAAATGGGCAAAAGGATTAAGTGAAGCTGGTTATGCTACTGATAGGCGTTATCCGGCAAAATTAATTGCACTTATTGAAAAATATGAGTTACATAAATATGATACAGAGGTTTTGGGGAAGCCTTTTGAAATTGTAAATGAAGTTGATTCTGTAAATCATATTGTTATAAAAGGAGATACTTTGTATTCAATTTCAAGAAAATATGGTTTAACTGTTGACGAACTTAAAAAGTTAAATGGATTAGATTCTAATGATATTAGTATTGGACAAACATTAATTTTATCCAATTAACCAATTTCGTTTGTTTTTGGTTGCAAAAAATATTATAATGAATAATTCAAATCTACCTTCCATTTATATTTTTCACCTGCTTTTAATATAAGTAATCCATTTTCGTTATTAAAACTATTTGGAGCACATGTCATTGGTTCAATTGCAATACAATCTCTAGTTTCTGGTGTATAAACTTGTAAAAAACTATTTGGACTTTCTGATGAAAAATGTATTATAATTTTATAATCACTTGTTTTAAAGGATGATTTTGAATTTTTAGTTATAAAACAATCGTCTAAAAAAGTGTCTTTTACTTGTAAAGGGGTTTTAAATTTTAAAGAAGTTTCTCCAGTAGGAATCATGTTTTTATTCACCAAATATTGTTTGTCGGCCTCGAAGTCTAGAACACTTTCAATCAAGTTTTTAGCCTTAAAATAAGGATGCCATCCAATTCCAAAAGGAAATGATTTAGTTCCACTATTGTGCACATCAAAATCCAAGCTAATTTTATTGTTTGTAAATGTATAAGTTAAGTCTAAAGTATACGGAAATGGAAAACCTTTTTCAGTTTCAGTATTTTTGTATCTAAATATTATTTTGGCATTATTTTCTGAAGTAAATATATCTTTTACAGTGAAATATTTATTAAAAACATGACCATGAAGCCTATTATTTAATGCTAATTCATTTAACTCAAGTTGATAAGTATTATTTTCAAATTCAAAGGTTCCATTTTCAATTCTATTTGGAAAAGGAAATAAAATTGATGAATTATATTTATTTTTATATGTGGTAAGACCAAATTCGTTTGGAGTTATTCCATCAATCAATTCTATATCATTAATAGATATTTTTTGTATTGAAGCACCTAAATTAGGGTAGATTATACCTTTAAAATTTAATTTTTCATTTAAAATAATTACTTCATTAAGAAGTGGGTTTGTATTTTCCTTAGTTGTTATTCTATACATTGTTTTCTGAATTATTTTTTTTAGGAGCTCGTTTTGCATCTTTTAAGCATTTATTTAGCATCCATTCTAACTGCCCGTTAGTGGAACGAAATTCATCAGCAGCCCATTTCTCAATTGCTTTAAGCATGTCTTCGTTAATTCGTAATGCAAATGCTTTTTTCTTAGACATAATTTATTTTAAATCTTTTACAAAGTTCGTAATTCTATTTGCAAGTTCTTTCATAACTGGTAATTTAGGATTGTTATACGATTGCATGTTTTCAGTTAAATCACCTTTTATTTCCTTGAAAATATGATTCATATTTTCAATAATTTCTAGCTGAGAGTTGATAGCTGTATTATGCAATAATTCAGCATCTAAATTTTTTGTTTGAATATCTTTAGAGCCATTTATAATTAATATTGGAACTTTTAATTTAGAAATTTCAAATTGCGGATTGTATTTTATCCATGAAATTAAAAAAGGTTGTACTTGTTTATTAAAAAGAGAAATTAACATCGGATTAAATTCATCAACTGTATTTCCTTGTTTTAATTCAGCTAAAATACTTTTAGTTTCATCTTTTAAAAAAGGGGCTTGTAATCCGATTTGTTCAATTAATATTTCATCAATTGATCGTCCTGCTCCTTCTAAAGAGATAAATCCATCAGCTTTATTTTTAGCAGCAATCATTCCAACCAAACTTCCTTGGCTATGTCCTGCAATTATTATCTTAGAATAATTATAAGAATTAATAAAAAAATCTACAACACTTTGTGCTTCCTCTATAAAAACTTCAAAAGTGAGTGAGTCAATTTTTTTCTTATCATCTTTAGAATAAGATAATACGCTTTTATCAAATCTATATGTAGCTATGTTTTCACCGGCTAAAACTTCTGCTAAAAATTTTAGTGAATTATTTTTAGCCATTGCACTATTCCCATTTCTATCAGTTGGTCCAGAGCCTGGAATTAATATTACAAGTGGAGTTTTTTCTTGTAATGTAGAGGTTAGTAATGTGCCATTTATGGTAATAGAATTAGTCGGAATATCTAATTCCACTTCACTGAATTTTATCTCTTGCGCATTGGTAAAAGTTGAAATAAAAATTATTAAAAATAAGCAAATTTTAGATTTCATTAGGTGAAATTTTATGTTTGTATGTTTCTAAAACCCTTTCGATTTCCTCTTTTTTTTGAGTTCCAATTAGAATTTTTTTTCCATTTTTTAATGTCAGTTGCAAACCAATTGTTCCTTTTATGGTATATGCTTTTCCAGTTTTTTTTCGAAAACTACTTTTAATACCCCAACCTCCAAATTCTGAGATGGGATTATAATTTCTGATATAATATTCAGAAATAGAATTCCACGGAATATTTTTATAAGAACTTTGTAAAGGATAAAATTTATAATTAATTCCGTTTTCATCAATTTTAGTTTGAAGTTTAAGTAGTAGAAAAAGTAAAATTACCAGACCAATAATAATTATTGCAAATAAAACTGGAATCGTATCATTAAAACTCGTATTTATATTTTTTTTCCATTCATTTAATAATGAAAGGATAACAGCCAATAAGCTTATAGTTAAACCTATATAAATTAAGGACTGATTAAACTTTTGTTCTTCAGTAAAAACTTTCATAAAATATTTTTATTTTACCTGTTTTTTTCTCTTTCTAAAATTACTTTTGAAAAATCACCATGACCGTTTGCAATGGCACTTTTAACCTCCCATCCTTCTCTTGAAAATTGATTAAGAATATCTTCAAAAACAGTATCTTTTTTCCAAAAATTCTTTTTAATAACTTTGTATTCTTTCATAATTTTGATTTTTATATTGTAAATACGCTATAAAATAAGTTGCAAATTAAAAGAGTTAAGTAAAATAGAAACGCTACCATTTTAATGATTTAAAGTTCCTGTATTAACAATCGGGGTAGTGTCTTTGTCAGAACAAAGTACCACCATTAAATTACTAACCATTGCAGCTTTTCGCTCTTCATCTAATTCTACAATATTGTGTTTTCCTAATTTTTCAATTGCCATTTCTACCATACTGACTGCGCCTTCAACTATTTTATGCCGTGCTGCTATAATAGCTGTTGCTTGTTGACGTTTTAACATAGCATTTGCAATTTCTTGTGCATAAGCCAAATAACCAATACGCGCTTCTAACACTTCAATTCCAGCCATATCTAATCGCTCTGAAAGTTCTTGTTCTAAAGCTTCACTCACCTCATTAACGCTAGCTCGTAATGTAATTTCTTCAGCTTGTCCATCATCTTCAAAATTGTCATAAGGATATAAACTTGCTAATTTTCTAACGGCAGCATCCGACTGTACACGTACAAAATTTTCATAATTATCTACATCAAAAGCAGCTTTAAATGTGTCTTTTACTTTCCAAACAGCAATTGTACTAATCATAATAGGATTTCCGAGCTTGTCATTTACTTTAACACGTTCACTATCAAAATTACTTGCCCTTAAAGAAATACTTCTTTTTTTATAAAGAGGGTTTGCCCAATAAAAACCATTTTCCTTTACGGTGCCAATATACTTGCCGAAAAGTAAAATTACTTTTGAAGTATTTGGATTTACTAAAAAGAAGCCAGGTAAGGTAATGATGATTAAAAATATACTAACTAAAATAAGCCATAATTTTTCGTTAACTATTCCTGTAATTATTCCTACAATAAATAGTCCTAACATAAAAAGCATGAAATAACCATTTGATACTTTTATAATTTTTTCTTGTGTCATAACTAAAGTTTTAAAATGATATTAAAATGATATCGTAAAGATATAAAATATTTTTAATATTTTACAAATATTTTAACAAACATTCTTTTTATCTTTGATGAAAATATTTAGATATGAAATCAGTTAAAACAATTTATATAGTATTCGCTTTTATAATTACTTTTTCTACAGTAAGTGCAACAAGTCCAGATTGGGGTGCAACTGGTCATAGAACTATCGGTAAAATTGCCGATGACTATTTAAAAGGGAAAACAAAACGTAAAATAGCTGATTTATTAGATGGGCAAAGTTTAGCATTGGTTTCAACTTTTGGTGATGATATAAAATCTGACAAACGTTACCGTGAGTTTTATACTTGGCATTATGTAAATATGCCTTTTGGAGTTAGTTATCAGGATTCAGAAAAGAATAAAGATGGAGATTTAGTAACTGGAATTAAAAAATGCAAAGAAGTTATTTTAGATGCTAATACAAGTAAAGAAGACAAGGCATTTTATTTAAAACTATTGGTACATTTTATAGGAGACTTACACCAACCAATGCACGTTGGAAGAGCGGAAGACAAAGGCGGTAATGATATACAAGTACGCTGGTTTGATAATGGTACAAATTTACATGCTGTTTGGGATTCTAAAATGATAAATCATTATGACATGACTTATACTGAATTGGCTGAAAATGCGGATAAAATTTCAAAAGAGCAAGTTAAGTATTTACAAAATGGATCCATTGAAGATTGGGTAAATGAAACTCAAACGTTTGCCATAAAAGTTTATGAGTCTGTTGAAATTGGAGAAAAGTTGGGCTATAATTATATGTACGAAAATTTTGATTTAGCTCGATCTCAGTTACAAAAAGGTGGTATTCGTTTGGCTAAAGTGTTAAATGAATTGTTTTCTTGATAAGGTTCAAAGGTTCAAAGGTTCAAAGGTTCAAAGGTTCAAAGGTTCAAAGGTTCAAAGGTTCAAAGGTTCAAAGATTCAAAGATTCAAAGGTTCAAAGTTGAGACTTAGTAATCTGAATTTTTATCTTCTCATGTTTATACATTATAAGTATTCCAACGTCTTTTTTCTCGTATTAAGAGCGATTTAAATTTATGAGGAACATCAATTTTTATTGTAGTTGGTAAAAATGTTTTTGGATGCAAAAATTTAATTTCAGAAGCACATAAAAATAATCCTTTTCCTTTGTGAATTGTTTCTTTATTCCCATATAATTTATCACCTAAAACTGGATGGCCAATAGAAGCCATATGAATTCTTATTTGATGTGTTCTTCCAGTTTTTGGACTTACCTTTAAGCAAGATAGTTCTTTGTATTTAAGTGATTTTACAACTTTAATTATTTCAAAATTAGTTTCTGAAGGTTTGTTTTCTATTGGTAAATTTATTACTCTATTTTTACAAACCTCACCAATTACAATTGTACAATAATTTTTTTGAATGGTTTTGTTTGTAAATTGTTTTCCAAGTTCAATTTGAGCAGTTTTTGTTTTTGCTATAAGCAAAATTCCAGATGTTTGGTTATCTAATCTATGAACTGGAGTTGGAACAAACAGCGCATCATTTTCATTACTTTTTTTTAAGTTAAAAGGAAGTGCATTAGCAACTGTTTTAAATTTATTTCCACTTACTGTAATACCAGCAGGTTTATTTATTGCTGCTATGTGCTCATCTTCAAAAAGAACATCAAAATTGTACTCAAACACTTTTGGTTCTATGCTCGGATCTTCAATTAGTTCTAGAACTTGTCCGTGATTCACCCAAGTACCAGTTTGAGCTACCTCTCCATCCGCTAAAAACAGACCTCTTTTAATTGCTTTTTTAACACCACTGTTAGAAGGAATATAAACTTCAAAAACTTTTGGAGCATATTCTTGTAGTCTAATTTTTTCTATGCCTTTAGGAACAGTATGTGAATAAAGTGTATTAATAATTATAGTTTTGAGTTTGTCTTTTATTCATAGTATTACAGTAAAGACGCATATAAAGCATAAAAGTTACATTAACTTTGGTTTAGAACTATTAATAAATTGTTAAAATATAATTTTAGAGGAATTTGTTTTTATGAAGTATTTCTAATATTTCTTTGTAATCAAAAGATAATTGAAGTTGCATTGCCTTTTCAAAAGAAAACCAATTATAGTCTATTACCTCTTCTTCCTGAATTTTAATTTCACCGGACCAATTTCCTAAAAAACGATAGTATTTTCGTTCTTCCCAAATACCTGTTTTTATAATTTTTGTTGGTTTAAAATCTAAATTACATTCTTCTTTTACTTCTCTAATTACATTTTGTTCTGCAGTTTCACCTTTTTCAGCTCTTCCACCAGGGCAACCCCAAAATCCACTATAATAAT
>Ga0208671_10001356_pt1 | contig 10874 bp, 10 predicted proteins | sample ColrivemetaGS759_FD_187606 | JGI IMG/M metagenome (GOLD analysis project Ga0208671, IMG submission 187606) | Estuarine microbial communities from the Columbia River estuary - Ebb tide ETM metaG S.759 (SPAdes) (version 2) | ecosystem: Environmental > Aquatic > Marine > Intertidal zone > Estuary ...
TGAACTGGTGAACCCGCAGGATTCCCCTGGTGTCCTTGCCGTGGCTTCCGGCTTCTCTTCGGTAACAGGTTGACCAACCGGCATAGCGCTTCGGGGTTTCCAGGCTGTCCAGAATCTCGTCGCTGTGATAGCCGGCTAGGGCAACCTCGCTGGTTCCAGTCAAATACAACTCATCTGCTGGCAGGTAATAAACCTCTGCCGAGTGCTCGCCGAGGAACCCAGTGCCCTGCATGATTTCTGGCTTTACCAGAGTCGGGGTGATTAGAGCTGTGAAGCCAGCTTCGCTGGCTTGATCCAGTGCCAACTGCATCATGGCAAGTTCCAGCCTTGCCCCCATGCCCTTCAAAAAGTAGAACCGGGAGCCAGCTATCTTGGCACCACGCTCGATGTCAATGACATCAAGTAGCTCACCGAGTGCGACGTGGTCTTTTGCCTCAAAATCAAATTCTGGTTTCTTGCCAACCTCTTTGATTACTACGAAGTTTTCTTCGCCGCCTGCGGGGACGCCATCGAGAACAACGTTCTCAATCTTGTGCAGGACGACCAGCAGCTCTTGATCGGCCTGATTGGCTTCGGCCTCAGCCTTCTTCACGTCTGCCGAAAGCTGCTGGGCCTGGGCAACCAGGGCAGCCTTTTCTTCCTTCGGAGCCTGTGCAACTAGCTTGCCGTGAGCATTTTGCTTGGCCCGCAGGATTTCAAATTGCTGCAGCGCCGTCTTTTTGGTTTCGGCCAAGCTCGCAGCCAAATCAACTAGGGACTCGTCGGCTCCCCTGGCAACCTGAGAGGCCTTGATACTGGCTGGGTTTTCCCGAAGTAAGTTGATGTCAATCACGGTTGCAAGCCTACCTGTAGCTTGCGCGTGCGCGGTGTCAGCCTTGCTGGCGCAAGCTATTTAGCCAGTCTTGAGCAGACTGATAATCCCGATCGGCATTATTGCCAAGGTGAACCGAATCAGAGTGATCGGCCCTTTCGAATGAGCCCAGGTAAATGACCTTCGGGCTGAATCTGTGCAGACCCATCAGCGCTTCACCGATTGCATCGTCTTCAATGTGTCCTTGAGCATCGATGTTGAATCGGTAGCGACCTAGCTGATCGCCAATTGGTCTTGACTCAAGCCTGGACAGGTTGATGCCGCGGGCCGCGAACTGCTCCAGCATTTCAAGCAGTCCACCGGGCCTGTCATCAGGCAGTTCAACCACGACCACGGTCTTGTCATGGCCAGTCCTTTTTGCCGGGGTTCCACTCTTGCCAATTTCATAAAACCTGGTTTGGGCATCTTTGTTCACGCCAATGTTGCTGGCGATAATTTCGAGGCCATAGATAGCTGCTGCTGCAGTTGCAGCAATCGCTGCGTGCGCGGTTGAGCCATTGGCTAGAGCCTTTGCTGCAGCGGCCGTGGAGGCTGCTGGAACGTGGCTGTGCTGTTTTAGGTTTTCCGCTAACCACTTGCGAGACTGCGCGTAGGCAACGGGATGCGTTAGCACCTCTGTAATGTCTTCTAGTTTTGTGCCGGGCCTAACCATTAGGTCGAAGCTCACCGGGACCAAGTACTCGCCATAGATCTGAACGCCGGGGATTGTTGCCAGCGCATCAGATGTGGCACTAACGCCACCCTCGAGTGAGTTTTCAATCGGCGCCACGGCCCTGTGACAAGCACCTGACAAAACTGCATCGAGCGCCTCCGACACCGAAGCATGAGGAATCAGCTGGCTGGCAGCAGCACCGGGCACCATTTTTGCAGCCATCTCCGTGAAGGTTCCGGCTGGCCCTAGGTATGCAATCTTGTTGTCGCTTGACATGTCTCAAGATTAGGGCAGGCAGGAAATGAAAGATGGCAATACGATGCTTTTATGAATAAAAGGGGAGACGTCCAAAGGCTTCGAGGTGTGCTCCGTTTGGGAGCCCTGGTCTTTGGTATCAGCTCATTTGTCTTGATTGCAGTCCCAAGAATTTTCACGGACCTACTGGGTCTTGTGAGTTCTGCCGAAATGGACTGGTCGATGCAGCTGACCGGCGTCGTCATCATCACTCTTGCAGGGGTAATGTTCGTTGGTGCACAATCGGCCAGCGACCGCGGAGTTCTGTGGCTGGCCAGAGTGATGATGCTCGGGGCCTTTGGCCTTGGCGTTGCCACACTCTTGATTCCCTCGGGAGTGAACTGGTTTGTGATTCTTTATGCGCTGATTGGCTTTGGGTTCTGCGCTGCCTACGGGATATTTCTGACAAGGAGAGTCTCATGGGAACAGAGTTGATTCATGACCGGGCCGGCCAGCCGGCGCTGCCACAGGATTTGGTTGACCTCCGTGCGCTTGAGGTGAGCTATTTCGACATCAAACCCGATGCATCAAACCCGGCCGAAAAAGTTAGCTTCGGAACTTCCGGACACCGCGGTAGTTCGCTGAATGGTTCATTCAACGAAAACCATGTTCTGGCGATTACCCAGGCCATTGTTGAACATCGGGCTGCCAGCGGAATCAGGGGGCCAATTTACATAGGTCGTGACACCCATGCGCTCTCAGAGCCCTGCCAGCAGAGCGTGCTGGAGGTTCTGGCAGGAAATGGCATCGATTGCTTTGTTGCCAAGGACAATGGCTTCACCCCTACTCCGGTAGTGTCGGTCGCGATTCTGGACCACAACCTTCAGGTTCCGAAGGGGTCCGATGCTTTGGCAGATGGAATCGTCATCACCCCCAGTCACAACCCTCCTTCAGACGGTGGAATCAAATACAACCCTCCTCACGGCGGACCTGCTGATTCGGATGTAACAAACAGAATTGCAAATCGGGCCAACGAGCTCTTGCTTGCGGCTCTCGTTGGAGTCAAACGTGCCAAGCCGACAGCCCAAGAGTTTGACTTTCAAAACAACTATGTCTCGCAACTTAACCAGGTTCTCCACTTGGACACCATCGCGCAGTCCGGAGTCAGAATTGGTGCTGATCCACTGGGTGGGGCGTCTGTTGCCTACTGGGATCAAATTGCACACGACTACAAACTCGACCTGACCGTCTTAAACCACAGTGTTGACCCGCAGTTTGGTTTCATGACCCTGGACTGGGATGGCAAGATTCGCATGGACTGCTCGTCTGAATACGCAATGGCCGGACTGATCGAAAACAAGTCCAGCTTTGACATCTCCACCGGGAACGATGCCGATGCTGACCGTCACGGCATCGTGACCGCTGACAGTGGATTGATGAACCCGAATCACTTCCTCACGGTTGCCATTCATTACCTCTTTGACTCAAGGTCCGGCTGGGACGAGCACGCCGCAATTGGAAAGACCATGGTCTCAAGCTCAATGATTAACCGTGTTGTCACTCACCTGAATCGAAAGCTGATTGAGGTTCCTGTTGGTTTCAAGTGGTTCGTCTCTGGCCTACAGGAAGGCACCCTTGGTTTTGGAGGAGAAGAGTCAGCAGGGGCGTCTTTCCTGCGACTAAACGGACAGCCGTTCTCAACCGATAAGGACGGAATCATCATGTGTCTACTGGCCGCAGAAATAGAAGCTGCGACCAAGCTCAGCCCGTCAGAGCAATACGCGGAACTGGCCCAGCTCCTCGGCGAACCTAGTTATCGCCGAATCGATGCAGCAGCAACCAAGTCCCAGAAGCAAGTCCTTGCCGCCATCTCAGAAACAGACATTGTTGCTTCTAGTCTTGCCGGTGAGGGAATTGAAAACATTGAAACCAAAGCTTCAAACGGCGGTGCCCTTGGCGGTATCAAGGTCACGACCGAGAATGCATGGTTCGCTGCCCGGCCATCTGGAACAGAGGATGTCTTCAAGATCTACGGTGAGTCCTTCAATGGTTCTGACCACTTGGACGAAGTCCTGGAGCAGGCTCAGTCAATTGTTGACGCGGTGATTTCCTCTAAGTAGAACTCGGCTGGGGGCAGTGACCAATAGTCCTCAAGAGTATGTATTCCATTTTCAGAATACTCGCGAGCGATTTCTATTCCGACATAGCGAAGGTGCCAAGGCTCGTAGCTGTAACCGGTGGTTGCCTGGGTAGTTTCTTCGTAACGAACGATGTAACCGAAGCGCCAAGCATTGTCCGCTATCCACTTGCCTGCCTCGGTGTCTCCAAAGCAGGTCATGATTGCGCAGCCTTGGGCTGGAACCGAAACGTCCACCGCCAGCCCGGTTTGATGTTCGGAGTGTCCGGCCTTAGCGCTTCTAACCAGAGCCCCCGCCAGCCCATACTGCGTAGTCTTTGATTCAAAAAGCTCCGCCTGGTATTCATAGGTTCGATAGGCGGAGTTCATAAACAGCTGCCCGACTCCCTGATCGAACATCTCGTCGGCCAAATCAACCAGTGCCGCAGCTGCAAGCGGAGCAAGCACCAGCTCCCGGGAATTATCGAGAGCGGCAGAGGAGGGAACTGTCACCAGGGTTGGGGGTGCGTAGTCAATCGGGTCTAGCTCCCGCTGCTTGTTGACAACAACCAGCTCCTGGAATGCATGATCGATAGTGAAGCGGGGGTAGAGGTAGTCAGAAGTAAATGGCGTTGGTGGGATCAGTCCAGCTGTTTGAAACTCAACGGTTTGCTCCTCAATCAGTTCAAAGGATTGAGCCTGAAACAGTCCGCCTTGCAGAATCAGCGCGATTCCAAGACTCGCCAAAACAAACGGAGGACCAAAAATAAATATTGGACTGCGTTTCAAAGGAGTAGTATTACCCACGTCTAAAACCCTAAATCTTGGAGACCAATTGGCCCAGAACACTTCTCGGGAAGCCGCAAAAAAGGCAGCCCAATCCGGAACCATGACACCCAGGCAAATCTGGATCGTTCTTATCGGTCTTATGTCTGGAATGTTTCTTGCAGCCCTAGACCAGTCTGTGGTCGGTGCTGCAATGCGCACAATCGCCGATGACCTCGGTGGTCTGTCGCTGCAGGCCTGGGCAACAACTGCCTACCTCATCACTTCAACCATGAGCACGCCTATCTATGGCAAGCTCGGGGACATCTTCGGCCGCAGGCCACTATTCATCGCCGCTATCGCCATATTTATTGCAGGCTCTGCAACCGCCGGCCTTGCAAACACAATGGTTGAGCTTGCCGGCTATCGCGCTCTTCAGGGTCTTGGTGCTGGTGGTTTATTCTCGCTCGCGCTAACAATCGTCGCCGACATTGTTCCGCCAAAGGAGCGTGCCAAGTACCAGGGTATGTTCCTGGCTGTCTTTGGAACCTCTTCGGTTCTAGGCCCGGTCATTGGTGGAGCGCTTGCTGGATCAGGTGAGCTGCTGTTCATCGAAGGCTGGCGCTGGATCTTTTTGATGAACCTGCCAATTGGTGCGGTTTCACTGTTCATGGTGGTCACCTTCTTGCACGTCCCTCACACACCACGACCTCAGAAAATTGACTGGTGGGGCGCCGTGACCATCGTCCTTGCTGTTGTGCCGCTATTGCTGGTTGCAGAGCAGGGTCGTGAATGGGGTTGGGGCAGCCCGCTGTCCATCGCAATGTATGCAACTGGCCTATTTGGAATCGTCAGCTTCATTCTGATTGAGAAGCGCATGGGTTCAGCTGCGCTGATCCCACTGGCTATTTTCAAAGAGCCAACATTTGCCAGAACCCAGATCATGGGCTTCATTATTGGAATTGGAATGTTCGGTGGAATGATCGTGCTGCCACTGATCATCCAGGTTGTTTATGGAGCCAGCCCAACCGAGGCTGGATTCCTGATGCTGCCAATGGTTGCCGGAATGATGACCGCGACCATTACCTCCGGACGCATCATGTCCAGCACCGGAAAGTATCGGATCTTTTTCAACACTGGAACCGCAGTGATGTTCTTCGGCTACCTCTACATGCTTTTGATGTTGGATGCCTCGACGCCAATTTGGGTCATCTCAATTGGAATGATCATGATCGGCTTGGGTCTTGGTCAGCTAATGCAGACAACCATGGTTGCCAGCCAGAACTCGGTTGATGCGAAGGACATTGGCGTTGCCACCAGCTCCGCCACCTTCTTCCGCCAAATGGGTGGAACCTTCGGTGTCGCAGTATTCATGTCGATTCTGTTTGGCCAGGTGGCCGACAAGATCGGCGGCGCATTCCAGCGAGCGGACGTTCGAGAGGGAATTGCTGCTGCAACCCAAGACCCAGCTGTGCTGGCAAACCCGGACAATGAAGCGATTCTGGGAGTGCTGCAGGGTGGTCCTTCGGCAGCCGAACAGATCACTCTGGACTCATCGTTCATGATCGGCGCCGATGACAGGCTCACGCTGCCGTTCAGAATCGGCTTCGTTGAATCTTCATTGACGGTGTTCCTGGTTGCGATTTTCTTTGTTGCAGCCGCGTTCGTGATCAGCTGGTTCATCAAGGAAATTCCACTTCGCGACAAGAGTGCTTCACAGGAGGCAGCCGAGTCGGCTAAAACTGCTGGAATGAGCCACTAACTTAATCAGTTAGTATTTTTAGTAATCACGGGAGTTCGGTAAACCGGACTGAGAGGAAGACTAGACAAAGTCTTCGACCGTCAAACCTGATCCGGGTAATGCCAGCGTAGGTAGACATCTCTAACCCGTGCCTCTTATACGAAAGGCACGAAATGAAAAAAATAGCTGTATTAGCAATAGCAGCCCTCGCCCTTGCTGGCTGCACAACTCAAGAAACCACCCTGGTTCGCCTGGCCGCTCACGACTCGTTTGCGATCAGCGATGAACTGATTCAGTCCTTCCAAGATGAGACCGGGTTTGAACTGGAAATCATCAGGCTTGGTGACACTGGCTCACTTACTAATCAGTTGGTGCTGACCAAAAACGCTCCTGTTGCAGATGCCTTCTTTGGCATCGACAACACCTTCCAGGGGGTAGCGCTGGATAACGACATAGTCGATGGAGATTTCAAAGCCATCGACTACTCCGATGTCTGCTTCAACTACGACATCGACTGGTTCGCCGAGAATGGAATTACGCCTCCTGCTAGCTGGCGCGAACTAGGTCAAGAGCAGTACCGCGGACTAACCGTGGTCACGAACCCCAACTTCTCATCGCCTGGTCTTGCCTTCCTTGCCACCACTCACGCTGGCTTTGACACCAGCATGGAGGTGTTCGCTTATTGGCGTTCAATTCGTGACAACGACCTGAAGGTGACTGGTAGCTGGGAAGATGCCTACTTCGTTGACTTCACTCGCTATGGCGGTGACCGCCCAATTGTTCTGAGCTACGCCTCGTCTCCATCAGCGGAGGTAAAGGAAGATGGCACACCTGGGTCTGCTGCGCTACTGACCGAGTGCTTCCGTCAAACCGAGTTTGCCGGTGTCCTGAAGGGCAACCAAAACCAAGCCGGTGCAGAGGCGCTAGTTGACTTCCTGCAGGGCGATTCCTTCCAGGCCTCAGTTCCGGAGTCGATGTATGTCTATCCGGCCAACAGCGCTGTCGAAGTTCCGGAGAGCTTGGCAAAGTTTGCCAAGCCAGCCGAGAGCGTGATTGGTTCTGACCTGGACATCAACTCAAATCGAGAGCGATGGTTGACCGACTGGTCGGACGTGTTTGACAACTAACTTTGAGCTGTTCACAACCACCGCACTGATCGCTAGTTTCAGTGCGGTGGTTTCAGCGTTTATTGGCTACCCCGTTGGCAACTGGATGGCAGGTCTAGGTCAACGCACTAAACGACTAGTTTCCTCGTTGGTCTTGATTCCATTCCTGCTTCCACCGTTTCTAATCGGACTAACGCTGTTGCCACTGCAGGCAACTGAAATCAATTCCATAACTGGAATATTTTGGATCATCTCTGCGCACGTTCTGATGAATGCCGGTTTCATGGCAAGTGTGGTTGCAGCTAGCCAGGTTCCTAAAGATCAAATCGAAGCTGCCAGCCTGGATGGTGCATCGAGCCTGCGGGCTCGACTAGAGATTGAATTGCCTCAACAGCTAAGCGGCATTCTGTCTGCGGCGCTACTGGTTGCTCTCTATAGTGCGACCAGCTACGGACTGGTGCTAACGCTTGGCCAGGGACAGGTTGAAACCCTCGAGACAAGGATCGCTACGGCGGCGCTTCGCGATCTTGATTTGGGTTTTGCGTTGCTACTGGCCGGTTTGCAGACAGCCGTCACGCTCGGGTTCTTCATCCTCGCCCGAGCCATTCGCGCAGAACCCAGCGAGCTATTTGGTGGGATTGAATCAACGCATCGCAAAAGCCGTCTTGGCCAGATCATGAGCCTTGGCTTGTTGGTCGCGATAGTGATTGTGATTGGTGGAGTTTTTCTGCGGTCTTGGAGCATGGGTCCAGGCCTTGTTGGAAACTTCATGAACCTAGCAGGGCGTGGAACCAGAGATGTGCTGAACGTGTCTGTCTTGGAGGCAACCGGAAACAGCCTTAGAAACCTTGTTGTCGCGGGCCTTATTGCTCTGCCTATTGCCTGGCTTGCAAGTGGCAAGCGGAGAACCAGCTATTTGGTGCTGTTGCCGATTGGGATTTCACCGGTTGTGTTTGGGTTGCTGTTTTTGGTCTTGAGTGGATATCTTCCAACTAGCTTTGGCACCAGCTGGGTGCTGGTTCCGATTGTGCAGAGCCTGTTCTTGATTCCGCTGAGTTACCAGGTGATGCGGCCTGCCAGACAGGCGGTCTCGGTTGAGATTCGCGACGCGGCCATGATTGACGGAGCAGTTGGCTGGCGAATGTTTTCGTCGGTGGAAGGGCCGCTAGTGAGAAAGCCCATAACTGTCGCAGCAGCGTTTGTGGCTCTTGGTTCACTAGGTGAATTTGGGGCCGCTAGTTTCCTTGCCTACGGGTCAGATGCAACTCTGCCCCTGGTTTTGTTCAGACTGATTTCTAGACCGGGCGCTGAGAATCTGGGCATGGCGATGACCGCTGCCAGCCTGTTTATTGTCTTGGTTGCGTTGGTTGTGTTTGTTATTTCTGGTGATAGTCGTAGTTCACGCCGAGATCGTCAAGCCGCTGCCTGATTACCTTTAGTGATTCCGGGTTCTGATCAATCACCACAAACTCTCGCTTCAGTTCCCAGGCTGCGTGAGCGGTTGTTCCAGACCCGGCAAAGAAGTCCAGCACTCGATCACCCTGTTTGGTGCTGGCCGAGATTATTCGCCTCAGGATGCCAAGGGGTTTCTGGGTTGGGTAGCCGGTCTTTTCTTTTCCGGTTGGCGAAACAATTGTGTGCCACCAAACATCGGTTGGCAGCTTGCCTTTTTCCACCTTCTCTTTCGTAACTAGCCCGGGAGCCATATATGGCTCTCGGTCTACCTCTTCGGAATTGAAGTAGTAGTTATCCGGATCCTTCACATAAACCAGGATGGTGTCGTGTTTCGCGGGCCAGCGACTCTTGGACTTCCCGCCATAGTCGTAGGCCCAGATGATTTCGTTTAGAAAGCACTCTCTTCCAAACAGAGCATCAAGCAGCACCTTTGCGTAGTGGGCTTCGCGATAGTCAAGGTGGAGGTAGAGGGTTCCAGTTTGTTTCAATAATCGATGCGCCTCGATCAGCCTCGGCTCCAAAAAGGCCCAGTAATCGGCAAACTCATCGTCGTAGGACAAGACAGTGTTAACTACCTGCTCATACCTCTTGCCCTGAAACCCCAGGTTCCCGGTTTTGCTCTCGGTAGAGGTCCGGTTGGTTCTGACTTGCTTTCGGCCGGTGTTGAACGGTGGGTCGATGTAGATAAGTTGAAAGCTTTTGTCTGGCAAGGATTTCAGTGTGCCAAGGTTCTCCGCATTGATAACCTGATTGGTAGCCATAACAAGAAAGATTAACAGCATGGACACATCGGTAGTGCACGATAGCGACAAGCGCCGCTATGAAATCTTTTTGGGTTCAGATCGAGTGGGCCTTATGGATTACAGCCTGATGCCCGGTGAGATTCATCTGGTTCACACCGAGGTGAACCCAGAACACCAGGGCAAAAACCTAGCCGCGATTTTGCTGCGTGAATCTCTTCAAGACATCCGGACACGAGGAACCGAAAAGGTTGTTCCGGTTTGTTCCTACACAGTCAAATACATGGAGAAACATCCGGACACCCATGACCTACTAAAGGGCTCGATCGAGGATGCGGTAGCGGCCTGCCGTTGGCCAGGTGCTAGCTAGTCCCAGTTGCTAGGAGCGGGCTCCTTGCCCTTTGGCAGTTGCGTGTCCTTTGCCCAGCGCAACACCCATTCTGGAACTGTAGGTTCTTTCCCTGGCCAACCGCCAGAGCCTTCCATCACTTCTTGCGGAGTGAGGATTCCCCAGGACCGCTTGAGGAATCTGCCGCGCATGATTGCGCGAGCGTAAATCTCGCCGTTTCTAACAAAGCGCTGCTCGATGTAATAGGCAACGTCGTCCCAGCCGATCACTTTGGTCTCAAGCTGAAACTTCTGCCACGGCTCGAGAGACTTTCGGTAACTGATGGTTGAGTTCACAACAATCGGGTACCAGCCCTTTTTGTTCCACTGCCTCCAGAAGCCAGTCCGAAGTCCCTGGTCATAGCGACCGATGTCCATCAGGGTTAGAAACACCCCATTGTTCATGTGGTTATAGATGTCCAGGTCACTGGGTAAAACCCTGAGCGTGAGGCTCGATACTTCATCGATTGTTACCTTGGGGCGCTTGCGCCAAGTCAGCATTACATAGAGGATTCGGAACCAGAGCTTCACCAGATCACCACGCGCTTGTCCGGTGCCAACCACATTGGGTCAGACTCGCCTGTCTTAAAGGTGTCGTGGAAGATGTCCAGATTCTTCACGACCTGATTACACCGGAACTCTGCCGGAGAGTGCGGGTCGGTGGCCAAGCGCTGAATCGCGATCTCCTCGCGGCTCATTGCTCGCCAGCACTGTGCCCAAGAAATCAGGAAGCGCTCAGCTGCAGTCATGCCATCAACCACTGGTGGCTCGCTCCCATCAAGTGAAATCAGGTAGGCCTTCCAGGCA
>Ga0208671_10001359_pt1:7500-10869 | contig 10869 bp, 17 predicted proteins | sample ColrivemetaGS759_FD_187606 | JGI IMG/M metagenome (GOLD analysis project Ga0208671, IMG submission 187606) | Estuarine microbial communities from the Columbia River estuary - Ebb tide ETM metaG S.759 (SPAdes) (version 2) | ecosystem: Environmental > Aquatic > Marine > Intertidal zone...
AAAACTACTGTAGGATTGAAAATGGCCGATATTTTATTCCAATTAGGATATGTAAAAAAAGGGCATTTGTTAACCGTTACGCGTGACGATTTAGTTGGTCAATATATTGGTCATACTGCCCCTAAAACAAAAGAAGTTCTTAAAAAAGCTATGGGTGGTGTATTATTTATTGATGAAGCTTATTACCTATACAAACCTGATAATGAACGAGATTATGGGTCTGAAGCTATTGAAATTTTATTACAAGTAATGGAAAATCAGCGTGATGATTTAGTTGTTATTTTAGCGGGATATAAAGAACCAATGGATAAATTCTATGAATCAAATCCCGGTTTATCTTCACGAATTGCAAATCATATTGATTTCCCTGATTATACAGTTGAAGAATTATTAACAATTGCAAAAATGATGTTAGAAGAACAACAATATCAATTAACACCTCAAGCTGAGATTGCATTAACTGATTACATTGCTCGAAGAAAACAAAAACCTTTATTTGCAAATGCTCGTAGTATTAAAAATGCTTTAGATAGAGCAAGAATGCGTCAAGCAAATCGTATTTTTGATAGTCGAGGCCAAGTATTAACTAAGAAAGAATTAGTTAATATTGAAGCTGATGATATCTTACAAAGTACAGTATTTAATTAAAAACTATAAATTGTTTAATCTATAAATATGAGTTTATTAATTGTTGGAGGGACCGGTACTTTAGGGCGTCAAGTTGTTTTACAGGCTTTAACTAAAGGTTACCCAGTTAGGTGTTTAGTCCGTAATTTTCGTAAAGCTAATTTTTTAAAAGAATGGGGCGCCGAATTAATTTATGGTGATTTAAGTATACCTGAAACAATTCCTCCATGTTTACAAGGTATTACTGCTGTTATTGATGCTTCAACAAGTCGTCCGTCTGATTTAGATATCGTAAAGACTGTTGATTGGGATGGTAAATTAGCTTTAATTGAAGCGGCAAAAGCAGCAAAAGTTAAACGATTTATCTTTTGTTCTACGCAAAATTTAGATCAGTTTTCGAATATTCCTCTAATGAAAATGAAACAAGGAATTGAAGTTAAATTAAAAGAGACACAAATTCCTTATACAATTTTCCGTTTAACAGGTTTTTATCAAGGTTTAATTGAACAATATGCAATTCCAATTTTAGAAAATTTACCTATTTGGGTAACAAATGAAAATACTTGTGTATCATATATGGATACGCAGGATATTGCAAAATTTTGTTTAAAAGCTTTACAACTGCCACAAACTGAAAATAAAACTTTCTCTTTAGGGGGACCGAAAGGTTGGGTTTCTTCAGAAATTATAAATTTATGTGAACAACTTGCCGGTCAATCTGCTAAAGTTAAGCAGATTCCCCTTTTCATTTTAAAAATAATTACTAAGTTCTTAGGTTTCTTTGAATGGGGTCAAAACATAAGTGATCGTTTAGCTTTTGTAGAAATTTTAAATGTTGAGAATGATTTTTCAAAATCAACATTTGATTTATATAAAACTTTTAAAGTAAAATCAGATGAAATTAATCAATTAGATGATTATTTCTTAGAATATTTTATTCGTCTATTAAAACGATTAAGAGATATTAATTTTGAAGATATTCAAAAACAAAAAAATCTAATAATTTAAAATTCATATAATTCATATGAATTATAGTATTTTTGCTGTAAAAGTTATTAAAAATTCGGGACAAAGTTTTTTTTCAGATGGAACGTCTCTTACTGAATTAATAGTTCAACTTCCTCAAGTTCGAAAAAATAGTACTAAAGTTGTACTTCAAGTTTCAATTTGGGGAAAACTTAGTTATGATGTTGCAAAATATTATCAACCTGATGACTATATTATAATTGAAGGTTATATATCAATTAGAAATATAAATACAGACCATATTATTAATTTGGTAGATAAACAAGTTGACATCTCTGTTTTTAAACTTTATCCATTACTTTTAAAATCATAAACATTTATTTAGAAAATTAATAATTAAGATTTTTTATTGAATTAAATAAGTCATAATTATTATATTTTAGTATAATTAATATTATTAAAAACAGTTTTTAGGAAAAATTAAATGTTAACTTTAAAAATTTTAGTTTACACAACAGTTATCTTTTTTGTTTCTTTATTTATTTTTGGTTTCCTTTCAAGTGATCCGTCACGAAACCCTAACCGTCGTGATCTTGAATAACTAATAAAACCCTAGAGTGCAAACAATTAATACAAAATGTTTGCTCTCTAGTTTTTTATTAAAATTTAACTTATTAAACCAACATAATACAGATCTTGTTTATATTTTTTTTAAGAGTGCCTTCTTAAATTTTATTTATTTAAATTATTATTTGTTTTTTTTTAACTTATGCTAATTATTTAAATAAAAATGGTTTTTTATTTAAAACTAAATTATTATATATAGTAGTAATTTTAATTTTTATGAAATTTTTTACTAAATTATATATTTTTAATTCTTTTGATTTTTAATGAAACGTGTCAATTTATTAACTTTATTGTTCGCTGTTTTAATTGCTTTAACTCCAAGCCAAGCGTTAGCTGATATTGGTGGTTTAACAAAATGTAGTGAATCTCCTGCCTTTACTAAACGATTAAATGCAAGTGTAAAAAAACTAGAGCAACGAGCAAGTCAATATGAAGCAGATTCTCCACCAGCTTTAGCATTAAAACAACAAGTTGAGCGTACACAAGCTCGGTTTGATAAATATTCTCGTTCAGAATTATTATGTGGTACAGATGGTTTACCACATCTAATTGCAGATGGGCGATGGAGTCATGCAGCAGAATTTATATTACCAGGATTTGGATTCTTATATATTTCTGGTTGGATTGGATGGGTTGGACGTAAGTATTTACGTGCAGTAAGTACAAGTGCTAATCCTAGTGAAAGTGAAATTATTATTAATGTTCCTTTAGCATTAAAAATCATGACAACAGGTTATATTTGGCCAATTTCAGCATGGCAAGAATTAATCAGTAACGATTTGGTGGCAGTTAGTGAAGAAATAACTGTATCACCTCGTTAAATTTATTAATTATTTAAGCTAATATTGATTTTATTCATATGAACGATTTTCAAAAATATCTATCAACCGCTCCTGTTCTTTTAACATTATGGATGACATTTACTGCAGGGTTTATTATTGAAATAAATCGCTTTTTCCCTGATATGTTAGGATTATATTTTTAAATTTTGAATAAATTTAAAAATTAACTGTTCGATTATTAAATTTATAAATAATCGAACAAATTTTTATATGTTAACTAAAATAATAGTTTGTAAGATTAAAACTATTTCGAATTAGTATATTTTTCAATAATTAGATCGGGATAGTAGGATTTGAACCTACGGCA
>Ga0208671_10001371_pt1 | contig 10813 bp, 4 predicted proteins | sample ColrivemetaGS759_FD_187606 | JGI IMG/M metagenome (GOLD analysis project Ga0208671, IMG submission 187606) | Estuarine microbial communities from the Columbia River estuary - Ebb tide ETM metaG S.759 (SPAdes) (version 2) | ecosystem: Environmental > Aquatic > Marine > Intertidal zone > Estuary ...
CAATTAGAGTAAATGCAGCTGGTGAAGGAACTGCACAAGAGGTTGCCGCAGCTGCTGTTTTAGGGCTTGGAAAACTAGCTGAATATGGAAAATCTGCTGGACTAAATGTAATCGTCGAAAACCATGGAGGATATTCTTCGGATGGTTCTTGGTTATCAGGTGTAATGAAGCAAATTAATATGGAAAATTGTGGAACGCTTCCTGACTTTGGAAACTTTTGCCTTGAGCGAGGGGAAGGTTGGGTATGTAAAAAGGAATATGACCGCTATAAAGGAGTCAAAGAATTAATGCCATTTGCCAAAGCTGTTAGTGCAAAATCAAATGTATTCAATGAAAATGGAGACGAGAGAAATATGGATTATTTACGCATAATGAAAACAGTAAAAGATCATGGTTACACAGGTTATGTTGGAATTGAATATGAAGGAAATGAATTAAGCGAGGACGAAGGAATTATTGCAACAAAAAAGCTCTTAGAAAAAGTGGGCGCGATGTTGTAAAATAAAAATCAAAACCTGCTATCACTAGGAGGCAGGTTTTGATTTCATTTTTGACCGAGAAAACGAGGTTAAGCTCAACAGAAAATATATCGATTCAATTTTTGATTGATTAATTATCAATTGATTAAAAAAGACCACTTCTAATTATTTTAAAAGTGGTCCTTTTCATGAAAAAAATGAGTTAGAATATCAAATCATTTTTTTTTCAAAAAAAAATACTTGAATTACTGAATCACAATTCTCAAAGTTTTATATCCAACCTCATTTTGCAATCTCAAATAATATATTCCTGCAGGCATATTTTTTCCATCCACAATCTGTCGAGTTGTACCAACCGCAACTGATAAAAGTCCCTCTTGAACTGATTGCCCTTGCAAGTTATACATATTCCAATTTAGTTCATCGGCTTCACTACTTTCAATTACCATTTCAAAAATTCCACTATTTGGATTTGGTAAAACAACTAAATCAAAATCAACATTTAAATCAAAAATCGAAGTTAACACCTCAACCGTTTGAGTACTTACACTAGTTCCACATTCGTTGGTAATGGTCAAGGTAACTGTATAAGTACCAATTGAATCATATACATGAATTGGACTTTCATCTATACTCGTCATCCCATCACCAAATTCCCAATTGAAGGAATCACCGCCAGTGGATGTATTAGAAAATGTAGAAGTATTAGCAGATAATAAAAATGTATAATTTGCTTGGGGTAAAGGTTGTACATCAAAAATCAAAGAAGAGGAACTTGATCCAGCAGGATTACTCGTCGTCAAAGAAACTGTTACCATACCTGAAGTATTAAAAACTACTTGCTGATCACCAGCAACAACAGATGTGGAAGGATTAGAATTAATTCCAAAATCCCAATCATAATTCAATAAATCACCTGTTGAATTATCAATCAATGTTACAGTCTCCCCTTCACAAACTGTAGTTGTGTTGGAAGTAAAACTGGCAACAGGAGCAGGTAAGTTTACGTAATTTATATTATCTATATGAAGGTTATTTCCATATCCGCTGATATTGATAAATCTAATCATAACAATATCTCCGATATAAGGCGTCAGGTCGATTAATTCATTTCTCCATTGACTAGCATCGCTAGGTGTAAAGACCCCAGATTGAGCTGGTACTGTAATTAAATCATCACCAAATTCGTCAAAGATAATTTCTGCAAAACTTGTCCCACAATTGTCTGATAATTCTACCCTTAATCCATCCAAAAATTGACTACCACCACTCTGATAATATGTGTAAGCGATATCAAATGAAAAGATAGGGTTAGTAGCAGAAGTCAAATCAACAGGTATAGTAAATAACTGATCCTCAAGTGGAGTGTTTGCTGCGGCTTGATAGGAATAATTATTAACACGCGCAGCTTTTCCAATTGTTCCATCAGCTTGAGTAACTGTTACTTCCTCCCAACCTTCATCATTATCATCGTTAATTAAAGTCCACTGGGCTGGAGGAAAAATTCCACTTTCAAAAGTTTCAATAATATCTAATTGTGCAGCTGATTGTTGCAATAAATTTAAATCAAAATTGATAGAACTAGTATCATTTGGCAAATAATTATCTCCCGTTGTAGAGACCCAAGAAGTTAAATTATAATTTCCACTAACTACTATTTCAAGTTCTTGGGCAAAAGTATATTCCATACTTTCACCAGCGGCCAAGGTTCCTAAAACTGTTTCTAAAACTGGTGCCTGGCCATCTACTTGAAAGGCTGCTTCAAAATCCGTAGCATCTGTCAACCCATTATTCATAATAGAAATTGTCAAGGGAGCAATAAACGAGGGATTACAAGAGAAAACATTTCCAGATCCTAAATTTGTAATCGAAGCTAAATTAATATCATTATCCAATTGACAATTAAAGAAACCTCCTGGGTAATAAACAGCAATCGTTCTGCGAGATTTCAAATCGTTTGGTCCAAGTGCCGAAATTGCAAAATACCATTCATTCTCAAGATCAGCTGGATTATTAATTGGTATTTGAATAGTCAAATCACTTGTCACTCCAACAGAATCCATGTATTTTTCTCCTAAAGCATAAATTTGATATTGAGTTGCATTAGTCATTTCATTCCAACCCAACTCAATATAGTCAGGACAAACAGTTAAAACTTCTAAACCCGTTGGAACAGTAGAAATAGAAAAATTCGCTTCACTAATACTCTCAAAAGCACCTCTAATAATTCTCACTTTTGCCTCTCCGGTAAAATCGTTTGGCACTATCCAATCATACAAGCGAGAATTAGCACTTGAAGTTCCAATTGTTGTCCATATTGCTCCACCATCTATAGAGTATTGCAAATCAAATACCCCTGAATCACCATAAGCGTCCCAATGTATTCTCTCTGTTTCACCTGGCACAAATCCTTCTCCCCCAATAGGATAAGTCAATTTAATATCATTAGTTAAAAATTCATACACAACATAGTATTCATGAGTACCAAAAGGTAATTCAGTTCCTGTCACTTCAATTGTATAAGTTCCGGCAACGGGATTATCCAAAGCAATTTGTTCAACATTATTTAAAGTATCGATCCCAGTAATAGCAGGTAAATCTAAAGTTAATGGGTTAGGACTTGAGTCCAGGATCCATGGTTCATTTATATTACCTAAAGGATCTAAAACTCTAGCATCTAAGTTGTTAACCAATGCAATAGATGCTGAAGTTGAACCCTCTTGATCTTTCCAATATACCATTACTTTAGCCTGTAATACGCCAGCTGGAATCACTAAACTATGAGTATTTGTATTCCCAGGATCTACAGGTGCTGAAAAATATCGACCTTCTTCTAAAGTTTCAACTGCTCGAAGGGCATTCACATGCCCCCACCCATACTTAAAATCAGGGCCAATATTTCCAAGGTCGTTAGCCGAATTCAAAAGGATAGCTTTTAACAATGCGGACTCAGCAGTTACTCCTCCATTCAGTTGTCGATATGCATCATGCAACTGAGCAGTTATTCCAGCAATACCAGGTGCAGCTCCTGAAGTTCCACCAAAAGGACTGTACTCATTATTCGGATCCGTTGAAACTTGATTTTGACCATTTGCAGAGATATCTGGTTTAATTCGTCCATCACTTGCGGGGCCTCGACTACTTGATCCAACCAATGTTCCATTAGCATTTAAGTTAGCTGTGGCAATTACATTTTTTCCGATCTTATGACCTCCTGTAATATTTCCCCATTGATTACCAGCTCCATACCCACATTCACTATTGTTAGAATTTCCAGCAGAAAAAACATGAATCAAAGTTGGATTATTAAAAATTTGTTGATCGACTGTTTCTGTAATAGTTGTATATCCGCCATTACATCCATTAGAATAAGAGGAGTTGGTTACGAGTACTCCCTCATTAAAAAATAAATGCATAGTAGAATCCAAATGATCTGCTGCATAATTCAAAGCATGGATATCAGCACCAGCAGCCATTCCTCGATTCATTGGGTTAAAATTTCCAGCACCTGCTAAAATTCCAGCAACACCGTCACCATGAGTTCCACCGCCACCGCCATCAATAAATTCTTGAGTCAACCGACCATGGTAATCAATATGTGGACCAAGCCCCCCATCATCACGCACCAAGACGCCAAGACCTGCTCCCGTGTAAGATCGACCTCCTATATATTTTGCATCAATCATATTAGATCGATGTAACGATCGTCCCAAATCATCATCTGCTACTGCTGGTTCAGCTCCTAATTCCAAATAGGAAACATACGGAAGTGATGCAATTTCAACTACCTTATCTTTCTTGATTGTCGCTTTGAAAAAGTTATTATATCCATTAAATTTTTCCACCATAATACCATCCTCTTCCAAATGAGGCAATAAATCACTTTGTTTTATGTTTTTATAATACTTTATCATAACCTCTACCCTATCTTTTTGGATTGCCCAATTTGGGAAAGAAGCCTGTTTTAAATTATTCGCAACTTTGAAGTTTAAGGAAATATCTAAAACCGATCGTACATTTAAGGCAACCAATCTCTCAGGATTCATCGTTACAGGAATCGCAGCGAGATAAGCTCGACGTGGCAGATACTCTAAAAGTTGAATTCCACTTTGAATAATTTGTTGATGTTGTTCATTTGTTGGAATTTCAAAAAATTGAATAATTTGATAATAGTATCCACCGTAATTTTCCTGAGCTGCAATAGTTGATTCTCGAACAAAATCTTGAACGTTTTCTGCTGGAGTAATCTCACCTGAAGAAAGTAAAATTTTATATTCTACTTGAGCGGATATATCAGAAGATTGTAATAAAAATAACAGAAAAAATAATGTGAAAGTCTTTTTCATATTGAACTATTTTGTTTTTTGTATTGCAAATGAATGGATATCGTTGAGTTTTTTAATTATATTTTTTAAAAATAGATTTTAGAGAAAAAATAAGTTTTGAGATAAGTAATTTTGTTTTGAGTAAAAGTAGTAAACTAATTAATTATAAAAAATAATAATAGGGTAAGTGTATTAGAATAGATAAAAAATAAACCTTTAACAGGAAAAGGTATTTTCAAATATACCTTAATAGCATTCAAATCTATGGGCGTTTTATACTTTAGATTCTTGGTCTTTTATCAATATCAAAGACGACTCTATAGATGGATTTTTTCAATCCTATTTATAGTTAGGGACGCTATTACTATATTGTATTACCAGATATTAAAATTAAGAAAGTTTATTAAACTGTTAGTGATTTTCCCAGTCACACCTGCAATTTTAAATTTTACGTAGCATTCTTATACTCTTTTTTATTTCTTATAATTCAAAATAAGTCTAAAAAAAATAAGTCTAAATATTATTTAAGTATTTATACTCAGGATGCCCAATTTAATGCAATTTTAATAATTACATTTTCTTATAACAGCCTCATTTTCGTTGGGAGTTTAATTTTTAATAATAAAGAGTAAAGAGAAACCTATAACAATTCAAGTATTCAAAAAGTAAGTTCAAAATATAAGTTTCACATATCACTTCTTATCTTGCACCCCTAAAAGAAAAATTAATATGAATTTAGAAAGAGATATAAAAAAAAGAAGTGATTCCAAATGTGAACTATGTGGATCTGTGGATGATTTAACAGTTTATCTAGTTCCACCAACCAAAGAAGAAATTGATTATGCAGCAATGATTTGTAATATATGTTTAATACAAATCGAAGATATCAACAAAATTGAGATTAACCATTGGAGATGTCTTAATGATAGCATGTGGAGTGAAGTTCCCGCGGTACAGGCCCTAGCTTGGCGGATGTTAAATCAATTAAAAGATGAGGGTTGGCCCCAAGATATGTTGGATATGATGTATATGAATGAGGAAACATCAGAATGGGCAAAATCTTTAGAACCTGATGAAGATGCCGTTGTTCATTTAGATAGTAATGGTGTAAAATTGGAGGCTGGTGATACCGTTATTTTAATTAAAGACCTTGCTGTAAAAGGAACAAGTATGGTTGCCAAACGAGGTATTGCTGTCCGACGAATATCACTTGATCAAAATAATCCCAATCATATCGAGGGAAAAGTTGACGGACAACATATTGTTATTTTAACACAATATGTGAAGAAGTCGAAATAGGGAATTTCTAAATTAAGAACAAGTATTTAAGAAATGTTTTCCTAAATGCTTATTCTTAACCTATATTTTTATTCTACAATCAATTTCTTGGAAAACTCATTCCCACTAACTATCCCTTTAATAATATAAACACCTCTCGTCCATTTTCGAACATCAATTATTATTTGTTGATTCAACTCTCCAGAAGTAATATTTTTTACAAAAACCTCCTTTCCTATAACATTAAATACACGAATTTCTAAATCTGCATATCTTGAATTGTTATAGTTTAAATATACGGTTGAATTTGCTGGATTGGGATTTACTTCAAATACAGTTTTTTCATTTAGATCAGTATTGCCAACAGTTCCATTTTCTAAAAATATAGGAGTCAAAACTACATCTGTTGATGATGAAAAATTAATAACTGAATTAGTATCGAGAGTTTCTTGCCAATGCAAAAAATAATATCCATCCTTTGGAATTGCTTTGATTCTAATGGGCACCTCATCAAAATATTTTCCATTATATTGAAATGGAATTTTCATTTCATTCGTATGAAGAACAACTGTTCCATTTGTCATTTCATCATAGTTTATATTCAAATTAAAATGTCCACTATAATCAAAATAATCTTCATAATTTGATAGAACATTATCCAATCGATCATCCCAAAAATTTTTAAAATTATTTAAGTTATTATTCCAAGTAGTAGTGTTTCCTCCGACTGCATTAGAATTCCACATGTACCAATCAGCAGGTACATTATCAAATTTATTAATTAAACTTGGAATTTCAGACGCAACTCTTGCGGTCAAACTATCTATAAAATACTCCGTTCTTTCAGGAGCAAAAATAGTTTGTCCAAAGGTGCAAGTTCTTTGCGCAAATTCATTTTGGAAGAATTCGTTTTGAATTATTTTTCTCAAAAAAAGTGTACTCTGAGGGTTGTTTGGCCATGGATCTCCATTAATTGTAGTAGCATGATTAATTGCATTGAATTGAGCATTGGAAGGTGTCCATTCCCCAAAACCAGAACTAATATCTAAATCATAGAGCATCCATCGAAATTTCCCATTATTGCGATCGCGCCAAACCGTCACATTATTAGCTGGCCAATCATAATTAGCTGCATACATTTGCCCGATATTATAATTCATGAACTCATTGATGTCTATTCTCGAATTGACAAAATCATAATTAATCAAATTTTGCATAGAGTTATCTTCTATAAAACTAGTCAACTCATCCCAAGCAATAGCGTCACCCTCTTTTATTTCAATCGCAGAATATGGATTTTTAAGTAAATCAATACTATCTTTATCAACACCATGATGGGATTCTACATAGTGTTTACTATATTTTTCTCGTAATCCATAAAAACCCCAATATTCACCATTTAGATAAACTACAACGGGTTCGTAAGCCATCATATCGATATCAACTTGACCATAAAGTAATGCTTGGATCGAAGCATCACGAACCATCGTCAATGGATGATCATTGCCACTCATTCGCAGTTTCAATCGCTTAAATTCTTGAATGATCAATTGATCGAAAAGCGGGTATTCAATTTTACTCTCTCTAAAAAAAATACTAAACGGTTTCATTGCAAATCCCCTTGAACAACCTCCCGCTATTTTTATTCCTGCATCAAACCGAAAAGCTTCACTCCCTCCAGGTTCAAAATATCGAATTGTAATTGGTCTTTCCCAATCTTGGTTCCAATTTCGCGGCACAAAATCTGAACAGTTTCCAGTAATTCCATTTTCACCTGAAATATAGATTCCTTCTTGTTCATCCCATAGAAATTTTGGATCAATTGTAATTTGAACAACTGGCAACTCATGGGTATTATTTATCAAGTAAAATTCTTCATTTTGCACATTTGAAATGTATCCCGGTTTGAAGGCTTGCGCTCGAACTAGAGTAGTTGAATTCAATGTAATAGCATTGTTATATATTAGTGAGTTTTGACCTGGAATACTTCCATCAATTGTATATCTAATTTCAGTTGTTGGGTCACTAGAACTCAACGCCAATAATGTTCCACTCGAATAATATCCTCCTTCGATTGAAAAATCAACCGTAGCATCTAAAAATAATTCACTCCCATTATTTGATTCATTGGGGGTGTAATTTCCAAAAAGCACCCAGTTATCCTCACCATCAGATGCTCGTCCAAAACTTATATTTTCAGAAAGTGCCCCAAAAGTAATTTTATCTAATACAACCAATTCATCTCCCTGCTTTTGAGAAATAAAAACTGTTTCTCCTCCACTATTTAATTTAAATGGAACATGATTAGAGCCTTGTTCTGGTTCATCATCCAACCAAATCATCGCAAACTTTTTTGGTAATATAAAAATAGGATCTGGAAATTGCCATTTAGTAGAATCAGTCAAATCATCGGAAATAAAAATTTCTTCAAGCATTACTCCTGTATCACTATCATTATAAATCTCTAGCCAATCATCCATTTCTCCAAACTCATCGGTAACTACATTATTTAGTGCCATCAATTCATTGATATAAATATTTTCTATATTGTCAGTTGAAAAAGTAAGGCTCGTTTCAATAATTAACTTTGCTGCTAGATCTTGATCACCTTCATAAGCCTCAGCAACTCGTTTACCAACTCCGGAAATAAAAATATTGATGGCATTTCCAATTTGCCAATCTGGTTGATTAATAATTTCTTGAATAATGGTATCTATATTTGGAGTTCGTTGCTTTATACCATTTTCACCAATCAATGACCAATTATCTGGAGACCAATCAACGGTTTCAACGGTCGAAAATCGATTAGTAATATCAAAAGGAGTAGTAGTAAAACTCGTAGCATTAGCAGTAGCCTCAGCATTAATTTCAAGATTACAAATTCCATTAGAAATTTCATCTGTACCAAACTGAATATATGCTTGATTAATTATCCCACCTTGAGGAATTTGAATGTTTTCAAAATGTAATCCTACAGTCTGTATACCTCCATCATCAATTAATTCAAGATCGGAAGAGTTAGTGTAAATTGTTCCATCTTCCTCTTCTTCCACATCATGAATTCCTGTCGATATGGGTATGACAATTTGAAAATTAATTGTTGTGTCTTGAGCTTGTATCTCTGATAGTAATCCAAAAAAAATAAACCAACTGCAAATAATAGAATAGAATGATTTCATAACAAAGTTTGATCAAAAAAATTGAAAACGTTTTAGAGTTACAAATATAATAGCTTTTTGGTGGGTTATTTAAAATAATTTAATTACCAATTACCAAAATTAAGACGTGTGCTTGTTGCTTAAATCGAAGACAATATTCAAAATGACCCAAATCAACCTACCAAAAAGAAGATATTCTATTACTAGATATGATAATAATAAAACTGAACTAGTCATTGAAAAGAAAGTAGATGAGGAACAAGAAAATATGGCCTAAGAGGTTATTTAGGAGATATTAATGGATTTTTTATTTGCACTCCTAATAGAAAAATTGCGCTTACCAATAGATTAAATTTATAAAAGACGCTTACCATGATGAAAGGTAACATTTTTTATATTTAAGGCATTTTACATTATTAAATATTTAATAATGAGAAAATATTAAATGAGGAAAATTGGGTTCATTGCAAAAAACCTATCAGAAAAATACACTTACTTCCAGTATCAGATTAGAGGACATATTACAAATCAATTAGTTCGACGATCCTATAAATTATAAAGATCATAGATGTGCTTTTGTAAGAATGTTAACAATTATGTTGTTGTAAATCATCCTAGCGTTGTTTACTTTTTTTTAAAAAATCAAAAATTTAACTTAATAAGAAATATCAAAAAAAGCTGCTATCTCGTTAGAGTTAGCAGCTTTGTAATAATATTAATTTAAAAAAGAATTTCCTTATTTAATTACCACTGTGCTTAAAGCGTAATTATTTTCTGTTTTTAACAACATAAAATAAGTGCCTGATGGATATTTTGCTACATCAAAAGATGCATTCACATCATTGATTTTCCAAGTTTGTAAGATGTTCCCTTGTGTACCAATTAATTGAGCTTCCACATTTTCATCTATCATTTCTGATGGTAAACTAATCGTAATAAAATCAGTTGTTGGGTTTGGGTATACCTTAATATTTACTCGGTTCAAGTCTTTAACACTTGTCAAGTCTGGTAAAAGTACATTATTAAGTACATGTACAACTCCATTTAATGTTGTAATATCTGCTGCGATCACTAAAGCATTTCCATTAATGGTTACTGCTCCATTTGCATCGATTCCTACCGTAATATCTTGTCCAAGTAATGTTGTCGCAACTTGACCATCTGTCAAATCGGTAGAGAAAACCTCTGAAGCCAAAACATGATATTGAAGAATTTTCTGCAAATCACCTGTTGGATCTATTAACAAGGTTGCTACATCAACTGGGGCAAACGCATCATCATTTGGGGCAAAAACAGTATAGTTTGCAGACAAATCGCTCAATGCCCCATCTAATTGTGCTGCCACAACTGCCGCCTCTAAAGTTGTATGATCAGGACTATTGACTACTACATCCGCTACTGTCGCATTTGGTGGTAATATTACTGCATCTAGCACATGCACTACACCATTCAATGTTTGAATATCTGCAATGGCTACATTTGCATTGTTGATCATTACTCCACCATTAGCATCTATTGTTACTGTAATATCTTGTCCAAATAGCGTAGTTGCTGTCTGGCCATCTGATAAGTC
>Ga0208671_10001372_pt1 | contig 10812 bp, 9 predicted proteins | sample ColrivemetaGS759_FD_187606 | JGI IMG/M metagenome (GOLD analysis project Ga0208671, IMG submission 187606) | Estuarine microbial communities from the Columbia River estuary - Ebb tide ETM metaG S.759 (SPAdes) (version 2) | ecosystem: Environmental > Aquatic > Marine > Intertidal zone > Estuary ...
TACTCTTTTTAAAGCAAGATAAGAGCCTTTGAGGCTGCCATGGGTCTCAACAGCCTCAAATGCGTAGTGGGAACATGATGGAAAAAAACGGCATCTCGGTCCGATTAAGGGTGAAATACAGTATTGATACCCTTTGATAAGTATCATTAATGCCTGTTTAACCATGGTATGCTTCGATCTTTTTAAAAAGTATCTCAACATCGACAATTATTATGTAATGTACGATCCACTGGATGATTACATAAAACATATCGATTGCTGGGGCAAATTCCTTACGCCCAACAAGGTGATCATCGGACAAGTATCTGAATCAGATTACAGGTATCCGGATTTTGAAGCAGCCGCTGATTTCTTTGCAAATACGATCAGTTCCTATGGCGTACCCTATGAAGTATTCCGGGTATTCACACCTGGCAACAACCTAACGACCCCATATACCAATTCAGTTATCGTCAACAATAAAGTCCTGGTTCCCCTGAGTGGAAGCCCCTGGGATGATGAGGCCATTACCGCTTATGAAAATGCCCTGCCTGGTTATAAAATTGTAGGGATAAACTACAACGCATGGTACAATACAGATGCACTACACTGCCGATCAAAAGGAGTAGCCGATCTGGGCATGTTATACATCGACCATATGCCTGTTCTGGGTTTAAAAGCCTATGAATCCAATATAAATTTAACAGCTGATTTTACAGCTTATAGTGGTTCTGATATCTACCAGGATTCTGTTTTTCTTTTTTATAGTGTAAATGGAAGCGATTATGAAACCAACTTATTTGAGTTTGAGGCACAGAATAACTGGAATGCAACTATTACCGGTTTGCAGCCTTTGGATGAAGTAAAATATTATATAGAAATTACGGATGTATCCGGCAGAAAAGCTACACATCCCTTTATCGGTGCAGCCGATCCGCATGAATTTAGTTTAAATGCTTTCGTACCTGAACTGATTCCGGATGCTGACACCTTGTATTTTGATAGCATAGACAAATTGACAACCGGACTCCAAACATCCATTTTCAACAATATGTTTTCTCCCACTCAAATCACAGAACTGATTGTTCCGGAAAACCCTGAGTTTAATGTGGAGGTCAATGATTTTCCTGTGGTCCCCTATGAGATGGGGGGAGTGGAAACACTAAATTTCACCGTATCTTTCACAGAGCCTTTTCCGGTTTCAGGAACGTTCATCATGGATAGCATCCTGATAAAAACAGCTAATTTTAGTTATCCGGTGATCTTTGTTGTAGATATTTCAGCAACAAATATTGTCACATCAGAACACAACAGAACGGTTAAGGTTTTTCCAAATCCGGCAACTGACAGCGTGCTCTTTTCCGTGAATACTCCTAGTTCCAAAAGTATGACTTTAGAGATATTCTCTTCAAATGGCATGATGGTATATCGCTCTTTTCAAAATGAACTTAATGCAACTTACCTTTTGTGGAACCTAAAAGATCAGGAAGGAAGAAAGGTTGAACCCGGACCGTACTTTTATCATTTGGAAGCAGGGTCCGAGACTATAAAGGGAACTATTATTGTAGAGTAGGGTTTGGAAAGGGTTTACATTTTTCTTCGCATTCTTTTTGGAAAAAGGTTGCTTTTTCCTCTTTTGGATTTGTTCAACTGATCATTAATATCCCTTTTTGAATACTCTTCGGTTTCACATCCATAACCGCGGGAGCAGGACTGTTGTGTCATACTAATAAAACCAAGTGCTCCAAAAATGAATAGAAATACAATTGTTCTCCGAATGTTTTTCATAGTTAATTTTATTTGCAAACCTTAAAACTACAGGAAAATTGTATGAAAACAACAAAAAATCCTGCTACGGTTCTATTTTTTATTTAAATGAATTTCCAGGGATTCCAATAGTTCCTTGCTTTTTTGATATAATTCTTTAGTTCCTTTTTCACCAGTTCCTGCATACAATGCCAATTCGCATTTACTCAAAACAGTATGGTAACCCGTGCATAAACCTTCAGCAACACCCTTGGACAAAAGAGCTTCTACTATCTTGTCCTTACTCAGGTCCTTTGTTGGTATGGAAAATTTATCCACAGCATATTTTAAGAGCGCATCCGATATTTCCTCATAAAATGATTTGTGCATATTCTTCGCTAGAAGTTCACTTGCTCTTTGTAGTCTTTTCATTGCTTCTTTGGAAGCCCGTTTTCTTCTGGTGATCTTCGGATCAATATTGCCTTGCTTAATTTTCCAATGTTTTAAAAGAAAGATAACCGGGAATGACAATAATAAAAGTACAATTAACGACCAGTAATAAAGAGAGCCAAAAAAATAATGATTGAGCCTACTGGTTTTGTTGTCCACCATAGGAGGTTGCAGCTGATATTTCATCAGAAATTCTTCTGGACTCAGGCTTTTTTTACTGTTTTCACCTGGTTTAACCTCCACGTAATAGTCGGGTGAACTCAGGCTGATGTATTTACTGCTGTCCGTATCAAAATAGCTGAATCTAAGTTTAATTTTTTGACGACCCGTTTCCATAGGAACCAGCAAATACTCAAAAGTCTTTTCACTAAAAATATCCTCACCGGAAGCATAGATATTCTCATTGATGACCTTCGGATCATATACCTGAAACTTTGAACCCAGATCCAGGTTCGGCGGTTCTATAAATTTTGACAGTCCGTTTCCTGTAATTTTGACATTGAAAGAAACAGCATCATCAGTTGTCATAAATCGTTTATTCAAGGATGTTTCCAATTTATAAGAACCCAGAGCACCATTGAAAGATTCTGGTGCATCTGGTGGTAAAGCCTTGACTATAACGCTATTTTCATTTGTGATTACAGGAAACTGTTTCGTACTACCCTGAAAGAATGAAAAAGGATCATTTCTTTGTACAATTCCCAAAGAAACCTGAACCGGATCAATTTTTAACTCACCCAATTTTTGAGGAAAAAGCGCAATGGTTTGAAGCACCTGCATCTTATATTCAACCCCATCAATAACGCTGAGTTGCGCCTGATTTCTGGTATTGATCGCCTGGGTGTAAAAACCTTCGTAATTTGGATCAGAAAGAAAATCAAAGCCCCTTACCTGAATTTGGGTATATAATACATAGCGCAATAATATTTGTTGCCCCGGATAAACGATGGAGTCGGAGATCTCAGCCCTCACAAACACATCTTTGTCCTGCGACCCATTTACCAGGTTTTTACCCTTTACTACCTTGACCTCAATGGGATCAGTATAGATTTTTGTACGATTTGAAACGATCTCTGCCGACCCAATTTTATATACACCCGGGTCACCCGCAAGCAGTGTATAACCATATGATTTTGATTGTGATCGCCTGCCATTTACAATACTGATATGGCTGGATTGATTCGGACCCGAAACGACCGTGAAACTACTCAGGTCCGGCGCTTTAAAACCATTTCCTGAATCATTCTTAATTACAAATTTTATTTCAAAATAACTACCGGATAAAACCTCTTTTGCATTCGTCTCAGCATAAAAACGAATCTGCGCATAACTTGCTTGTGCAGCAAGAAATACAAGTAATAAAAGCAGTAGGTTTTTGAAATGTTTTTTCATTTAAAAGCGAAACTAAAATTACGATTATATCTTTCTCTTCTTTTGGTCAAATTTTTTCTTTTTAACGGGTGGTTTCCCCTGTCTGAAAAAGAAATTATCAAAATTTTCATTTTCTTTTCCAAATAATTTATGTTCCTCTATTCCTGCCGGATTAGGATAAACCATCAGCGATAATGGTTCGGTTTCCATTATTTTATCTCCCGTTTTGAAACTAGCAGGATCAATGTATATCAGACCTTCTTTGACAGGTGTGATCACAAAAGTATAACTTGCTTTTTGAGAGACCTTCCCATTGGTCATATTAAAGCTTGAACTTGTATTTGGTCCGCTAACGATTTCAAAGCCATCAAACGATGGTTCTTCAAAATCACCAGCTCCATTCTCAATGATAAAACGTACTTCCAGAAAACTCCCTATCAAAATGGAGTCTGTGCTTATTTCAGCTTTGAAATTCACTTCCTGGGCACTAAGCTGAAACTGCAAACATAATAGACAGATTAAACTTAAATATTTCATGATGATTTGTTTTTACAATTTATGCTTACCAATCTTTATCGGTTTTCTTTTTCTGTGAACTTCCTCTTCTTAGTTTTTGCTGTATCTTTTTGTCCTCCTCCTCTATTGCTTTCAAAAGTTTCATTAATTCCTCTCTCGTTATCTGTTTTTGCATCAAACTATCTATTGCGGTTGAGTCTGGTGATTCCGGTTCCTGGGTTTCTTGTTGCTGGTTCTCTTGCTCCTCTTGCTTTTCTTGCTTTTCTTGCTTGTCTTGTTCCTGGCTGTCTTGTTGATCCTGGTCCTCCTGCTGCTCTTGTTGATCCTGGTCCTCCTGTTGTTCTTGATTCTCTTGTTGTTGCTGTTGTTCTTGTTGTTCTTGTTGTTTGAGCAATTGTCTGGTCAGGAACAGGTTGTTTTTGGCTGCTTCATCCCCTGGGTCCAAACGAAGGGCATCCTTATAGGCTTCAATACTTTTGTCCAGTTTTTGCTCGCTAAACCAGGCATTTCCTTTATTATAATACGCCCGGCTTTGAATCAACGGATCATTTGTGGTTGCTATCGCTTTATTGTATTGTTCCTGCGCTTCTTCATAGCGTTGCTGGTTGAACAAGCTATTACCCAAATTGAAATGTGCCTTAACGTCTGGTTCTTTCTCCAGCGCCTTTCTGTATTTTTCTTCGGCTTCCGGATAAGATCCTTTTGAATAGTCCTTGTCTCCCTTTTTTCTGAGTGAATGGGAGGTCTGGGCATCAACGGCCAAAGTGCCCACAATAATAAAAAATAAGATCCACAGCCGGCTTATCATGATTTTACGGACGATTTTCATCAATAAAAAAGAATGAAGAATGTCAGTTATGTTATTTTGAAACTTCATCAAATTATATGATTTATACATTTTCTGTTTTTAACCTTTCCGGAGAAACAAATTCAAGTACAAGGAAAAGAATTCCAATGATCAGGAAGTATTGGAAATATGAATCGAATGCTGTAAATGATCTTTGCTCCATTTCCCTTTTTTCGATATTTTCCAATTGCCGGACCAGCTCATCCACGGTAGATTCGCCTCCGAGTATTGAAAAATACTTCCCTCCACCGGCAGAAGCGATCTCGTCGAGCAATTGAATATTCACTTTACTTTTAACGAATTCACCATTTTGGTCCATTTTATAGCTTTCCACACCCATTTGATTGGTATAGGGAACAAAATCTCCTTCTGCCGTACCTACACCATAGGTAAATACGTGCATACCCTGTTCATAAACAGCTTTTGCTTTTGCGACGGCTTCCCCATCATGATCCTCACCATCTGTTATGATCACCAGAGCCCTTTGATGGTCTTTATCTTCCGAAAATGACTCGTCAGCAATTTGAATGGCTTCCACAATGGCCGTGCCCTGACTTGCGATCTGACCTGGATTGGCAGATTTTAAAAACATCAGTGCTGCAGCATAATCAGCGGTAAGCGGCATCTGGATGTATGCTTCTCCAGCAAAAAATATCAAGCCGATCCGGTTTCCCTTTAAAGCCAGGATCATCTGTTCCACCAATTTTTTAGCTCTTTCCAATCTGTTTGGCGGTATGTCCTGAACCATCATGCTCTGAGAAATATCCAAAGCAATGAATACATCCGAAGCCATTGCTTTGACCTTTTCCCGCTTGGTTGCCCACTGAGGATTACTCAGGGTAATAATCAACAAAGTAATAAAGGAAAGTATCAAACCAAACCGGATCCACTTATAATGGCTTTTCCAATCCGGAATCAACCGCTCAAGCAGTTTGCTATCAGATAATTTTTTCCGCTTTGACCGCCATTTTCTGAATTGATAAAGCATCAACAAAGCAATTACCGGAACAAGCAAAAGCAAATACAAATATTCTATGTGTTCAAATCTAAACATCTATACAGGCATTGTTCTAACGTAGGTGTATTTCAATAATATTTCAATCAAGATTATAATAAAACCAATCCATACAAAGAATTCAAATTCTTCACTATACCTCTTAAATACATTCAATTCAATCTCTGTTTTTTCCAGTGCATCTATCTCATCATATACACTTCTCAATTCTTCTTCATTGGTTGCCCGGTAATATCTGCCACCTGTTTCCCGGGAGATCTTTTTCAGCAGGTCCTCATCTATGTTAACCCTGACATAATTATAAAAGAATTCTCCCTGTCTGTTTTTACCAACCGGAGACTGTGCCAAACCATTAGTCCCTACCCCGATGGTATATACTTTTACGCCAAATTCCTTTGCAATGTCCGCAGCCGTTTCCGGATCAATATAACCCTGATTATTCACTCCGTCTGTAAGCAAAATAGCAACTTTACTAGCAGATTCGGCATCCTTAAGTCGGTTGATTGAGGCACTTAACCCATTTCCAATGGCTGTTCCGTCCTGCAATATTCCTGCTTGTATCTCTTCGATCAGGCCAGTCAGAACATCGTGATCGCTAGTCAACGGACAGAGGGTAAAGGCTTCTCCGGCAAATACTGTAAGTCCGATCCGGTCATATTCCCGGTTCGATATAAAATCTGTTGCCACCCGTTTGCTTGCTTCAAGTCGATTGGGTTCAAAGTCTTTTGAAAGCATACTACTGGATAGATCAAGGATCATCATGATGTCTATTCCTTCCGCCTTTACAACTTCTTCCTTTAAAGCCAATCTGGGTCGAGCCAGCGCAATAACCAGAAAAACAAAGGCAATCATCCGCAAAACAGGAAGTGCCTGATAGATCATAATCCGTAAACTTCTGCTTTCACCAATACCTCTCAGACTTGGAAGCGGGAAAAAATAATCAAACCTGGATGCCCTGAAGTATTTCCAGAATATCATCAGTGGCAATAATCCTAAAAGCAGGAAAAACCAGGGATTTTCAAATTCAATATTTTGAAACCAATTAATCAATTTCTTTCTTGTTTGTTGTTAATACGAATTGTGTGCTTTTTACAAAATCAACCGCCTGCTGAAAGAATCGTTCATGAATGTTTACATCCGGTTTCGCCTTGGCAAACTTCACCAGGTCTGCTATTTGTAAAAGATCCTTTAACATCTGAATGTCTCCTGTTTCAAGCTGGTGAACCTGCAGATCTGAAACGATCTCCTGCGTGGTACTTTCCAGCGCTTTTATCTGATATCTGTTTTCCAAATATTCCCTCAATATGTATGTAAGTTCAGATTGATACTCTTTAATAAACCCCTGCTGCCATAAACCTTTGCTTTTCAGCTCATCCAGTTTTTCCATTGCAATTTCATGGGCAGGTCTGACTATAACCGGTTCATTTTGTTTTTTAAACGCATTTATCCGGGCATGTTTCGGCCTTAAGATCATAAACAGGATCAAGGCAGTCAGTGCGATCGCAACAAACAACCAGGTGAAGTCCGCTAAATGCCAGCCTTCTCTTAGAATATCACTGATCGGCGCCATTTGTACCTCCTCTGCTTTAGAATCACCAGGAATATTGACATGGATCATCTGAGCCTGCCTCATCTCCGGTTTATATTTTGTCGTCTGTCCTGAAAGTTCATTTAGTTCCATTTCCTCTATCAGGATCATAAAGTCTCCCGATTCCCACATCTTCAAAACCAGTTCATTTTCTATTTCATTCTGTTCGTTCCTGTAAAACAAACCATTGGCATTCCCTTTTAAAATGTAATTACCGCTATTGTTCCATCTGCCTGCATCAGTTATCTCATAATCGATTCTGCCCCCTTTCATTTTGGCCACAACTGTATCTTCAGGCACCAATAATTTGTACACACCCAGCGAATCAAGTACGGATAGCTTAATGGACACCATTTCAAATTTCTGCTCAAGATTAATTTTCAAGGTCAATTTCAGGTCATCCCCCAAACCAATACTATCCTCATTTAAAACCATGCGAATATTGGCCTGCCCCATTGCCATAAGGAAAAAACAGAAAGTGATCAAAGTCGTAATTACGGTTCTTCTTAAAATTCTCATCTTATTCTTTTCTTAAAGAAATTTCTTAAAACCTTTACATAATCCTCCTTAACCTGAACCTCTATTGTATCCAGTCCAAGCTTATTGAATGATTCATTAAATTGTTTCCTTTTGGAGGCAAAAAACTTTTCATATGCCCGCCTTGTCCCGGCATTGGAAGTGTCTACCAGTTTTTTAATGCCACTCTCCATATCCACCAACCTGATCAGACCAACATTCGGCAATTGATATTCTGCCCTGTCATATATATGCATACCGATCACATCATGTCTTTTCGATGCTATTCTTAAAGGTGTTTCATACTGATCCGTCAGAAAATCAGACATAATAAAAACAATACTTCTCTTTTTAACAACTCCATTCAGGTATTCCAGGGCAACCTTCAGATCGGTCCCTTTACCCTGGGGTTCATGATAAATGATCTCTCTGATAATTCTTAATATATGTGATTTCCCTTTTTTGGGTGGAATGTATTGTTCAACCCGGTCACTAAATAAAATAGCACCAACTTTATCATGGTTAGAAATAGCGGAAAAAGCTAGAACACCACTAATCTCAGCATTGATATCGCTTTTAAAATTGCTTCTCGTTCCGAAAAATGAAGATTTGCTGATGTCGATCAACAGCATGACGGTCAATTCCCTTTCTTCTTCAAATACCTTAATATGTGTATCCCCGGTTCTGGCGGTAACATTCCAATCAATGTTCCTTACATCATCACCATAGGCATATCCTCTGACTTCTGAAAAAGCCATTCCCCTGCCTTTAAAGGCACTATGGTAATCCCCGGAAAAAAGGTGCTTACTAAGCCCTTTGGTTTTGATCTCTATCTTCCGGATCCGTTTTAATATTTCCGTAGCATCTATCATTCCGTATTCTTTTCCAATAACTTTTTTAGATCACTTCTTTTTCGCAGATGTTGCTCAATCTCATCGTAACGGATCAGCATCTCAAATTGCCCGAAGATCGTATCAAATGGACTACCTAGCAAAATACCTTCTCTGGTAAGATTGATCAGTTCAAAAGAGGCATTCTGTATTTTACCCCGACTCAGCGGATCTATAAATTCAGGCATTTCCCGTTTTTCATTTTCAATAAAATGCGATAAGAAAAATTCAAAATCAAAATCAGAGTTGAATTGGGAAAAAAGATCTATTTCCCGCTTATTCCGGATGGAATAATTGATCACCCTGCTTTCTACATCCGTATTCCAGCTTTTTTGAATGTTCCACTTACCACTGATTATCTGATCGTTCCAATAATAAATATCAAACCATGAAATAGCAAAAAACTCAAGCCGCTCATCCATATCCATTTGGGATTCAGTAAGCGTTTCAAGTTGCAATTTCAACTGCTTTCTCATTTCCATCAACTCCTTTTTTACAACATGGGCCGCTCCGGGGTCACTCAGTTCCGGAAACTCTATCGCCATAAAGTAGGCATTTTCCATCACAGTCTCTAAACCGGTTTGAACGTGGTCCATTAATACAAAGCTATATCTGGAAACTTCTTTTCCCTCTTTTTTTCCGATCAGATCCAGTTTATCCCTTTGTATATTGAGATGATATTCGAAGCTTTTGTCCTTCATGTTATCAAAATCCAAAGAAACACTATTGCAGGAATTATTCAGGCATTTATATTTGATTCCTACCATCGTTCTGGAAGTCGGATCAAACACGGAAACAAATGTTGAGTCAGCGACATTTCGGTGAATGAATATCTCAAGAAGCATATTTCCAAAATTGCCGGTATAACTGCGAATTTCCTGGCTATATGTTTTTTCTAAACCCGGGTTCCAGAGCTCATCCACCATCACTATTTCATGGGTCATTTTACCGCTATTGCTTTGCCAGGAACATATATATTTTTCGTGATCTCTCTTTATTTTCCAGTAACCCGATTGCTGCCCTTCTTTATCGTATTCAACAAGGACCAATTCATCATTTACATATCCTCCGTCTAGTTCAAATTGAATGTTGTCATCAGGAAAGGAAATAAATCCGGTCCAATGATCTTCATCAAATGCAAATCGCATCTGTGCAAAAAAATAATCATTGAAATATCCAACCAGCTGAAGATACTCAACCGAATGATCCGATTCAAGTTGTTCCGCCAGTTCATGTTTCCAGTCCTTATCGACCTGAGCAAATAGGCCTGAACCCATCAAAATACCCAAAAAGACAGACAAAATCAACCTACTGACTGATTGCCTGAAACAAGCATGAGTAATATGAATAAATAAGCCGGACATTCTGATAAGAATTATTTTAAGGTACTTCTATTGTATTGATGATCTTTGTTATAATGTCTTCCGTTGTAATATTTTCTGCTTCTGCCTCGTAGGTCAATCCGATCCTGTGTCGGAGAATATCGTGACTGATGTTTCTTATATCTTCCGGAATCACATAGGCACGCTGATTTAAAAAAGCATATGCTTTCGCAACAAATGACAGCGCAATACTAGCTCTTGGAGAAGCACCGTATCCAATCAATGGAACTAACTCATCAAGATGAAAGGCTTTTGGATCCCTCGTTGCAAAAACGATATCCAGTATATAATTATGGATCTTTTCATCCATGTATACTTTTTTTACCATTTCCCTTGCTTTTAAAATGGTGTCAGATTTAACAACGGGTTTGATCTTTTTTGCCGTTTCTCCTGATATGCTTCGTTTGATGATCTCCATTTCTTCCTCTCTTTTCGGATAATCAATGATCACTTTCAACATAAAACGGTCAACCTGAGCTTCTGGAAGCGGATAAGTGCCTTCCTGTTCAATA
>Ga0208671_10001379_pt1 | contig 10779 bp, 8 predicted proteins | sample ColrivemetaGS759_FD_187606 | JGI IMG/M metagenome (GOLD analysis project Ga0208671, IMG submission 187606) | Estuarine microbial communities from the Columbia River estuary - Ebb tide ETM metaG S.759 (SPAdes) (version 2) | ecosystem: Environmental > Aquatic > Marine > Intertidal zone > Estuary ...
CTCTTACGACTTTAGAAGAATCTGATTCATAAAGGATATGTATTCCCTCGATGAAATCATTTTCAAGTTCGGTAACCTCGGCTGTTGCTTGGTTATTTTTTAATTTTTTCAAGGCTTCAATTCCATTTTCAAAATCCTGTTCTGACCATAAAGGATGGTTGTAGGTCATGGCTTCTCCCCAATAGGACATGAGCATTTCAGGATCTGTTTTTTGAGCTTCTAAAAATGCGTCTCTTGAATCGGCATATTCAAAACTATGGAGCAAAAGAAGTCCTTTTTCAAATTGAGGCACCGCATCTTTGTTTCCACTGACCTCGATATTTACAATGCCAAGGTAGCTTACTTCTTTATTTTCCTGCTTACAGGAAAAAAGCACTATCAAAAATAGAAAGAGTATTTTTTTCATGGATTTTATATTTTAGATGAACATATATGATGAAATTACAATTCATTTATAAATAGCTTAACCACCATTTTTCCTTATTGTTAGCTTTATACGTCATATACATTTTTGATAATGGATATAATAGAATAACAATGCCTATCCAAACCAAATAAACAATCCAAAGTGGGTAACCATAATTATCATATTGGTGGCTTTCCCATTTATCATTGCTCATTAGCATTAGTCGCCAATCTTTGCCCGTAATTGTCAGGCCAAACATAGCAAACAGGTGAATGAAAAGGACATGTAGGATGTAATAGAAAAACGGTACTCTTCCAAAAACTATAAAAAAGTTAGTGAGTTTGTTTTTTACGTGTTCCACTGAAGATAAAAATAAAAGAGCTGGCCCTATAGTAATCAACAAATATGCAAAGGAGGGTGGATATTTGGTCACATTTAGAAATGATAAGGTCGTATAGACGAAATCTTTTTGGGTGCTCCAAGGTGTCAAATCTCCGTACACATTAATGCTTCTTAAAATGACAAATAGCGAAATGGCTCCTAATCCCAACCATAGCAACCATTTTTTTCTCATCTCAGTTTTAAATTCGAAAGAATAAAATTTTCCAAAACAATATCCTAGTGCCATAACACCTATCCACGGTAAGATGGGGTATTCAAGGTAAATACCGACTCGGTCAGACAATGGGATAAATGCCGGTTGATGCAGTATGTACCAGATAATCGCCCCAAAACTCAATCCTTCCATTCTTATTCCATCAAGAAAATTATGCCCTGCAATTAGTAGAATTGCCAATACCAGTAAGGCTTTTGGTGGAAGATAAATTAAAACTGACAAAATCATCATAGAAGCACCGATAGCCCATAAAACCTGAAATATGAAAAATTCAAAACTTGTGTCGAACCACCAGATAAAATTAACGACCACTTCGCCAATGAATATCAGCCAAAGTCCACGTGTAAAAAGAAATTTAAACAACTCGGTCTTTGTCCTTTTGCGACCCCATAGAAAGGCTGAAGTTCCAGTAAGAAATATGAATACAGGGGCACAGAAATGAGTGATAAATCTTGTGAAAAACAAGATAGGTGTTGTTGTTGCCATGTCTGTTGGATCATAAACAAAAGCGCCAAAGTGAAAAAAGTCCCGGGTATGGTCTAAAGCCATAATGACCATGACCACTCCTCGCAAAAGGTCCAAGGATTCTATTCTGCTTTTGTTTAGGTCATTCATAAGAATTGAATTTGTTAATTGAAGTACATAAGTCCACTATTAATAGCTGGTTGAATTTACGGTCCGCTATGTATTTGAAAACTAAACCGAACGAGTCTTTAGTTCGAAAATTTTTTCCAATTAGTCGTAAAACTTTTCCGTAGTCCAATTCTGTCAATAGCGGAAATAGCTTCTCGTAACCTATGGTCCCTTTTAATTTATTTTTTTCCATTGTCTAATGATTGGTTATAATGAAGCACAACGCTTGTGTATGTGACGTTGCGGGCTTTTGAAATACCTAACTATCCCACGACACAAAACGTATTTTGAAAACTAAACAATAAAATTAAGCTGAGCCCCGCAATGATCACATACATGTTGTTGTGCCTTCGTTTTACTTTATTCACTTTTCCCTAATTGAAACTTCTGAATTTTCTTATTGCGAATATCTGCAACATAGATTGTTCCTTCATCATCAATCGCAATGTCGTGATATAGTGTATTCGGATTATTGAATTGCATGTCGAGATTCAAATCAAAATCAAAACGTAAAATGCTGGAAGCCTTTGCAATGGAGTCGTAATCAATTGCTAAGAGATAATTGTTTTTGTGGTCAACAGCAACTGAGTATAATAGGTGTGCTGATTTATTTTGCCATTGGGTTAAAAAATTACCTTCTGAATTAAATTTTTGAATCCTGTTATTTTCACGATCAGCAACATATACATTCATGTTTTTGTCTAAGTCGATACCATGAGGTGTATTAAACTCACCTGCATTAGTTCCTTTGTTTAAAATGCGGTCAGGGCCATTTTTACCCCATTCAAACATAAATGCATGATTCTTAGAATATTTAACCACCCTACTGTTTCCATAGCCGTCACTTACATAAAATGAGCCGTCAGGTGCAATAGCTATATCTGTTGGTAGCTTAAAGTGGACTGAATCGTTACCACGAATAGTTGCTTCACCAATCTCCTTAAGTTGTTCTCCATCTTGGTTGAATTTTAAAATTTGTTGTAACCCAACATCTGTTATCCAAATATTATTGTCTCCATCAATTTCCAATCCATGTGGCATCAGAAATAATCCTGCACCCCAATCTCTCAAAACATCCCCGGTTTCGCTATCTATGGTAAAAATCGTATTGTTTTCAATTTTTTCTTCTGGTGGTGGAAACATCCAAGGTCTTCCTGCTCGATGAAACACAACAAGGTTGTTTTCTCTATCTATGCCTAATCCAGTGGGCTGTCCTAAAACAAAACCTTCGGGTAAATTTGGCCAGTCCTTTACGAGTTTATAAGAATCATGAATTACGTTTTCTGTTGCTATCTTTTTCCCATTCGATTGATTGCAACCGATAATAAAAAGTATTGTAAATAAGTACAAGAATACTAATTTTCTATAGTTCATCTTTTTCGTGTTTGGTTAAAATGAGGCACAACGAGTGGATATGTTTACTAGTAGCTATACCCACACTATATATATAATTTATGGTAGCTATACCCACCCATATTGGCAGGGTATATAAACCTTTTCAATTATTAAGAAAATTCGGAAATGTATTGTACCGTTTTTTTTATTCTAATTAAAAACTAAATATACTAATTCTTTGACTTTTCAATCATATCCATTAATATTTCTTTTGGAGTAATGTTTTTGTAGAGGTCTTTTAATTGTTTTTTATTTAAACTTTTTTTATTTAATGTTATTATAACTTTGGTGAATACTTATCAAGACTATGACCGTATTTGAAACTTCTTACTTATGCAATAACATTAGGCTCCACATCATAAACAACCTCAACAAAGAACTAAACTAAAAAATAAGCAAAAGGAAAGCTAACCACTTCCCTTTAATCTATTCATCTCTAAGCTTATTTTCTTCTGCACAACTTTCCCGTAACTATCTTGAGTTATTTTCATGCTAGAATGCCTAATATAATTAGTGTCAAGTATAACAGACCTCTTTAATTTTTGATAAAAAAGTTGGCAACTTGACTTTGACAACTTTGACAGGTTATTTATAGCTTTTTTAAAGGTACCGTTATATGAGTACTATATTTATCTAAGGAAGAATGTTACGGAATACCGTAGTTGTCATTTAAAACTTTGCAGAATACTTATCAAGACTATGTCCATATTTAAAACTTCACAATAAATTACAAAGCAACCTTTAAAAAGGTTATTTCGTCTTTGTAAAATGTCATTTGAAACAAAATATATAGAAATATTAAATATTTTGTTTTTATTTACCTACTATAACCTAAAGTTGTCCATTTCTCTCTTATCCCATATCCTATATCGGGTTGATTTAAAGAAACTACTTATCATAAATAATCTAATACAAAAAGGATGAGAATAAAAAATAATAGGCTAACATACGTATGTATTGCAATAATATTGTTTAGCCTGCTGGGGAATAATATCCTTAAAGCGCAACAATCAAATGGCGTATGGCAATATAATGCAGCGTTAGAGGGTGATAATTGCAGCTCTTATATAAAAATTCTTGATGAGTATGATGAAAGCGGGCCTAGTTATGAACTTGTCAATGAAGTTAGTGACTGGATGGCTAGATTACCCGACAATAAATTATTAAGTGAAATCTCCATTCCTGGCAGTCATGATTCTGGGTCAGAATATGGGGCCTATGGGTATGCAGTTAATCAATCTTGGAATATTAAGCAGCAACTTGAAGCAGGTATCCGGTTTTTTGATATCCGATTAAAACCTGATCCACAGGATTATGATGGATTAGCTGTTTATCATGGTGCTTTTGGTCAATTTTTAGATAATACTTGTGCTGATGCCAATGCTACATTTTATCAATGTCCCCGTTTAACTTTTATGCAAATACTTACCTGGATGGATGACTTTTTAAAGAATCATCCAGGAGAGGCGTTAATTATGGAAGTTGCATTTGAGAGTGGGCCTGAAGACTCAGATAATCCAGAACCTGAAAGAAATGAATTTGTTAGAAGACTTAAACAAACTCTTTTTATGGATAATAATGGAGAGCCAGGTATACAGGTAGGTTCTGATAGCGAGAGATTTCCAAATTTAATTAAAAACTTTTATAAAGTAGACTCAATTATTACAATACCAGGAAAATTTGACCAAAATATAAGGTCTCTGGGGGAAACTAGAGGTGGTCTTTGGCTTTACAAGGTTCATGAAGCTGGTTCACAAAAGGGTTGGTATAAAGATAACTTACCATTTGAATTTACTTATGAGCCTATTGAAAAAGATAATTTATGGAATTCTCCGAGTTTTATTTTAAGTAATTCTGTAACAACTCATATCGAAAATGCAAGTAATCTAGGCAAAACGTCTTGGGTACAGACTTGGTGTAATGGTATCTATTCGCTAGGGGAAATTCCAGTAAAACCTGCAACAGTGGCAGGTGAAGTTAATGGTGCTGTATTTAATAAATTAAACACATTTGGAAGTAAAAGGAATGTGGGTACCATTGTTATGGATTTTCCGGGTGAAGGATTAATATATCGAATTATTAAAACAAATTTCATTTATGAAAAACTGGTGGATTTAACGGTCGGAATTGACTGTTACCATAGCATTTGGGAGGGTGGTGCAACAGGCAGTCGTATTAATGTAAAACTTTACAATGGAGGATTCCTGATGGGCGAGGTTGATAAAGTTCCCGGGTGCAATGGTATTGGAGACTCATATTTCCAGATTAAGAAAGTAATGCGGGCTATGCCCCAGGACTATACACACTTTATTGTGGAAAATCTAAACCCAGATGAAGGGGACGGTTTTGGGGTTGATGAAATATACATCAGCCAGACCCGTTACGGCCTGGGTTGTGATGATGGCTTAGCTACGGACGCTGAGCTTGAAAAATGGGGAGTAGATGCAGGAGGTGTCTGGTGCGTTGGAGTTGATGGCGATAATGAATATGGGTCTAATGCCGCATCCGGAGCCTGTCGTAAGTCCTGGTCATTTTTTTCAGGTGGCGCAACGCATCACGGTAATAGTTCTGCTCCCGCAACATTTACAGAAGAACTCAATTATTATACCCAGGGTTGTTTCCCTTTGGAAGAGCAGGTATTTACTGTCAAAAATCAACCTTCTATCCGGCCATTCCCGGTAGCATATTGTGGTCCAAACGCTCCGCCGGTTATTTTTGAAAAAGATACAACCCTCACAGCCAGCTATACCCTTCCCGTGGGTAACAGGATGATTGTAAATAGCGGAGTAGTGCTGACCATACCCCGGGGAATGGTGTTAACAATCGAGTCAAAAAGCAGCCTCACAAACTTTGGAACGATTGTAAACCTTGGCCAGATATTAATTAGAGAAAATGCTACTGCTGAAAATAAGCCGGCAGGTATTATTAACAGTCCCGGCTTGTATATTAACATTGGAGAGACCCTGAATGAAGGGGCAATTTACAGCCCAATAGGATATTATGGCAGAGGAAAGGGCGGAAAACAGACACTTATTAATCCCGTAGAAACAGCTTTTTTTCTTGGGACTGATATCGAAGGCGGACAATCTATTTGCGAGGATTGGCTGAAAACTGAGGGAATCTACGGGGGAGGTGTTTGGAGTTCTGCGACCAATACCTGCACCATAGATAATTTCTTAATCAAGGAAGACCGCTCACTGATAGTGAATGAGGGAGTAACACTTAAAATAAATAGCACACTGTTTAACAATGGACGTATTGACAACCGTGGCACCATTAACAACGATAATGGCACCATCAACCAGTGTGGAGAATACAAGGGAATTGACCCGAGCGACCCGAACTCATTGCCTCTTGTCTGCTTAGAGAGTGAAGAGCAAGCCACATGTCAACAGTTGGGTGGTCAGTGGAACGAAGTTACACAGACGTGCACACTGGACGGCAATCCAACAATTCTTTTCGGGACGACCCTTACTATTAACCCGGGCGTAACCTATTCGATAAGAGGAGATGGAATCCTTACCAACGAGGGCAGTATTGTAAATTATGGCAATATTTTAAACAGCAATAGAATAATTAACACCTTGGATGCGGATATTATTAATTATGGTGAATTCATTATGCAGCTTGATTCTGATTTTGGGCCTGTCCTAGTAAACGAGGGTAATCTCAGAAATAACGGAATTTTCCGGAACGTATATGATTATAATGGAGGAGTCGAAGGTTTGGGTTATTTTGTAAATCAATGTGGCGGTGTAATTGAAAATATCATCCCATTTGGCGTTATTTATGAAGCCTTCCCGGAAAGTATTCCCCCGGTTGCCATTGCAAATGATTTTACTATCCTGCTGGATTCCACCGGTAATTCTGAACCCATCTCATCACTGGATATAGATAACGGGAGCAGTGACAATTGCGGGATTGATTCCATGTCGTTAAGCCAGACTGTTTTTGATTGTTCCAATGTGGGCCCTAACACGGTCATTTTAAGTGTTACTGATAATTCCGGAAACCTGGCAACGGATTCATTTGTTGTGTTTGTGGAAGATTATTTTTCACCTGTGATCATAAGCAAGTCCGAATTTTTAACTCTGCGCTTAGACAACACAGGCCATGCATCCATTTCAACAGAAGATATAGATAATGGAAGTTCTGACAATTGCGGGATCAAGTCAATGTCGCTTAGCCAGTCGGATTTTGATTGCAGTAATATTGGGGCCAATACGGTTATATTTACCGTTACCGATAATTCCGGAAACACATCATCGCTAGCCATAGCTGTAATTGTGGAGGATATAACTCATCCCCTTACAGTAATACAGCCAGGTTGCGACAACGAAACAGGGTCTATCGAGATAGGCGTAATAAATGAGAACGAAACTTATAGTTTTGACAATGGAGCCACTTTCCAGGCTGGTAATTCCATGTCAGGCTTAATTGCAGGGGATTATAATATCGTTATTAAAAGCCCGGAAGGCTGCACTGCAAATATTACGGTAATACTGGATGAGTCCTCAACCCCGGCACAGCCAGTAATCAGCTCAGAAGGGAGTGATCCGGATCTGCAGATTCTTACCGCTGACAGCGCTTTTGCCTATGGCTACCAGTGGTATAAGGATGGAGAACCCATTACCGGGGCAACTTTTAAAAGCCTGGAAGTTTCCGAGTTAGGATCCTACACCGTGGTTGCGCTCTCAGAATACGGCTGTGTGAGTGAAGCCTCAATTGCCTATATTGTTTCTAGTTTAGGTACAACAGTTGATTTTAACTCTCTGGATTTTCGATTATATCCCAATCCTGTTTCTGATGCATTCACGGTATCATTCGGTAATAATCCTGGAAATAAAATTGTAACTATATATGGATTGACCGGAGTACAGTTGGACCGGCAGGAAGTAAGCGGCAATTATGCAAAGTTTACCGTGAAAGAGTACTCTTCTGGAATTTATTTTGTTAAGATAGTTTCAGAGGTTTCGGTCAGGACTACCCGGTTTATCAAGCAATGAGAATAGTTGCCGGGGCACGTATTGTTTCAACTTATAAAGTAGTTAAAGAATAAAATAAATTAGTCATCTCAATCATATTAATAATTTTTAAAATATAAAAGGAGGCTGTAACGCCTCCTTTTTTGACTAACTCGCTTTTTTATTTTATCATTTGCCCATTATTTCAAAATTAAGCCAATTTAATATTGAATATTTGTTGAGATTATGACCGTATTAATAACTTCTAACTTCTATAATGGTGTTATGCTCAGAATCAAACAACCTTAATTGTTTATATTTGATTTATAATTAATCAAAATAAAATTATGATTTTAGGAGTTTCAGAATGGTTAAGCGGTAAATTAGGGTGGAATACTTCTCATATCCGCATTGCCTTTGTAGTATCAGTATTATTCTTTGGAGTTGGTATTGGACTTTATTTAATTCTTTGGATAGTTAAAATGTTTTCAAAATAAAAGGGAAGCTAACCACTCCCCTTTAATCTATTCATTTCCAAACTTATTTTCATTTCTACTATTCCGTTAAAGAGCACCTGTTAAAAAGTGGACGTTTTTTATAGTTTCTTATATATAGAGGCATACTAAAAAGTTAAAAGTGTCCATAAATTAACAGATAAACACAACTGTAATAAAGAACACTGATTTGATATCTAGTTCTTTCTGCGCAGTTATTCTTTATTATTAATAAATTATTGTTTTTCAACGTAATGCATGTGCCTTCAATGACTTTTAAAAGGTTTATAATTCTTCTAGGAGACCATTTATCATTTAGCTTTATAAAGCCATAAATGGCTAATCCACCAACTACTAATATTCCTATAATAGCACAGAAATAGTTTTTTTAGTCCTTTAAATATTTATGTATGCTTTTTCCTTATATTTGGTTTAGGACCTATAAGGTGTATATACCTACCGTATATGGCAGGATATGTTTACTTTTAAGTATATATATATAATGCGGGTATATACACCAGTGAACATATCCCTACGTTGTACAAAATCATGAAAAAACGAACAAGACTATATAATTTTATAATTGATTCGATAATATTTTTTATTATCGTACTAGTTTTCTCAATACTGTTAAAAGAATATATTGAAAGACAAAATTTAAAATATTTAATGATTTTATTATATTACCTATATTATTTTATTTTAGAGTTAACAATTGGTCAGACAATTGGAAAAATAGTTACTAAAACTAGAGTTGTAAATATAGATAATAATGGAAAACCAAATTTTACAAGAATACTTATTAGGACAATATCGAGATTAATACCAATTGATTTTTTATCTTATTTGTTCTCATCGAACGGAATTCACGATATTTTATCCAAAACGGAATTAAAGAAAATATAAATTAATTATTAACCTAAATTATAAAGAATGAAAAAAATGAAAAATCTGATTGCAATAGGATTAGTTGCAATAATGATGTCGAGTTGTGCGACAGTTTTTGGAGGAAAAGTAACTGCTCACCAAAAAACAAAACCAAAAGCAGGAGAAGAGCAAAGACAAGTACGAGTTGTTGCTTTAATTGCTGATATTTTACTTTTTTGGCCTGGAGCGATTGTTGATTTTGCTACTGGAGCGATTTACAAGCCACAAAAATAACTTTGTACAACAAAGAACTAAACTAAAAAACAAGCAAAAGGGAAGCTAACCACTTCCCTTTAACCTTTTCATCTCTAAACTAACTCGCTTCTGGACAATCTTATTGAAACACTTCTAAACAACTTTATTGTATAAAAAAAGGCAAACAGATGTTCACCTTTTTTACCCAAATCTACCATGAACTTAACCTACTTATGTTATGGTGACACTAAAGTAAATAATACATATAAATAGTAAAAATATTTTAGTTGAACTTCTTATTTATAAGCTTAAAAGAAATAATTAGTTTTTAATTGTAATACAAAACACTATTTAAAGACGTATAAAAAAAGAGAACCATCCTTTGCAGAACAATTCTCTATTTGCTATTAACCAACCTCTCACAGTCGATAAGACAACAAATTAAGTAGTCTTTTATTGATTAAAAAAGGACTTATGATAGATTGTGCTTATATCATTATCAATACCTCTTAATTGTTTTTCTTACATTAAATTACTCAAATTGAGTATTGTACATCCTACTTTTATTTTCTATGTTTACATTTCTATTAACCAACCAACCGTTAATAATTTGATTGTGTCTAAAAGGAATTTCTTCTTTTTAGGCATTTTTTTTACTTTTTATTAATCTAAAACAGCGTAAAACCTAATGTAATTATTGATTTAAGTACTTACAAGACAATATTAGAAATATGGTAGATGTTAGAGGTGATAAAAGAACTCATTTTTATAGCACTGGCAAGGCTTTAGCGTGTTTTGACTGCACTACATCACAGACCAATTATCATCGCTTAAATAGGCTTTAAAATGGCTTAATATGACCTCTAAAGATGTGCTTCATTGCTATTAATTAACCAACACTTAGAGAACTACACACATCTAAAGAAGTAATATCAAACAGGCTAAAATAAATATATTTTATAATTAGGCAAAAAGTTTCTCTTGTCTTTTCTGTTTTCATTGGCATTGTTTATTTGTAATGCAATCAATATCCCAATAACTACCAATACTATTTCACCAATAGCATATCTCAAATATTTTATTGGCTTGTTATCGTCTGCTAATGTTTTACGGATTTTTCTAAAGAATGGTATCATTGGTTAGCGGCTA
>Ga0208671_10001389_pt1 | contig 10728 bp, 9 predicted proteins | sample ColrivemetaGS759_FD_187606 | JGI IMG/M metagenome (GOLD analysis project Ga0208671, IMG submission 187606) | Estuarine microbial communities from the Columbia River estuary - Ebb tide ETM metaG S.759 (SPAdes) (version 2) | ecosystem: Environmental > Aquatic > Marine > Intertidal zone > Estuary ...
TGCAAGATTAGTTATTATTTCGTTGTTTTTGTGATCAGTACTTTTACTTAAAAAGGAATTTTTAATTGTTTCGATATTTTTAACTTCTTTGTTTTTCGTTAAAAAAGACATTGTAAAATAATATAACAAATCATTTTTAATGGTTTGGTTGCTTACTAAGCTGTCAATCAATTTTAATTTATCAAGATTATAACAGGCAGAAGCACTACTAAAATGATTTTCTTTGGAATGATCTAAATGCTTTTCAAGTGATAAATTATTAAAATTTGACCTCAAAAAAGAGTTATAACTTAAATACTCTAAATAGCCTTCTTTATTATAATCAACATCTTTTCTATAACTATAAAAGTCTTCTGGTAACTCTTTAATTACGGTCCTATTGTTATAACCGAAATTTATAATTGGATAAATTTCTTTGCTTGAATAGTAATTGTAATTAATGTTGGCCTCAGCAATTTCCTTAAATAGTGTTGAGGTTTTATTTTTATTTATAAAATCATTTAGTGCTTTATTTTTCTTCTTTTTAATTTCATCAATTTTAATCTCAAATACAGTGGGATCTAATTGACATAGTTTAAAAATCTCCTTTTCAATGATTTCATTTTGTAAAAATTCATTGATAAAATAGTTGTTTTTATCAGCTCCAGCACCACTATAAACCAATGATTCATCAAAATCAAAAGTATTTAATCGCAGCATAATGCTGTCATTTGGTTCTATTAAAACCATTTGGATTTCACTGCCATGTCTGAATGTGTAAAATCCAGATTTAAGATTATTAATTTTATATAAAAATCTATTATGGTCGTCTAGTTTAATAGTATCTAAGACTTTATCAGCTTTTAAAAGCGTAACAAAGTCGTCATTTGGATTAATGATTTCACCACCTAAAAAAGCATGTTCACCTGCCTCTTTTATCTCATTTTTACAGGCAAAGAGTGATAAAGCTATTATTATATTAAATATTAAAATTCTCATAATTTTGACCCCTCAATAGCTTGGGAATTTAAAGCCATCGTCATACAAATTTATAGGTTGCAATCAAGATGTGTTGTTAAGACGCTGTTAAATATTTGATAATTTAGGGTAGTAGTTTCATATTCAATTTGTTATAAGTATAAATTCAGCACGTTATATATCAAATTTCCATTAAAAAATAAACAAACTAAGTTTCGTCTTACGGTTTGATTTTTCTACTTTTGCAGAAAATTCAAAACAACCTTTATGTTATCAGTTTCAAACCTTTCAGTACAATTTGGTAAACGCATTTTATTTGATGAAGTAAATACAACATTTACGCAGGGTAATTGTTATGGAATAATTGGTGCTAATGGTTCTGGGAAATCAACTTTCTTAAAAATAATTTCAGGTAAACAAGATCCAACATCTGGGCAGGTTAGTTTAGAACATGGTAAACGTATGTCTGTTTTTGAACAGGATCATAACTTGTATGATGAGCATACTGTTTTAGAGACCGTTTTAATGGGTAATAAGCCTCTGTTCAAAATAAAAGCGGAAATGGATGCTTTATATGCTGATTATTCTGATGAGAATGCCGACAGGATAGGGGAGCTTCAGGTTCAGTTTGAAGAAATGAATGGCTGGAATGCAGATAGTGATGCTGCATCGATGCTTTCAAACCTAGAAATTAAAGAGGAATTGCATTACACATTAATGAAAGACCTTGATGGAAAACAAAAAGTACGTGTGTTATTGGCTCAGGCTTTATTTGGTAATCCTGATGTATTGATTATGGATGAGCCTACCAATGATTTGGATTATGAAACTATTTCTTGGTTGGAAAACTTTTTGGCTAATTATGAAAATTGTGTTATTGTAGTATCGCATGACCGTCACTTTTTAGATGCGGTTTGTACCCATGTTTCAGATATTGATTTTGGAAAAATTAACCATTATTCTGGAAACTATTCATTTTGGTATGAATCTTCTCAATTAGCTGCGCGTCAACGTTCACAACAAAACAAGAAGGCTGAAGAAAAGAAAAAGGAATTAGAGGAATTTATTAGACGATTTTCTGCTAACGTAGCTAAAAGTAAGCAAGCGACTAGTAGAAAAAAGATGATTGATAAATTGAATATTTCTGATATTAGACCAACGAGTAGGCGTTATCCAGCCATCATTTTTGAAAGAGAAAGAGAAGCTGGTGATCAAATTTTAAATGTTCACGACTTAGAAGCTTCAATTGATGGAGAATTGCTATTTAAAAATATAGATTTAAATCTGGCAAAAGGTGATAAAGTGGTGGTTTTCTCAAAGGATTCAAGAGCTACAACAGCATTTTACCAAATATTAAATGGTAAAGAAAAAGCTAAGGCTGGTAAATTTTCTTGGGGAATTACAACAACACAATCATATTTACCACTTGATAATAGTGAGTTTTTTAATAACAATTTATCATTAGTTGATTGGTTGAGACAATGGGCAACTTCTGAAGAAGAAAGAGAAGAAGTATATATTCGTGGGTTTTTAGGAAAAATGATTTTTAGTGGAGAGGAAGCTCTAAAAAAATCAAACGTACTTTCAGGAGGCGAAAAAGTGCGTTGTATGTTAAGTAGAATGATGATGCTTAGAGCCAATGTATTGATGTTAGATGAACCCACAAATCACTTGGATCTTGAAAGTATTACTGCTTTCAATAACTCTTTAACAAATTTTAAAGGCACTATATTATTCACAACTCATGATCATGAATTTGCTCAAACTGTGGCTAATCGGGTAATTGAGTTAACTCCGAATGGCATAATTGATAGACACACTACCTTTGATGAATATATGCAGGATCTAAAAATTAAGGAGTTACGTTCAAAAATGTATTCTGTTACAGCTTAAAAATAGATTAGTCTTTTAAGGTAGACCTAATTTCCTCAACTATGGGGACTGCTTTATCTACTTCATCTTTATGAACATAAATACGTTGAAGATTTGGATTAGAAGCACCAAAAACTGAGATAAGACCAGATTCTGTTTCGTCTTTTACTACAGCATTAATACCTATTTCTTCAAGAGCATTAATCATTTGCTGAACAATAATAAAACTTCCTGTGTATATTTTTATATAGTTAGAATCTTTCATTGTTTTAAAAATTTAGGTTCTCTTAAAGATACGATAATTTGATATAAGAGTTTCCTTAAATTAAGCGTTTTACAAGAAAATATTTTTTAATTAACTGTTAACAGTTTTCTATTTGTTTAATAATTAATATTTTAAAGTTTAGTGAAAAAAGATACAGTATAATTCTTCAATGAATCTAAAGGGTTTGAATTTATTGTTGAGAGCGGTTCTTTAAACGAGTATTTTGTGCACTGCCTTGTTTAATTGGCAAAATTACAGAAGGTAATAAAGTTGAATTTGAATTAAAAGACGGTGCAAAATAATTTAATTCTGTGCTTTATCAACAATTATTCTGTTTTCTCTGTTTACAAGTTCCCAAGCAGTATAAAAAATAAGCTTAGCTCTTTTTGCCAATAAATCATATTCTATTTTATCTGGGGTATCTGAGGGTCTGTGATAATCAGCATGCGTCCCGTTAAAATAAAAAATTACTGGAATGTTATTTTTTGCGAAATTGTAATGATCGGACCGGTAATAAAATCTGTTTGGATCATTATCATCATTATAGGTGTAATCAAATTCCATATTAAAATATTTCTTATTCACTTCTTCAGAAACAGTATGAAGCTCAGTACTTAATTTATCAGATCCAATCAAATATAAATAATCAGTATTATCTATATGTTTCGGATCAATACGCCCTATCATATCAATATTTAAATCAGCAATGGTGTTTTCTAAAGGAAAAACAGGATCTACATCAGTATAATATCTTGATCCGTAAAGTCCTAATTCTTCTCCGGTAACATGAAGAAATAATATTGATCTTTTCGGCCTGTTTCCATCATTAACGGCCGCTTTAAAAGCTTTAGCAATTTCTAAAACAGCAACAGTTCCCGAGCCATCATCATCTGCACCATTATTTATTTGCCCGTCACTTGAAATTCCAATATGGTCTAAATGTGCTGATAAAACCAAAACTTCATTTGGTTTTTCAGAACCCTCGATATAAGCTACCACATTTTCAGAAGCTTTTATGCCACTGCTAAAAAACGATTCTGGTATTTCTTGAAAATAATCATTATCGCCCAACGGTGAAGGAATTTCATTATTTAAATAAAATTCTTTAATGAACTCAACAGCTTTTTTTTGACCAGGCTCACCAGTACGTCTTCCTTCAAATTCATCAGATGCATAGGTGTAAAGCACTTCTTTAAGTGCTTCCGATGTAATAGTGACTGCATATTTAGAAATATCAATTTCTTTTTCAATGGTTAAAGTGTTGTTTTGGCTATTACAAGACTGTAAGCTCAAAAAACTTAAAAGAAAAACTATTTTTTTCATTATTATTACTATGTTTTACGGATTAATTGATAATTCCGTTATCAACTTTAATACGATGATCAAGGTTTGCTAATTGCCAGGCAGTGGCGAATATTAGTTTAGAACGCTTGGCCAATAATTCAAAATCAATTTTGTCTGAAGTATCTGTTGGTTTGTGGTAATCAGCATGCTCTCCATTAAAATAAAAAATGATAGGAATATTATTTTCTGCAAAATTGTAATGATCAGAACGATTATAGTAATGATTACTATCATTTTCTGCATTATATCTATAATCTAAATTTATATTATAAAATGTAGTATTAACTTTTTCTGATAAATAGTGGAGTTCAGTACTGAGTCTGTCAGAACCAATTAAATATAAATAATCTTTATTATTTTCATGCGCTTTATCTACTCTTCCAATCATATCAATGTTTAAGTCAGCAACAGTGTTTTTTAAAGGAAAGACTGGATGTGTCGTATAATATTCAGAACCTAATTTGCCTATTTCTTCAGCCGTAACATGAAGAAATAAAATACTTCTTTTTGGACTATGCCCCTGATTTACTGCCATTTTAAAAGCCTGTGCAATTTCCATAATAGAAGAAGTCCCTGAACCGTTATCATCTGCTCCATTGTTTATTTCACCATCCTTTACTCCTAGGTGATCATAATGAGCAGAAATTATTAAAACTTCACTTGGTATTTCTGAACCTTTAATATAGGCTAATACATTCTCTGAAGATTCATTGCTTTTTGGTAAAAAAGATTTTGGAATGGACTGAAAATAATTATTATCACTTAATGGAGAACCTATATTCTGCTCTTGATAGTAATTTTTAAGATATTCTGCCGCTATTTTTTGTCCTATTTCTCCGGTTGCTCTACCCAATAGCTTATCATCCGAAATCATTAAAAGGTGTTCTTTTAGATCTTTTGGAGTAATAGATTCTGCATATTTAGTGACTAAAGCGCTATCAACAATATGAATATCATCTTTTAAATTTTGAATTTTTGTAGTGTATCTTGTAGATGAACATGAACCAACTAACGCAAAAGCTGAGGCAATAAAGAAAATTTTCATTGAGAGAATATTATTTCAATAGTCAAATATAACAAAAAACGGTAAAAATTTTATTTATTCAAGGTTAATATCATCTAAATCAAGATCTTCTAACTCATCAATAGCTTTTTCTTTTGATTCTGCTTCTTTTTCTTTTAAAACTTGCATATTTGTTACTTCTGCCTTCGTAAAAATGGCTTTGTAAGCCGTTAAACCCAAAGAAATGATAGTGAGTAAGAATATAAATGGAATTATTTTTTTTACTTCTCCAGTTTTCTTTGAAAGGTAAAATGCCATTGACGTAAAAAGCAAAGACGCTATTGCAGGAAAAATAGCTAAATTAGAAATAGGTAATACTGAAATAATTACAGAAAAGATTGCTGCAATCATGGCCAGAATTGTAAATAGTTGTTTCATAGCTTTTAATTTTTTAATCCTTGAGCAGATTTAATCTTTAACTCACCATTCCCAACCGGAATTTTGAATTTTCCATAGACGATAATTTTGTTTTCATCGGCAGTAAGCCATAAGAGGTTATTATTTTTACCTTGAAGAACATTTTCGCTTGAACTAATAGCCAATTTATAACATTCTTTTTTACCAATATTTGTAGAAATAGTTTCTTTTCCTAAATAAGTGATTTGAGCTTTTACTTCTTCTCTGTCAAAAACAATAATAAAATTTTTCTTAGAGCCAACACTCATTGATGTGTAATCAAAAAGTCTGATGTTATATAGAGTTGACACAATGTCTTTAGTACCTGGATTTATCGAAAACGTTTTGTTTTCCTCAACATTATTTCTTTTACGCTGCAAAGATTTTATTGTATTAGATTTTTGATCAAAAGTATATTTCATGAATTTGTAATAATTACCTTCTTTTATATCACGTTTATATAAGTATGGAGTAAGGTTTTTTGGATTTACATAACTCTCATATAAATCAAATATTTTAAAAAAATTATCCCATTTACTATAAGTTGTTGCTGAGCATTTTAATCTTAATAAGGTGGCTTTTGAAGTTTTAGCTTCACTGGTTTCCATAGTTACCTGGGCTATATCAGTAAGAATCCCAGACATATTATAAGATGCTGTATATATTAATTTTTCGCCAGCAGCTATAGCATTATTTTGTGCATTTATAGATAAAGAAATTAGACATAATATTAAAATAAAAAAGTGTTTCATGTAAAATATATTTATTTTTTATAACGTAGATAATTGCATTTATTGTGCCGAAAATACAACCGTTTAATTTATTATACTAATTTTTATTTTTTGAAGCTAACGTGCTATTCAACTGACTTTTGTCATAGTTTTAGTGGTTTTCAAAGGTTATATTTATTTATAATTTTAAACAGCATATAGATGAAATCAATACTACTGCCTACGGATTTCTCTAAGAATTCAGTAAACGCAATTAATTATGCAATGGCTTTGTTTAAGGACGTTTCTTGTGATTTTTATTTATTAAACGTTCAAAAAGCTTCTTCGTTCATTTCCGATGACATGATGGTAATGGCATCATCGGCAACCATATATCAAACAATAATTGATGTTTCAAAAAAATCAATTGCTAATTTGATTAAAAAGCTTGAAACAAAATATAAAAATGATAAACACACTTTTCATTCAGTTGTTGATTATGATAATTTTATAGATTCTATTAATCAACTCACTCTCAATAAACAAATAGACCTCATAGTTATGGGAACTAAAGGAGCTACTGGATTAGAGAAAGTTGTTTTTGGAAGTAATACTGTGCATGTCATGCAACGCTGTGTTGCTCCTGTATTGGCAATTCCTGATGGCTGCTTATTTACAAACTTAAATAGAGTTGCTTTTACCACAAACTATTTGACTTTGCACAATATTGAAGAATTAAGACCTCTTAAAGAATTGGTTACACTGTATGATTCTAAATTGAACATACTTCATTTTGATGATATTGAAGGCGTTAGTGATCAAAGAAAGGAAAATAAAAAGTTTTTAAAAACTTATTTTAGTGATGTTACATATGAAAACATTGATTCTTTCAGTACAGATTTATATAAAACACTTGAAGAATATGTTCATGCCAATGACATTAAATTAATTGCCATGATGCGTAAAAAACATACGTTTTTAGAACGTTTGTTTAATAGGCATCCTGAAGAAACGCTCGCATTTAATATTGATATTCCATTCTTAGTTATGGAAAACACTTTAGTTATTTGAGTTCTTGTTGAAAAGTAAGGTGTTAATTGTGATTGTTTTATTGTAACATTTTTTGTGACAAATCGTCTTATTGTTATATCTATTAATAAACATTAACCATGATGAGACAAGACAATCAGCTTTTAGTAATAACTCATTTAAGTCAGCTTGCGACTTTATTGACTGGTTTTGGTGGCTTAATCATCCCTTTAATTCTTTGGTCAACTCAAAAGGAAAAGGTGTATCAAATGGATGAACAGGGCAAGCGCATTGTCAATTTTCAATTAAGCCTGCTAGTTTATGCCTTAATCTGTATTCCTTTAATTTTTTTATTAGGATTAGGAATTCTGTTATTAATTGGGATAGGAATTATTTCAGTAGTTTTCCCTATTATAAATGCAATTAAAGCTAATAATGGAGAATCGCCAACATATCCTTTATCTCTTAATTTTATTAGTTAGTTTAGTTAGAACGAGATAAATAAAAAGCTCACCATTTGGTGAGCTTTTTTTGATATAAAAATTAATTTTATTTTCTTAATTATTCAACATTACGGGCATTACTAACATGGTGATAAATTCACCTGAATCTAGGCCGTCAATAGGTGTTAAAATACCAGCACGGTTAGGTAAGCTCATTTCAAGTTTCACTTCATCTGCATTCAAATTATTTAACATTTCAGTTAAAAACCTTGAGTTAAAACCAATTTGCATATCATCACCTTGATAGTCGCAGGTTAATCGTTCTTCAGCTTTATTGCTGTAGTCAATATCTTCAGCAGAAATATTTAATTCAGCTCCGGCAATTTTTAATCTTATTTGATGAGTCGTTTTATTTGAGAAAATACTAACACGTCTCACAGAATTTAAAAACTGGGTTCTGTCTATAACCAACTTATTAGGGTTTTCTTTAGGTATAACCGCTTCGTAATTTGGGTATTTACCATCAATCAATCGACAAATTAATTGCGCGTTTTCAAAAGTGAATTTTGCGTTAGAGTCATTATATTCAATCACAACTTCTTCTTCACTACCAGCCAAAATTCCTTTTAAAAGATTTAAAGGTTTTTTTGGCATTATAAATTCTGCAGGTTGATTGGCTTTTACGTCTTCTCTTGTGTATTTTACAAGTTTATGAGCATCAGTAGCAACAAAAGTTAATCCTTCAGATGAAAATTGAAAAAATACACCACTCATTACAGGACGTAAATCATCATTTCCGGCAGCAAAAATTGTTTTACTGATTGCAGTTGCTAAAACATCACCAGTTATAATTGTTTTACTGGGATCTTCTAAGGCTACTGATTTAGGAAATTCTTCACCATTGGCATAAGCTAGTGCATATTTACCATGGTTGGAACTTATTTCTATGGTATTATTATCTTCAACTTTAAAAGTTAATGGTTGTTCAGGAAATGTTTTTAGCGTATCAAGTAATAAGCGTGCAGGAAGTGCAATACTTCCTTTACTATCACTTTCAACTTTAAGTTGAGAAACCATCGTAGTTTCTAAATCACTTGCAGAAACCGTAAGTTTTGAATTATCTAATTCAAATAAAAAATTATCTAAAATAGGAAGGGTATTAGAACTGTTAATGACGCCGCCCAATACTTGCAATTGTTTTAATAAATAGGTACTTGATACTATAAATTTCATTTGATTATTTATATTTTTTAATTACAAATGTTGCATTCATTGGATTAAAATTTCACTTTAAAAAAAGTCTGAAATCATGAATGGTTCATGTATTTATAATTCGTTTAGTTTTAAAAAATGCTATTTACAAATATATTCCATACAGACTAATATAGGAAACAAACTTATTAACATTTAGCTTGTAAATGTTTTCTTTCTAAAATAATTAAAAGCGAACCCCAAAATAGTTAATAAGCCTAATGGTAGTAGTATATTAAAGATTTGCCAATATGTTTTTTGACTAGCTATTTTTTCCTGATCTAAAAAGGCAACATCAATTTCTTTTGAACGAATGTTTATAAGTCCATCATCATCCAATAAATAATTTACGGCATTCATTAAAAATTCTTTATTGCCATAGGTTTTCCCGGTCCACCTATCAAATCCCAGTTCTTGCGGAACATTTTTAATAACATCATTTTTAATAAGGTCTCCATCAGCAATAACAATCATTTTTGTTGGAACACTTTCATTTTTTTCATTTAAAAGTTGAAACGGCTTTACACGATTTTTATAAACAGAAGTAAATTTACCTTCTAACAGTACAGCTAGTGGCTGATTACCTTTATTAAAAAGACTTGGATCCTGCTGTTCAGTGACAAGGTCTAAACTAATTTCTCTTGGCGTGCCTTCTAATTTTGTTAATGGGGCACTTTCTAGTAAAATAGTTTTCTTAATGTTGTTTTTTATAGTATCCATTGGATTGGCAAAATCAAATTTTACCATGTTCAAATTATTAACAATGGGATGTTTACTTGTTGATGAAGCAAGAGGAGAATAAGGCCATTGTACATGTTGAAATTGTGAATTACTGCCTTCACCAATAGCCAATGTGATAGGTGCTGAATATAGAGTGCTAATTAATAAAGGGTTAACACGTACTCCATATTTAAAAAAGAAATCAGTGAGGTTTAAATCTCTGGCAATGGCAAAGGTTTTACCTAATTCATTGTATAGACTATCTTTTTCAATGGCTACTTGATCAATGAGCCATAAGCTTTTGCCACCGTTCATTGTAAATTGATCTAAAACCTGTTTTTCTTCTTCAGAAAAGGCTTCTGTTGGTTTTGCAGCAATAACTAAATCAAATGTTTTTAATTGGCTAAATGATTTTTGAGCATTAACAGAAACACTATCTAAAGTAAAAGGCGCAATAAAATAGTATTCACTAAGTTTTTTAACAAAATCAAAAAGATATTTGTCTTCTAATTCTCCGTTGCCTTTTAAAACCGCAATCTTTCTGCGCTTTGGCTTTGTTAATTTACTGAATCCATCAGCAAAAGCATACTCCAAGTGCTGGACAGAATTTGAAACTAATTCTTGCTGTGAAGAACCGATTTTATTTTTAACTAACGGAATGGTTACCGTTTCATTTTT
>Ga0208671_10001405_pt1 | contig 10646 bp, 21 predicted proteins | sample ColrivemetaGS759_FD_187606 | JGI IMG/M metagenome (GOLD analysis project Ga0208671, IMG submission 187606) | Estuarine microbial communities from the Columbia River estuary - Ebb tide ETM metaG S.759 (SPAdes) (version 2) | ecosystem: Environmental > Aquatic > Marine > Intertidal zone > Estuary ...
TAAATATCTGTACCGTCAATAAATAAATCTTCAATTTTCATTAACGCCTCCCGCGCCTCGTCACGTTCTTGGCAGAATCGTTCTGCCCTGCATTCTGCCTGTGCAATTTGAGATAAAGCATCGTCCCTCTCTTTCTCCAGCCTAGCCAACTCGCTAGTGGAGTGCAACTCCAGTGCAGTTAGTCTGTCAGCCAGTTGCCTAGCATCCAAGTAGTCTGTTATAATTTCGGTCATATATTTATAAAATGGGGTGTGAGGTTTTATGTAGTTACCTCACAGGGTCAAATGATAACCAGCCCACATGGTGGCCGCTACAGTCCCTTAAAATTGGTCAGCGTTTTTTCGGATGCGCTGCCCCCGTTGTCCCCTGCTATCTACGGGACTGACCTAAATAGATTAGCGAGGAAAGTGTTAGTTGTTATATATTTTTACTTCACTTTCTTGGAGAACATTTTTCAATGACATAGCCAACTCATGTCCCATCGTTTCACAAGTGCCTTTGTTGAGCAAGCGTGAAACTGTATGCGCTAGAATAAGAATTGCTGCTGCTGTGTCATTAATATCCATTTCTTCCTTTATATCTTTAAAGGTATCAATAAACCATTCGTTCATAGGTCAAAAAGGAATATCCGATCCGTCATCATCTTTGGCCCGTGCTGGAGCGGATTTGGCCTTTGCAGGGGTTTTGTCTCCAACCTGTACATTCTTAGCGTTTCCAAGAATTGGAAGCTGCACACCATTCTCACGATCTTCCTTGGTTACGCTTTGTTTGACCATGTAGTCACCATAATCTGATTGGGAATCAATGAGGATGAGATCGCAGAATAGTGCCTTCTCACCATTCTTGCGGGTGATTGCCTTGAAGCGTGCTTTGTCTAGTTTTGTTACGTCGATACTTAGTGTTATCATATTTTATTTACTTTTATGCGGCTTTTAATGGTTGCCGCTTACCAAGTCTGCATTTGGTTGCAGAAAGTGTAATGTTATGAGTTACTCCTCCTCGGATAGAATGCCTTGGTCAATGTCCCTTGCCTCGCATTTAGAGTTGTGACGCTCCTCTGCGTAGTCGCTGCTGTGGTCATCGTCTGGATCGTACATATCAATAGTAGTTAAACGTGTTTCCCCCGTACACTTGGTTTGGATTCCTGCGGCTCCACTCATCGTGGAAATGCTGTGCGTCAGAGTCGCTGCGCTCGGCCTTGTCAGTGAAGTATTGCTCTGGGTCTTGGTGGTTGCGGTTAACCCGTGGAGATTCGTCATCGTCCTGCGGGTCGAAGTCTGGTAGTGTTTTCATTTGATATGGTGTATTTATTTAGCTAACGCCACTACATATATGGTCAAAACTCAAAATCGTCAATGGGATTTTCTTCGATGTGTGCAAAATATTTATTGTAGATTTCTTTTGCCTTTTCGTACTTTTCCTGAGCGTCCGCAAACCTAGATTTCATGCGGTTCTGCCAGATTGCTGTTGCAGTATCGAGCAGAATGCAGGCCTCATCGAAGTGGTGATCAATGTTCATCGATTTGTTCAAATCTAGAAATATCTCCACGCATTTTTACAGGCACGAACACGTCACGTTGACCACGTCGATTCTTGCCAATGTGGATGCGTGAAGTTGGTTGGGTTTCTGTCTTCTTCTTGAACGATGCAGTCTCCTTCTTCTTCTCGTCAGGATGCGATATCAAGACCAAGAAATCGGTATGATGCGCGATTGCGCGTGACTCCCGTACTGCACCTTCGTCGTTGAGTTGTGATGCGGTGATGACTGCGGAGTTTGTTTTCAAGCCCGTCAACTTGAGTCTGCGTGATAGTTCACTGACTGCCTGTTCTCGGTTATCGGCTGATGGCATGGTGACGATTTGAAGGTAGTCAACCACGATCAGATCGGCCTTGCCAAGTGATGCAAGACGTGATGCCTCTGCTGCTATCTCACCCACCTCGGAGAGATCATCTCGGATCGTTAGCTTCATTCCCATGAGTTGAGTTATTGCGCTTGAGATATCCTTTGCTGATGCAACACCTCTCCACTCTGTGACTCCCTCCATTTCACGCAATGGCAGGATTGTTTTCCCAAGCAGATTGGAAGCGATACGTTGCAAAATAGCCTTCGCTGGCATCTCTAGGGAAAATATAGTTACTGATTTACCATTGAGCAAAGCTTGGAGTGCGGCTTGATAAAGTAGGATTGATTTACCTCCGCTGGTCTGCGCTCCCACAACTAGCATCTCACCACGTCGAACACCTCCACCAAGCAGTTTGTCCAGCTTGGCAATTCCAGTTGGGAAATTCTCTAGTGGGGCCTTGTCCTCCAGATCGTCCAGAAAGTCGTTTAAATGGGCTTTAACGTCCTTGCACTGGTGTTCTGGCACGATTGCATTGGCAAAGGACTCAGCAAGGCTAGAAAGGTCTGCCTTCATCGCGCAAACGTCATCATGGTTATCCTCCCATGTCTTTATGGCATCCCTGTACCCTTTTGCCTTTATAAGTTGCGAGCGATAGTCCGCTGCGGTTTCGAGGCACATAGCGCCGGGGGACAGGAAGATTGTCTGGAGGGTATCCATCACTCCATCTTTACCTCCACAGGCATTCAGCTTGCCAGTTGTCTCCAAGTCACTCAATGCACCAAGTGCGTTTGTGGATCCTGTCCGCTGGTACACTCTCTCCAGTGCGGTGAAGATCAACTTGTGTTGAGATAACGCAAACAGATCAGCATTCCACGATAAGTGTGGTAGAACGTCTGGGTCGATTGCGATTAGCGATAGTGCTGCTTTTTCAGCAGTTGTTGCGATTGGTGTGTTTTTCATTTTAGTATCCTCGGTTGTTTGTCTGTTGCACCTTGCAAACCCATTCAGCTTTGAATCCTTGCCATCCACGGGATAGGCATTCAGAGATTGCTTCCTCTAGCGTCCACCCTGCTTCATCTGCTTCTCGTTGGATTAGGTTCAATGCTGTTTCGGTCAATGGTGCTTTCTTGGCTTTACGAAGTTTGATAAAATCGTTCCAGACTTGCTCTGGAACAGAATCTGGCCTTATCAATTCTAATCTTATCTTCTCTTCTCTTATCTTATCGGTTCGCGTTGGGCTGCCCATGGGTTCGCTATGGGTTTCGATTGGGTTAGCCATGGGTAACCCATGGGTTTCCGTTGGGTTAGCTTTGGGTTTCCTTCCACCCTTCTTTCCATTCTCCCAATTAGCTATGAGAGAGGAGTTATACTCATCCCACTGGTGAATTATAACATTATCACCTTCTCTGCGTATGAAACCAGCAGTCACAAATGCTGATTCAAACTTTTCAGCGTCACCATTGTATCGGCACAATGCTTTCAACCCTGCTGTTGGAAGGTTTGTGAACACGCTGGTTTTCCTGTTTTGGCAATGGCCCCATATCCTAATGAGATATACGGGCGCGGACTCATCGTTGAGTAAATCAACTAACATTCTTGTTTTCCAGTGATCTGGAAAGTCTGGAGATACTATCATATTTTTATAAAGAAAACCCTTCCTAAAGTAAGACTCCGTCTATCGAGCGACAACGGCAGTAGGAAGGGTAAATTCATTGGTTTTTATCGATGGTCTTAAACATCGAGTCTCACAAGAGACTAACGCAAACTATCTAGTTTTTGGATTTCGTCAAATTGTTTTTTACTGACCAGTCCCAGATGGACAATAATTCCTGCGCCTTGGGGTCAACATGGTCTTGGTTTAACCCATGTGACTTTAGTTCAAGCCATGTACCATCTGGAAGTTCACCAGTGCATTTAACCTCATAGCCAACTCCAGCAACTGCGCTATACTTTCGATGGTCGTAAATGTAAACTTCAACCTGCTTCTTCTTGCCCTCATTGCAACGGCATTCCTCATGCCCTGCGAAGGTTTTATAAAACGCAATGTCGGACTGAGCAAGGAAGTCTTTAAACTGAATCCATCCATTGCCTATTAACGTATCAAAGTTGAGTTCTTTCATAGTTTTACCTTCTTGGGTTTGTCCTCAACTAGCTTTACAATTTCCTCACCCACGTCAGGCAGGATTTGAGTGAGATCGTATCCCACTGTTTCGCAGTACTTCTGCAATTTTGTAGCAGTGATGCTACCTCCGAATAGCTTAATGCTGTCGGATAATGACATTTCGGTGCAGTTTCCGATATGTTCGATAACCTCCGCAGGGTATGTCTCACGTCCTTTCTGGCGTTGCAGTTTCCAACCATGTACTTTCTCCCCTGCCTGTAACTTTTCTTTCAGCAAATCCTTCGCCCAATCGACTAGGTATACGTTGAAAATACTGCTCTGTTTTACAAACGTGGAGAGTCGATCCACATCACCTGCGAGATGCTCCTGCATTTGCGCGAGGTTGGTCTGTAGGTCGTTTTCCACAACCGCTAGGGTGTTGGCAACTGGGTTAGTAATTTGTTCGCAAGTGGTGGAATTTTTACACCACTTACAATAATCGCAAGCGGACGGGGTTTTGTCTGGGTCGTTGTATGCTGCAATCACTCCCTCGACAACCTGCTTGGCCTCCTCAATTGTCCAAGAATGAGTGACCACCCGTTCTTGGTCGCAGAATAGCAAGTGGCAAGTCCATTCGCGAATGGCGTATTCACCAGTCTCGAAATCATAGCTCGCTGCCATGTTGCCGTAGGCATAGGCACACTGCTGCTCAAGATACGAACGTAGGATTCCTGATTTTAGGTCTAGGGAGGTATGGATAGCAGGGATTCGGCAATCCTCGGTTCCAATGTGATCGATCCCCGGCGTTTTGACCTTCAAGCTATCTTCGTCTGTGACCACCTCATGGTCACCAGCAATCTGCTTGGTCATCTCAATTGCCCACATGACCGCATCAGCGTCTTTGGAATTGAGGTTTAAGAAAGGCTTATTGTTTCCCATGAACATTTCACGGAATGCCTCGTCCATTTTAGTCCCGCGAGACGCAGCAGGGGAGTTACCCCCTGCTGACTCGAAACAGGCACACTCAGCCAACTTTGGAAGCAAAGAATGACGGATCATTTCGATGCCTCCCATTTCGCAACTGCCAGCAAGAACTTCTCTGGAGTAGCCAGAAGATTGGTGCGATATCCACCTGCGGGAAGATCCGTCCATAACTGACCTACCTTTATCTCACCTTTCGAGATCAAGTATCCCGTAGCCGATTCAGCTTTGGTTCCAATCACTGCCTCAACCTTTGTGAACCAGTTTGGATCCTCTTTAGGTGTTGCAGGTGCTATGACCTTTGTGATTGTTGTCCTAGCTTGCGGAACGCTTGGTCGAGATGCCGCATTGCCATCGTCATCCTCTGGAGCGATTCCACAAGCTGCCATGAGCGAGTAACGTCTTGCATAGGTCAATGCAGACCCGTAGCCTTGTGCGTCTTGCTTGGTCGCAGGAACGTGCAGTTTACCCGCTGAGAGTGATTCGCCACTCTCATGCAGGAAAAGGGTTTCTACGCACACCCCAGACTCGCTATCGTGTGTCTGCTGGATCAATGCGATTCCGTTATCGTTAAGCCCCGTGATGACCGCTTCGACGCAAGCAGACAGGTCTGCATACCTAGAACGAAAGTGAGGGTTAGTTGACGTTTTGAGCGCAGGGCCGAATGCTTTCTGCGCCTTGACTAGTGCTGATGCTATGTTTTTCATTTTGTTTTACTGGTTTTGGTTTGTTTACTGATTGGTGAAGTCTTCAAATTTACTGCAAGTCTGGTCATCTCGTTTGCGTTTGTCGCAATATTCGCGAAATCGATGGAGGATGTTTTCTTGTCCCAAGCGATAGCAAGCGAAGCAGGATGCGAAGGACAAGAGGAAATATGAAACCGCAAATGTGGTTGTCATTGGTTTTTGGTTAGCAGGAAGGTTGCTACCAGAATCGCCACTGCTGGCGATAGTGCCTTGAACGCTTCCAGCGTATGCTGGAGCGTCACAAGCAGTGGAGTTGACGTGAATGTTTCGATGATGCTCATTTTCGTGATGCGAGGTGGGCTTGAATCCTAGCGCACAGATCAGCGGTTTCTAGGTATGATGCCTGTGCGTAGCTTGCCGTGTTGTATTTGGCGCAAGTCTCACGCACCCTTGTTTTGCGGGTGCGCTTGAGGTGCGCTTTGATTTCGCTTTGGGTTTTGAGGTAGCAGTTGAATTGTTTTTTCGCGGGAATTTGAAAAACAACTGTTCCAGTTCCATGATCTCCACGATTGTCGTGAATGATGTTCCACCCGGCTTTTTCGGCTTGAGCTATCTCACGCAAACCCGCCGCAAGAACATGACCGGGGCCATAAGTTTTGGTTGTGTGCGTCTCTCGTGAGGCGCGAGAGATTAGACTAAATAATGTTTTGTTCATGGCTTGAGAATATCGAATCAGGTTGGGTTTGCAAGATTTATTTTGGTGGTATTTCCATGTTAATTGAGTAATGCCCAAATGCGTTCAGCCTCGGCCCGATACTTCTTTGATCCATATCTGCCTGCGTTCTTCGATTGGATTTCGACAAGCACCTCGACTGCGCGAGGAGAAGGAACTCGGTTGTTAAGAAGTCCTGAAGCAACAGATCCAAGAAACCCATCATTGCTTCGTACTGCTTCCAGCCAATCCCTGCCAAAAGCGTTGATATACTTTTCAGTCTCTACCTTGGCTTGAGCCTCTTCTTGCTCGATGATCGGAGCGAGAAGTTGCTTGGCAATCGCCGCACAATGTTTCCCGTCACCAGAGTCCCAACCTGCTACAAATTTGACATAACCAAGATCGGTATTGATTAAGTTGCGAAGGTCTTCACCAACGTGTTTTCCGAATGGCAGGATATTCCAATCGGTATTGAGAATACGTTCCGATTCACGATCACGCTCGGCTTGCAAGTCTGCCGCATTGCGGCGTTGGATTTCATCCAAATCCCAATCAATGTCAATTCTGCGAAGACCATGTTCTACTCTATGCTCGTCAAGCCATGCAGTGGCAGAGACGAGTGCCTGATCTTTTTCGGTGGACAGGTTCTTGATGAAGTGGTCACGCTCAACCAAAGTTGCTTCAACAGCACCAGTAGATTCGTAACCTTCAGACCGCACATAGACGATCTCGTCGAACCTGTGTTTAAGGGTGTAGAACCCGTTAAGATCACCCGTGGAGATGTAATAGTAGTTTTTCATAAGAGTTGTAGAATAATCCAATCTGCTTGGGATTGCAAGCAGAAGTTGTGTCATAGTCCGATCCCGTGATTTTTGCCTCCGCACTGGCACTCACAAGTGCCACCGCATTTTCCTCCACGGCATTTCGCACTGCACTTGTGCAATGATGGTTTTGACTTGTACCAGACAAATCGGGTGACTGGCAGAAGTTCACCATTCTCGGCATTTCCGACAAGTTTACTGAACCCATCGTAACGCTTGATTTTTACGCCGGGGAACAACCTTTCTGCCTCTGCATTTTTGACAGGACGAGGATGCGGAATTTCTAAAATTCCAGCAAGCGTATCGCTAAAATATTTTTTAAATGTGATGTTCATTAGGGTTGTAGAATAATCCAATCTGCTTGGGATTGTCAACAAGGTTTTTTATGCAGGGATTAGATCAACTAAATTATTGGATTTACTTAAAGCCCGATACCCTGTTGGGGTCACGTTGCCCTCAATGATAATGTGTGCAGGGATTGTTCCCCCGTTTGGACGATTTGCGAGTTTGCCAGTGACCATTGTGATCTGGCGAGTCTCGCAGTTGTAACCCCAAAACGGAGCGATCATTTTGTATGCGCTGCGGTATGAGTTGGGAACTGCGTTGCGGGTGGAAGTTCCACTCTTTACTGTATATCCCGCTGATTCCAGTTCAGTGATCCGTAATGCTAGATTTTTTGCTGCACTCTCTGGGGAGGAGTGGGTGTATTTTGTGAGGCTTGAGGTTTGTTTAATTTCGATGTTCATTTGATTTGGTTTTTTAGGTTGGGTTTGGAGCGGGGATTGAACCCGCTCCGTTTGGGTTTATTATGCTAGGCGATCAATAGCTTCGCTATCGCCAGCAGATATTGCGTTCTGCAAATCGATGCGGCGATATACCTCTTCGCCTTCCCACGCAGCGGAACCATAAACCGAATAAGATTGATTCCAATGAGCAAGATCAATCACTCCGTGAGATTGAACTCGCAAAGCAAGTTTTTGAGCCTCTTCCAAATTATCAAAACGATTTTGATGGGAATAACGCTCACCATGTTTTGTTTCGACAATTACGAAAAACACGTCTCCGTAAATTGCTCCGTTTGGGTTTCCCATATCAGCAAACTCAGAGTTGAAATCTACAATGTCTCGGAAAAGAACTGCTGTTGCGTGATCGATTTTAGTTGTCATTTGATTTTTAGTTTTTTGGTTTTTCGCTTCAGGCGTTGTGCCATCCACTGAGATGAAGATACCAACCTGCTTGGGTTATGCAATAATTATTTTTATTTATTTTTCACTAGGATAAAAATAATTACTTAATTCTGTTGACACCCGCAGATGCCGATAGAATCAAGCTGCACAGACTTCCATCTTTCTAGGTCTTCCACCCTTCGCGCCATTGGCCCGTGCTGCCTCAACTTTTTTATCGGAAGAAACGCATCCACCTTTGCGTCCAATCTCGGACAAAAACTGCCGCACTACATCAGGAATCGTGGTCTTCATTTTTGTCTCTTTCTTTGGCAACTCGCTTGTAGGAACCCCAGTCGATATCATCGTAGTTGTCTCGGTACTTTTTCTCCCAAGTTTTGGTTCTGGGTTTATCTCCCTTGCCGTTTCTGTGCCACTCATTGTTGTCAATCTTTCCGTGGCTCATCTTCTTGCTCCTTGGTTTTGAATACTCCGTCACGCACGAAAATATGCTCCATCAATTTTGCTGCGAGAACGAACTTAAAACTCGTCTCTTGGAGCGTCCTCATGATGTCATGGTAGACATCGTGCTGAGTGATTTTGGTTAGGTCGATTTGAGAAAGGACTGCATCAATCGCTTGTTGCGTCTCTTCTTCTCCAGCTTGTTTTGGTGTGTTTGTATCCATAATATTTATTGGTTGAATGTGTTTTTCTCACGCTCGATGAGCATTGCGTCTGCGTCCACGAAAGCCAACTCTGCCACTATCTCTGGCAACTCACCAGAAAATTCTTCGCTTGCCCTGTAGCCCCTCAGTGCTGCCCCTGCGAAGTAATCTCGGATTCCCATTCCAGAGTTTGGCTTGACTGCACTAGTCTTTGCATCTCCACCGAAATGAGGCACTGGGAATGCAGGGTGGTTGTTGCGTTTAGTAGCCATGTAATTTAGCGAGGAACTCGCGTTGAATTTTCCTGCGTTCTGGAGTGCGTGTCCAGAAGAACGCACAGGCTTGATCTACGACAATGGAAAGTCTGCGAACCCACGGATCATCGTGATCCTCGACTCCGCATTGGTTTCGTCCGATTCCTTTGACTGGTTTTGTATTTTTCATATTTATTAATGGATAAAAGGCTATTTCTTTTTAGCCTTAGCTTTCTTTTGCACGGCATAGGCAATAGCGAGTGCTTGCTTCTGCGGCTTGCCGTGTTTCATTTCAGTTTTGAGATTGCGTTCAAAGCAATTCTGTGAGGCACATTTTCGTAGTGGCATACTATTTACTCTCTACCACATCTTCTTCGTCTTGTCGAATCGGAGGCGCAACAGTGCCGATAGCAAGAAGAGAGTTGTCCCCAAGTTGCTTAATTAAGCCTTTCACGCGAGTAGACGAGGGGTTGTCAGCACCAAATGCTTTTTTGATTTCTGCTATGTCAGCATTCAATTCATGTATGTTTTGCATCATTCTTCCTCCTTCGATTTTTTTTCTTCTTTGAATCCATATTGAGCTTTTAGCTTGTTTGCCACATCTTCAGGAATCTGATCTCGCAATAATGCGACCTCAAGTTCCGATTTCAACGCAACTAACGCCGCAGTTCTTTTGGTATTGCTTGCGATATCTAATGCTTCAAGTTTTGCTTTCTCTATTTCTGATTTATTTCCGATTGGATAAGATTTCAACCTTGAGAAAAGAGTGTCTGCTTTGTCAATCCAATTTTTCTCGAAATCAGTTTTTTGTGCGAACGATGGTCGTGATCCTGCAAGCGGAATGTTTGTCATACGATTATTTATGTAGTCATACAGGTCACTTGCAAATGATGGTCGAAGCACCTCTTTCTTTTTAACCATGATTTTCTCTGGTTCAATTTTTGTTGATGCTTGACCACGGGAGAATGTTTGAATGATTGCATTATCAAGATCAATATTTGTTGATGATTGATTATAGCTTTTCAAGATTCCATCAATATTTGCTTGGTTATCGAGAATCGCTTTTTTGTAGTCTCCAGAGTAAAACTGATTACCGATTGCGATGCCTCCATTAACCTCGGTGAACCCTGTCAAGAACGAATCTCCGTTAGCATCTTTTAATGCTGACAAATCAAGGAACATCTTGTTGCGTTGCGCCTGATCCAGTCCTGTTGTTGGAATGGTCAAGATAATATTTTTATTTACTCTACTATCGTTCAATTCACGCATGGTTGGCTTGCGAATCACATTGCCACCATCTTGATCCATTGCCCTTGATAGTGTCTCTAAAACCAAGAATGTTTCCTCTGGTTTCCCGCGAAGAGTAACGCGAATATTTGGAGCAACATTTACCTGTTGATTTTCTGTATAGCCACCTTC
>Ga0208671_10001406_pt1 | contig 10645 bp, 8 predicted proteins | sample ColrivemetaGS759_FD_187606 | JGI IMG/M metagenome (GOLD analysis project Ga0208671, IMG submission 187606) | Estuarine microbial communities from the Columbia River estuary - Ebb tide ETM metaG S.759 (SPAdes) (version 2) | ecosystem: Environmental > Aquatic > Marine > Intertidal zone > Estuary ...
ACTACATCAATTTCTATATCATTTAAAAGATTAGAACCAGTTTCAACAATTACACGATAATTCTCTCCTTGAGATATGATTAATTCCACATCTCTATTTACTAGAATTTTTTGAAATTCTGTTACAGTAAATTCTTGAGTTATAAGTTCACCTTCTGTTTGAAAACAATCAGAAACATCTTCTTTGTCACAAGCAAAAACAATAAAAAGAAATAAATAAATAAATTTTTTCATCTTAATTATTTGAGATCCTGAAGCAAGTTCAGGATAACTATGTTACAATCTTATTCCAATCCCTAATTCAACAGCTTCAGCCTTTGCTGCATGTGCTTTTAATGTAACTGCACCAAACCATTTATCTCCAAAATAACGTTTTAATCCAACACGTAAATATGTTCTACCTTCAAAATCAAATGGATAATAAACATAGTATCCAAATTGAGTAACAACAGACATCTTGTTAATAAACAGTTCATGTCCTGCAAATATCCCAACACGTTTGTAATCTGTTTCAGGATCCATACTTTCGTTGGGATACGCAACAGATCTATAATAAATATATTCTTTTAGAAAATTTGAAAAGAAAACATCTGCCCCAATTTGTAATGCACTTTTATGAGTTATACGTTTATCTAAATAGGTTGATAAAATATAAAATGGGAATTGCCCACTTCCTAAAACATCACTTTCGTTTATTCCACTTCTAAAAACAAAATTATATTTTATTGGTTGAGAGTAATTTTCCTTTTTATGTGAAATGTATTCTTGAGTTTCTTCATCTAAATTGTAATTTAATCCAATATTAAATGCAACAGAATTAACACTTGTATTAGGTGCTTTTACATTTGCATTTGAATAGTGAATAAGAGATAAACCTGCTTGAAATCCAAACCTATCTATAATGCGTTCTTTTTTGTAGTTAAGCATTATATAAGTACTACTCATGAATTTTGACCCAAATGCTATGTTTTTATGGTTATTATCACGATGATAAGGGTTTGAAGTGAATGCTAAACCTTGTGCAATCCTAAGCATTAAGTTGCGTTTTAAAAAGTAAATATTATAATGTCCATAAAGGGCGTAATTGTTACCTAACACATCGTTTTTAAGGTTTTGATACGTAAACGAAACACCATAATCAGGGTAATTATAACGCTGTTCCCATGCATTTTCTCCAAATGTCTTTTTGTTCCAACTAAAAATTAATCCTTCAGGATGTCCTTTAATTAGGTGCAGAATATCGTTATTATGTAAGGCAATATTTCCTTTAAAATAATTAATATCAAAATAGGAATTAGTATTTATCTCTTGCGCTAAAGACATCCACCCAATTAGAATAAAAAATACACTTAATTTATTGCTCATAAAAAATTGTTAGTGAGCAAATGTAAAAGAATAATTAGAATATCTCGGAAGCTATTGCTTTTATATTATCACTTTTACCCATGGAGTAAAAATGAAGCACAGGAACTCCTGAAGCTTGTAATTCTTTAGTCTGCTTAATTGCCCATTCTATTCCAACTTGACGGACTACTTTGTTGTCTTTACATGCATCAACAGCTTCGATTAAATCTTCTGGTAAGTCAATTTTGAAAACTTGTGGTAATAATTGTAAATGACGTTTAACAGCAATTGGCTTTATACCAGGAATAATTGGAACATTAATCCCAGCTTCTCTAGCAACCTTTACAAAATCAAAATACTTTTGATTATCAAAAAACATTTGTGTTACTACATAATCTGCTCCTGCGTCTACTTTTTCCTTTAATCGTTTTAAATCAGTTTGTAGTGATGGTGCTTCAATATGTTTTTCAGGGTAACCAGCAACTCCAATGCAGAAATCTGCTTTGTCATCAACTTCCATAACATCGTGCAGGTATTTTCCTGTATTCAAATTTTGTATTTGCCCAACTAAATCTTTAGCGTATAAATGTCCTCCTTTTGCGGCTTCAAAATACTTTTGATGCTTCATGGCATCACCACGAAGTGCCATAACATTATCAAGACCCAAATAATGACAATCTACAAGTAAATATTCCGTTTCTTCTTTGGTAAATCCACCACATAATACATGAGGAACAGTATCAACATCATATTTATGTTTTATTGCAGCACATATACCAACGGTTCCAGGGCGCATTCTCGTAATTTTTCTATCTAAGAGTCCTTGTTTTTCGATATAAACATACTCTTCTCTTGAGGTAGTAACATCAATAAATGGTGGATTAAACTCCATCAATGGATCAATATTATTATATAATTGCTGAATACTATTCCCTTTTTTAGGAGGAATAATTTCAAAAGTAAATAGTGTTTTTCCGTTTGCTTGCTTTATATGATCTGTAACTTTCATTGTCTTTTATTCTGCTAAATTTGGGTTTAACCACTTTTGAGCTTCATCATTAGAAATACCACGACGTTTAGCGTAGTCTTTAAGTTGGTCATTTTTAATTTTACCTAATCCAAAATACTTTGCTTCAGGATTTCCAAAATAATAACCACTTACACTTGCTGCTGGCCACATCGCTAAACTTTCGGTTAATTTAACGCCAATGGTCTCTTCTACTTTCAACAAATTCCAAATGGTTTTTTTCTCTATATGATCTGGACACGCTGGATAACCTGGAGCTGGACGAATACCTTTGTAGCTTTCTTTAATTAAGTCGTAGTTTGATAAATTTTCATTTGAAGCGTAACTCCAATATTTTATTCTTATTTCTTTATGTAAATATTCAGCAAAAGCTTCAGCTAATCGATCTGCTAATGCTTTAATCATTATTGAATTATAATCATCATGTGCTTCTTCAAATTGTTGTGCTAGTTCTTGAGTTCCAAATCCTGTTGACACACAAAATGCACCAATAAAATCTTGTTTACCTGATTCTTTAGGTGCGATAAAATCAGCTAATGCAAAATTTGAAGCACCTACTCGTTTTTTGAGTTGTTGGCGAAGTGTTATGAACCTATAAGTTTGTTCGGTTGTGAGACCTATCGACTGCGCTTGAGGTGACACATGCACCTCAATATCATCATCATTAACCGTATTTGCAGGGAATAATCCAAAAACAGCTTTTGCTTTCAGCAATTTCTCATCAAATACACGTTTTAGTAATTCTTGAGCATCTTTATACAATTCTGAAGCTTGTTCTCCAACAACCTCATCTTTTAATATTTCAGGAAATTTACCATGCAAATCCCAACTTCTAAAGAATGGACTCCAATCAATATAATCTTCTAAAACTGTGATATTAAAATCTTGAAATTCTTGAATACCTAGTTGTTTAGGTTTTTTAATTTCTGAGGAATTCCAATCTATTTTGAATTTGTTTTTTCTAGCTTCATCTATTGAAATAAACTCTTTGTTTTTGGACCTATTTAGAAACTGTTCTCTGAATTTATCGTACTCTTCTCTTATTTGGTTTTTATAAATATAACTATCACTTTGCAACAAATCACCTACAACAGTTACTGCTCTTGAAGCATCATTAACGTGTATAACTGTATTGTTGTAATTAGGAGCAATTTTAACTGCTGAATGTGCTCTTGAAGTTGTTGCACCACCAATCATTAATGGAATATTAAAATTTTGTTTTTCCATTTCTTTGGACACATACACCATCTCATCTAACGAAGGCGTTATTAATCCGCTTAATCCTATAATATCAACATTTTCTTTTTTAGCTATCTCAATGATTTTTTCAGGAGGAACCATCACTCCTAAATCTATAATCTGGTAGTTATTACATCCTAAAACAACACTTACAATATTTTTACCAATATCATGTACATCTCCTTTTACAGTTGCCATTAGTATCTTACCAGAAAATTCTTGTTTGCCATCTTTCTCTGCCTCAATAAATGGCTGTAAATAGGCAACAGCCTTTTTCATTACTCTAGCAGATTTAACTACTTGTGGTAAGAACATTTTTCCGCTTCCAAATAAATCGCCAACTACATTCATTCCAATCATTAAATGGCCTTCAATCACTTCTATAGGTCTTGGGACAACTTGCCTAGCTTCTTCTACGTCTTCAATTATAAAAGCATCAATTCCTTTAACCAAAGCATGTGTGATTCTATCTTGTAAAGGATCGCTACGCCATTCCTGAACAGTATTTTCCTCTTCTTTTTTATTTCCTTTAACGGTTTCAGCTATTTCTAATAAACGTTCTGTTGCATCATCTCTTCTATCGAAAAGTACATCTTCAACACGTTCTAATAATTCTTTAGGAATTTCGTCGTAAACCTCCAACATAGCAGGATTTACAATTCCCATATTCATTCCGTTTTTAATTGCATGATACAAAAATGCAGAGTGCATAGCTTCTCGAACTGTATTGTTTCCTCTAAATGAAAAGGATACATTACTTACGCCTCCAGATACATTAGCATATGGTAAATTTTCTCTAATCCATTTAGTTGCACTAAAGAAATCAAGAGCATTTTTTCTATGTTCTTCCATTCCAGTAGCAACAGGAAATATATTTGGATCGAAGATAATATCTTGTGGTGCGAAACTAACTTTGTTTACCAAAATATCATAAGAACGTTTACAAATATCTATTCTTCTTTGGTACGTATCTGCTTGACCAACTTCATCAAAAGCCATCACAATAACTGCAGCTCCATAACGTCTAACCAATTTTGCTTGATATATAAAAGCATCTTCACCTTCTTTTAAACTGATTGAATTTACAACACATTTACCTTGAGCTACGCGTAATCCAGCTTCAATAATCTCCCATTTAGAACTATCTATCATAATAGGAACACGAGCTATGTCTGGTTCTGATGCGATAAGGTTTAAGAAGGTTGTCATGGCATAAACACCATCTAGCATACCTTCGTCCATATTCACATCTATAATTTGGGCTCCACCTTCTACTTGGTGTCTAGCAACATCAAGTGCTTCGTCGTATTTTTCTTCTTTTATTAATCTTAGAAATTTTCTTGAACCAGTAACATTTGTACGCTCACCAACATTAATAAAATTACTCTCAGGAGTTACTACTAATGGTTCTAAACCTGATAAGGTTAAGTACTTACAGTTATTAGTTGTTGGTTGTTGGTTATTAGATTTACTCATGCTACTTTTTAGATTTGAAATAGTTAATAAATCCGTTTAGTAGTTTTTTACAAGTGGTTATCTGTACCATAATACTTTTGAGTTCTTCTTTTGATATATAGTTCAAATCAAAAGCTAAAAATAGCTGAGTTTCCAATTCATACATTGAGCCCTTAGCTATAAATAAAAAATGAATAGTTTCTTTGTTAGACTTTCTTCCTAAGCCTTCAGCTATATTTGATGGAATTGAAACCGAACATCGTCTCACTTGATTTGTTAAAGCATATAATTCTTCACTAGGAAAAGAGCTACTTAACAAATAAACTTGTTTTACCAATGCTCTTGAGAATTTCCAAACCTCTAATTCTGTGTAATTCATTTTCATTTCTATCAACTATTAACTATACACTAACAACTATTGTTCTAGGCTTATACTTTTGAGCAACCTCAGCAATAGCTTTAATATGCTCAGGATTTGTTCCGCAGCAACCACCAATTATATTTATTAATCCATCTTGAAGATAATCTTCAATATACTTTTGCATTTCTTTTGGACTTTGATCATATTCTCCAAATGCATTAGGTAATCCAGCATTTGGATGTGCAGACGTATTGAACTCCGTTTTATTTGATAAACGTTGCAAATACGGCTTTAACTGTTCGGCTCCAAGAGCACAATTAAACCCAACACTTAACAATGGAATATGAGAAATTGAAGCTAAAAAAGCTTCAACTGTTTGTCCAGATAACGTTCTACCAGAAGCATCTGTTATTGTTCCAGACACCATAATTGGAATATCAATATTGCGCTCTTCTTTAACTTCTTCTATAGCAAACAAAGCTGCTTTTGCATTTAAGGTATCGAAGATTGTTTCAACAAGGAGTAAATCTACTCCTCCGTCTAACAATCCTTCAACTTGTTCTTTATAAGCTACTCGTAATTCTTCAAAAGTAATAGCACGATATTCTGGCCTGTTTACGTCTGGTGATAAACTAGCAGTTCTATTTGTAGGTCCAATACTACCAGCTACAAAACGAGGTTTGTCAGGATTTTGTTTGGTGAACTTATTTGCAACATACTTTGCGATTTTTGCAGACTCAAAATTTAATTCGTATACCAAATCTTCCATTTGGTAATCTGCCATAGCTATAGATGTTCCAGAGAATGTATTTGTTTCTACAATATCTGCTCCTGCATCAAAATATTTTGCGTGAATTGTTGCGATTGCTTCTGGTTGCGTTAAGGACAACAAATCGTTATTACCTTTTAAAGACGTTGGATAATCTTTAAAGCGTTCGCCTCGAAAATCTTCTTCTGTAAAATTGTATTGTTGAAGCATAGTTCCCATTGCTCCATCAAGTACTAGTATTCGTTTTTGAATTTCTATATATATATCTGACATAACGTTAATCTTAATCAAACAAAGTTGAAGACAGATATCTATCTCCTCTATCACAAATTATAACCACTACTGTTCCACTACTTAATTGTTTTACAACTTTTAAAGCAGTAGCTACTGCTCCTCCACTACTCATACCTGCAAACACGCCTTCTTCTTTTGCAAGCCGTTTAGTCATTTCTTTTGCTTCACTTTCACTAACTTCAATAACCTGATCTACTTTTGAAGGGTCAAATATTTTAGGAACATATTCAGGTGACCATTTTCTGATTCCAGGAATTTTAGATCCATCTGTAGGTTGCGCTCCAATAATTGTTATGCCTTTATTCTTTTCTTTTAAAAATGTTGAAGTTCCCATTATGGTTCCAGTTGTTCCCATAGCAGAAACAAAATGCGTTATCTCTCCATTAGTGTCATTCCATATTTCAGGTCCTGTAGTTTTATAATGAGCTTTCCAATTATCATTATTTTCAAATTGGTTTAATAACGTATACCCTTTTTCATCGCGTAATTGGAAAGCTAAATCTCTTGATCCTTCAATACCTTCAGTAGCAGATGTTAAAATTACTTCAGCTCCAAAAGCTCTCATTGTTTTTACGCGCTCTTCTGTTGAATTCTCAGGCATTATAAGTGAAATATTCAATCCTAATAATTTTGAAATAAACGCTAAGGCAATACCTGTATTGCCACTTGTAGCTTCAACTAAAGTGTCTCCTTTTTTGACGTCTCCTCTTTTTAAAGCTTCAGAAATCATATTTAAAGCGGCTCTATCCTTTACACTTCCTCCTGGATTATGACCTTCTAATTTAAAAAGGAGATTTACCTTTTTATTAGGGTTAATATTAACAGCCTTAACTAAAGGTGTGTTGCCAATTAAATATATTATGCTTTTATTTTGACTCACTATGTTTAGTTCTAATTTTATACTCTTTTTTATACGTTACAACAGAATTTTCTGGTATAGACCCAGTTATACATACGTTAGCTCCAATAATACTATTTGCTCCAATTACAACATCTCCTCCTAAAACAGTTGCATTAGCATAAATAACAACATTATCTTCAATTGTTGGATGTCTTTTTGTGTTTGATAAACTCTTTTTAACATGAAGACCTCCTAATGTAACACCTTGATATATTTTTACGTCATTTTTAATTATTGTCGTCTCTCCTATTACAGTTCCTGTACCATGATCTATAAAAAAAGAATTACCAATTGTTGCTCTGGGATGGATATCTATTCCTGTAATTCCATGAATATACTCACTCATCATTCTTGGAATAATTGGAAGATTTAACATAGAAAGTTCATGACTTAATCTGTGAATAGAAATCGCATGAAATCCTGGATAAGCTAGATATATTTCTTCTAAACATTTATTTGCTGGATCATTATTCTGAAAAGCCTGAGCATCTAAATTTAATTTTTCTCTAATTTCTGGAATTCTACTTTTAAATTTTTCCCATAACTGATTTCCCTCTTTATATGAGATCCCATTAGTCAATTTTAAAAATTGTTCTTGGAGAAAATTAAAATCTCCTTCTTGTTCATCAAATAACAAAAAATACAGTCTTTTTGTAAATACTTCTACCGTATCTTTTAATCTTACATTTACTTTGCAATTCATCATAATAATTCAAATTAAGTAATTGTAGCCTTAAATTTTAATTTAATGCTTGATCTAAATCGTTAATAATATCATCTATATGTTCTAATCCTACTGATACTCTTACTAAGCCATCTGAAATTCCAACTTCAAGTCTATCTTCTTTAGAAAGTTTGCTATGGGTTGTAGAAGCTGGATGTGTAACAATAGTTCTCGTATCACCTAAATTAGCCGACAAAGATGCTAATTTTATATTATTTAGGAAGCGTCTACCAGTTTCAATTCCACCTTTAATTTCAAATGCAACAATATTTCCTCCAAGTTTCATTTGCTTTTTAGCTACTTCATACTGAGGATGTGATTTTAAAAAAGGATACTTCACAAAATTAACTTTATCATGTTTCTCCAGAAACTCTGATAATTTCAGAGCATTTTCACAATGTCTATCAACTCTAACATGCAAGGTTTCTAAGCTTTTAGACAAAACCCAAGCATTAAAAGGGGACAAAGCAGGTCCTGTGTTTCTTGAAAACAAATAGATTTCCTGAATTAATTCAGATTTTCCAACTGTTACACCTCCAAGAACTCTACCTTGACCATCTATTAGTTTTGTAGCAGAATGTATCACTAAATCTGCTCCATATTGGATTGGTTGTTGTAAATAAGGTGTTGCAAAACAGTTGTCGATAATTAATAATAAATTATGCTTTTTAGCAATTTTACCTAATATTTCTAAATCTATAATATCAACTGCTGGATTTGTTGGTGATTCTGCATAAATAATTTTTGTATTGGGTTGAATTAAACTTTCAATTTTATCTATTTCGTTTACCTTGAAATAACTCGTTTTAATATTCCATTTAGGAAAGTATTTTGTAAATAATGAATGTGTAGAACCAAATACTGAACGTGCAGAAACAATATGGTCACCCGAATTTAAAAGCGCTGCAAAAGTTGAGAATATAGCTGCCATTCCAGTAGCAAATGCATATCCACTTTCTGCACCTTCCATGTTGCATATTTTCTCTACAAATTCTGTTGTATTTGGGTTAGAAAACCTACTATATAGATTACGATCTTTTTCTTCTGCAAAAGAAGCTCGCATATCTTCTGCATCTTCAAAAACAAAGCTTGAAGTTAAAAATAATGGATTTGAATGTTCTAAATATTGTGAACGTTCTAGTTGATTTCTAATCGCATCAGTTTCAAATTTATTCTTACCCATTTTAAATTAATTAATAGACTTTGACAGCCTTAAAATATCTCCAAATACACCTCTTGCAGTAACTTTTGCTCCTGCGCCTGCTCCTTGTATTACAATTGGTTGCTCTCCATAAGATTCAGTATAAATTTCAAAAATTGCATCTGAGCCTTTTATTTGGCCCAATGTACTAGAACTTGAAACAGAAACCAATTTAACCTCCAGATTTCCTTTATCTTTAGATAAATCTCCAGACAAATCACCTACATACCTTAACACAAAACCTTCTTTTTGTTTTGACTTTAATGTTTCATATTGCTCATCTAATTTATTTAAATTCTGAAGAAATTCTTGAGTTGAAATATCTCTAGAATCTTCAGGAATTAGATTTTGAATTGAAACATCTTCAAACTCGTTTATTAAATCTAATTCTCTAGCTAATATTAAAAGTTTCCTTGCAACATCAGTTCCTGAAAAATCATCTCTAGGGTCTGGTTCTGTATATCCTTTGTCTATAGCTTCCTGAAGCACTTCGCTAAACAATTTATCTTCAACAGAAAAAGTATTAAACACATAGCTTAAAGTACCAGAAAACACACCTCTTATTCTGGTAATATTCTCTCCAGATTCATGCAACAAATTAATTGTATCAATTAATGGTAATCCAGCGCCAACTGTTGTTTCATAGAGATACGTTTTATTGTTTTCTTTTAGCTTTTCTCTTAACTCGTTATAAAAAGAGTGTGAAATTGTATTTGCAATTTTATTAGAAGATACTATATCGAAACCAGATTCTACTAATGCTGTATAGTTGTCGTAAAAAATTGAACTCGCCGTATTATCTACTGCAATTAAATTTTCTAGGTGATGCTTATTAGCAAAATCAATTATGTCTTGTAATGTGTATGATTTGTCTTGAGTTTGTAATTGTTCTTCCCAATTTTCTGAAACTCCATTTTTATCTAAAATGACATGTTTTGAGTTTGCAATTGCAAAAATATTTAGCTTAAAACCTTTTCGTTTTTCAATCTCGTCTCTAGAATTCAAAATTTGATTGATTAGCGTTCCTCCAACTAATCCGTGTCCAAAAACAGCAATGTTTATCTTTTTAGAAATTCCGAATATTTCACCATGAATGACATTAACTGCCTTATGTAATTGATTTGTTTTTACTACTAAACTTACATTACGTCCTGTTACTGTGTTATTAAAAAGTAAAGGTGTAATTTGATTTCTGATAAGAGCATTAAATGGTCTATTAAAGGCGCTTAACTCCATTCCAATTATTGAAATAACAGAAACATCGTCTACAACAGTAATATTATTAACATCTTGAGATTGGAAATCATTCTCGAATTCTCTTTCTAATGCAA
>Ga0208671_10001426_pt1 | contig 10578 bp, 5 predicted proteins | sample ColrivemetaGS759_FD_187606 | JGI IMG/M metagenome (GOLD analysis project Ga0208671, IMG submission 187606) | Estuarine microbial communities from the Columbia River estuary - Ebb tide ETM metaG S.759 (SPAdes) (version 2) | ecosystem: Environmental > Aquatic > Marine > Intertidal zone > Estuary ...
TCCGATTCTTTATGATTTAACTAATCAAATTAGAATTGAAACAACGGTTAGTGGAAGTAATGTGGAAATTGCACTTCCTCCTTCGGCAGTTGAAAGAAAATTAGTATTAATTAATAATAATTCAGGTATTAATTTAATTAACGATTTAAATCCGATTTCATTTATTGATTATACTCAACAAGATGATGATTTTATAATTATTTCTAACCAACGACTTTTTAATGATGTTCAGTCAGGAGGAACGAATTGGGTAGAAGAATATGCTACTTATAGAAGTTCTGCTGATGGCAGAAATTATAATACTGTAGTAGTAGATATAAATCAATTGTATGATCAATTTGCTTACGGAGTTAATCGTCACAGTATATCTATACGTAATTTTGGCCATTTTATCAAAAAAGAATGGACAAATCCTAAGTATATTTTTTTAATCGGAAAAGGAAGAACTTATGATGAAATTAGAACTGCAAATGAACTAAATGAATCGCTAAATGACAATACTTTTTATATTACAACATTTGGCACTAAAGGAGGGGGTGATAACTTATTATTGTCTACTAATGTAACAGGGTACCCAATTATTCCTATAGGTAGAGTTGCTGCCAAAACGCCAGATGATGTAAGATTATATTTGGAGAAAGTAATTGCACAGGAAACCAATCAAAACATTATTGAACAGTCTATTGAGAATCTTGCATGGCGAAAACGAATTTTACATTTAGGAGGAGGAAATACTCAAGAGCAACCTTTATTTAAGAATTATCTAAACGGCTTTGAATCGATAATTGAGAATAATAAATTTGGAGCCGAAGTAACAACATACTATAAGACAACTTCAGATCCTGTTCAAATATCTATTTCTGATCAGTTGACTAATTTCATAAATGAAGGTATATCGGTATTGACCATTTTCGGACATGCTTCAATAGGTGGATTTGATTTTAGTATTGATGATGCACAGTCTTATGATAATGAAGGCAGGTTTCCAGTCATGATTTCTTTGGGGTGTTTTTCAGGGCAAATTCATACTAAATTTAAAGGAGTAAGTGAAGACTTTATTTTGACTGAGAAAAAAGGAGCGATTGTATTCTTTGCATCAACGGGTGTTGGGTTTTCTAATACATTAAGAACATTCGGAGATGAATTTTATCGACAATTAGGAGATGGTAGCTATGGTATGGGGATAGGAGATGTAGCAAGAATTACGTTAAAAAATACAGATAATTCAATTGGTTACCTTGCTGGTGTAATGACTTTGCATGGAGATCCTTCTGTAAGAGTTAAAGTTGGAGATGGGCCTGATTATGTGATTAATAGCAACTCTGTTAAATTTGATCCAAATCCAATTAGTGTTCAATTAGATAGTTTTGATATGAGTTTTGAGTTGGTTAATCTCGGACAAAAGAAAAATGATAAAATGCTTTTAGAGATTCTTCAAGAGCTACCAAATGGTGAACCATTTTATTTAGTAAGCGATAGTATCCAGACTCCTACATTTAAAGAAACAATTTCTTATCGTCTACCAACTCTAGGAAGTCGTGCTTTAGGAGCTAATAAAGTCTTTATAGAAATAGATAAGGGAAATAGTATCGTTGAATTACCTGATCCAGTTGCAGAGGAAAATAATAAATTGCTTAATTCAACAGGTAGTGAAGGAGTAATTGTACATTTTGTTTCTAATGAAATCATCCCGGTATACCCCAAAGAATTTAGTATCGTAGATGCTCCTGATTTAACACTAATAGCCTCTACCTCTAGCCCTTTTCTAGTTTCTCAAAAATATATTTTCGAAATAGATACAACAGAAAATTTTGATAGCCCTTTGTTAGAACGAACTGAAGTTATTCAAAAAGGAGGGGTAGTAAAATGGATTCCAGCAATTAATTATCAAAATGATCAAGTTTATTATTGGCGTGTAAGTCCTGAAGAAAATTCAGATGTTGGAGGTTTTATTTGGAGAAAAAGTTCTTTTGTTTATTTGGATGGATTAGGTAATGGATGGAATCAATCCCATTATTTTCAATTTTTGGAAGATGATTATTTTAATATGGAGTTGAAAGATGATCGGAGGTTTAAGTATATCACGGATTTTAAAGATGTGAGAGTGGAAAATTTTGTTATTGAACCTCCTTATTTATTTACACCAATTTATTTAATAAATAATGAGCGGAACGGCTGGTGGACAGGAAGTGTATATTCGGGAATAGGTGCTGGGATTGGTATTGCTGTAATTGATACAGTAGATGTGGAACCCTGGATCAATGATCCTGCAACTTATGGAACAATAACTTATTTTCCTGGAAATCTTGGATTATTCCCTTTTAAAGTAAATGAAATTGAGGATAGGGAAAAAATAATTGATTTTTTAGAAATAATTCCAGAAGGATATTATGTAATGATAATGACTTTTCAGGAAACTGGATTTTCCTATGATCCAGAAGAATGGGCAGCAGATGATGTGGTATTGGGTAATAATATTTTCGACATGTTAGAAGCAGAGGGAGCGACTCAAATTCGGGATACAGAAACACTAGGTTCAAGGCCTTACATACTTTGGTATAAAAAAGGGGAGGGAGTAATAGAAGAATTAATGGCTCCAGATTTAGAAGAGACGATTATTAGTCAATTAGGAATACCAGGTAACTGGGATCGAGGGAGAATTACTTCTAGTTTAATTGGACCTGCGCGTAGTTGGGAATCCTTACAATGGCAAACTAGTGGAATTGATAATCCTAGTGATAATGCATATTTAGATGTTATAGGAGTGGATAATAGTGGGAATGATTCTTTGCTATATTCTCAAGTTATTGTAGCAGATACGACTTTAAATGAAATTAGTGCGGAAGAATTTCCATATTTAAAATTAAGGTTTAACTCTCAAGATACTGTTTTAAAATCTACTATACAGTTAGATTACTGGAGAGTACTATACGAAGGACTTCCTGAGATAGCATTAAATCCTTCAGCTTATTTTAGTTTTCAAGAAGATACCTTACAGCAAGGGGAAAAATTAAGTATGAGTGTAGCTATTGAAAATATTGGTAGATATGAGATGGATAGTTTATTAGTTAATTTTTCAATTACAGATTCAGGAAATAATCAGACTAATTCTTTTAAAAGACTTAAACCTCTACAAGTTGGAGATACGCTTATTGCGAATATAGATTATAGTACAATTAATTTTGCAAATCGAAATACTTTCCAAGTAATAGCAAATCCTAGTATGGACCAAGTTGAAGAGACGCTTGTTAATAATATTGGATTTTTTGATTTCTTTGTTGAAACGGATCAGCGAAATCCATTACTTGATGTTACCTTCGATGGAGTACACATTATGGATGGAGATTTGGTTTCATCGCGACCAAGTATATTGGTCAGCTTAAAAGATGAAAATCAATTTTTAGCGCTTGATGATCCTTCTTTGGTCAAAATATATTTACAATCACCTAATCAACCAGAAGTGCGACAGATTTTTGTTGATGGAGATACCTTGGTGTTTTTACCTGGGAATGTGAATGGCAACCAGAATAAGGCTCAAATATCATATAGCCCCAAGTTAACAGTAGATGGAACTTATTATCTAATTATTCAAGCTCAAGATCAAACTGGAAATCAGTCTGGGGATTTAGATTATAAGATTAGTTTTGAGGTGAAAAATCAGTCAGCAGTTACCAAAGTGTTGAATTACCCAAATCCTTTTTCTACTTCTACGAAATTTGTTTTTACACTAACAGGAAGTGAATTACCTGAAGACATGAAAATTCAAATTATGACCATTTCTGGAAGAATCGTTAGAGAAATTCAACAAGAGGAATTAGGTCCATTACACATAGGTAATAATCTTACTTATGCTTGGAATGGAACCGATGAATATGGAGCGAAACTAGCTAATGGCGTTTATTTATATCGAGTAATTATTAAGAAAAGTAATGGTGAAAATTTTGACGAATTGAATACAAGAGTAGATCAGTTTTTTAAAAATAACTTTGGTAAATTGGTGATTATTCGATAGATGTTTTCCTAATTCAACAAAAATGCCTTTCATTTAACCATGGTTAAATGAAAGGCATTTTTGTTGAATTGAATAATTACATTTGTAAAGTGTTTTCATTAATCCATATAGATATCAAATTATCACCATTTTGAAAATAAATTGAATTTAAGAAAAAATATATTTTTGAAAAATGTTTCTATACTATCTATGGGGACAATGATTTCTCAATTAATAAATATTGGGGGACTGCCAATTCTATCTAGGTTATATAGTGTTGAAGATTTTGGAAAATTAGCATTGTTTATGGCATTTGGCTCTGTAGTATTCTCCTTTTCTACATTAAAGTTAGACTTAGCGATAGTCAAGACAGAAAAAGACGATGAAAAAATGGCATTGATATACATTTCTTTCATTGCTATTCTAGCTCTTTCCACATTAGCTACTTTGTGCCTTTATCTATCGTCATTCTTGAATCCACAAGTAGATAGTTTATTTCTGATTTTGATATTTCTCTTCTTTATTTCGAATGGAGGAAGTCAAGTTTTAGTTTATTTTTTTAATAGTGAAAAAAAGTATCAAAATATAACCTTTGCAAAAATTACATTAGCAATGGTTAACTTTATTCTTGCAAGTGTTTTATTCAATTGGAATTCAGGTTTAGGTCTGATATATGCAATTACCTTTGCTAATATTTTTTCTTTTTTAGGATTAGTTATGTTTTTTAGAAAGAGAATACCTAATATTTTTGAGGTAAAAATAGCCTTTTCCAAGCAAGTCTTATATCAAAATATCAATTTCATAAAGTATAGTACACCAGCTTCTTTTTTAGATATTTTATCTTATCAAATAATTATAATTATTTTATCTGCATCTTATTCAGAAAAAATAACAGGTTCTTTTTTTATGGCGATGCGAGTGGTACTTTTACCAACAGCTTTGATTGGAGCAGCTATAGGTCAGGTTTTTTACAAAGATATTTCAGACAAGTTTTTAAAAAATAGGTTAACTAGAAAGGATTTTTGGGATATTTGGAAAATATTGTTTCTAGTGGGAATTATTCCATTTATTATTTTTCTATTTTTTGGAAAAGTGCTCTTTGTGTGGGCACTTGGAAACGAATGGATTTTAGCAAGTGAAATGGCGATTATTTTAGTAATTAAAGGCTTCTTTAATTTTTTGAGTAGCCCGACAAGTTCAGGTTTTGTAGTAATTAATAAACAACAGTATAACTTAATTTTGACCACCATTCGAATTATTTATACGATTATATTACTTTGGGAGTCTATTCTTAGGAATGATATATTTTTCTTTTTGATGTGGTATACTTTCTTTGAAATCCTGCAAATGTTGCTATATAATTTTTTAATATTGAAGCATCTCCCTCCGTCAAAAACGGAGTAATTTTTTTTTGTGAATTGATAGATTGATAAAAATGATAGATTTAAATAATAAGAATATACTTTTTTTATGTAGTTGGTATCCTTCGAAGGTTCAAGGATTCAATGGAAATTTTGTCTTTAAGCATGCCCGATGTTTAGTCAAAAGAAATATCAATCTTTTTGTACTGGTAGTATGTGAAGATTTAACACTTAATAGAAGATTTAATTTAGAGGAAGGAGTAAATGAAAATGTGAAAGAAGTAGTTGTATACTATTCTTATCCATTTAAATTTTTAAAACAGTTTTATAAAATTTTAGCTTATTTGAAAGGACTAAAATATCTAAAGCAAAAAGAGTTTAACATAAACTTAATTCATGTTAATGTTTTAATTGATGCAGGCTTTATTGCGTTATTATTAAATTACTTAAAGAAAATCCCTTACATTATTACAGAACATTCATCTATATTTTCACCGCTTAATCCAATTACTTATTCTAAATTTTTGAAACCATTAATAAAAAAAACTATTCAAAGAAGTAAATATATATTACCTGTTTCGAATGAGTTGGGAGATAATATAAGAAAAATATCCTCAGTCGTACCTTATAAAAAAATACCTAATGTCGTAGATGAGAATATTTTTAAGTTATCAGATCAACGAGTAGGAGAAAGGAATATAAATTTTTTGCACGTCTCAAGTTTTGCAAAATTGAAAAATGTAGAAGGAATACTTTCCGTGATTAAAAAATTAAGTTTACAAAGAACTGATTTTTCAATCACAATAGCAGGAGATGGAGACCTTGAGGAAATTAAAAATATGGCAAAGGAAAAAAACATACAAAGAGATTATATTAATTTTCATGGAACGATGAATGAGACTGAAATTGCGGAGATATTTCAGTCTCATGATGTATTTGTTTTATTTAGTGATTATGAAAACCTTCCTTGTGTTTTGTTAGAGGCTCAAATGTGTGGAATGCCATTGATTGCTACTAATGTTGGAGGCGTTTCAGAAATATTATCCAACGAACAAGATGGAATTTTAATTGAAGCAGGGGATGAAATTGGATTATTCAATAGCTTAAATCAAATGATTGACAATATTGATAAATATAATCCATCATTGATAAGAGAGCGTGCGATAAAGCAATATAGTGAGAAAGTGGTGACAGATAATTTTATAGAAATTTACAAAAATGTTTTGAGTTTATGATATATTTTCCAACTATCTAAATATTCCTAACCTTATTTGCGATATATCATCCACATATATTTTAGACAGCATACTTTCAAGCTCTTGAGGTAGAACTGCTCCATTTTCTAAAATTATAAAGTCAATGTCGTTTTGTTGGATAAAATTTTTCTGCGCAATTTTATAACTGATAAAAGTATTATTCCTCTTTTGCTGTTGGATAAAATTATAGAAAGGAGAACTTGATACATCTGAGATTCTCTCAGGAAATTCAAAGTTATTTAAATCCTCTGGGACAGAAATAGAATTGACCCATTTTCCTTTTCCAATGGTTTTTAACTCTGTTGCAAAAAGAAACATGTAAGTACTAACTCTAAAATGATTTTCTTCCTTTTCACTATCTTTTAAAAAAACACCAATGGGATTTTTATTCTCTAATGCTTCTTTAATTTCAGAGAGGAACTCATTACTAACGGGATTACCTCTTTGGTGGAATTTATTTGTAATGATATAAAATGACGATAATCCTTGAATAAATATTAAAGAATAAATTAATAATTTCTTTTTTCCTTCGAATTTTTTAATTGCATATGAAAATAATATTACATACAAAATAGTAAAGAGAGGATTTATTAGAACTTGATAAATTTGTTTGGATTCTTCGTTATAGTTAAGTAATCCTCGATAAAAAATAGTAATAATTATCATTATTGCTACAAATCTTAATAATAATTTTAGGTTAAAAGGAAGAACTAAATTTTCTTTCCAAATTATTAAAAGTAACCCCCATAATACAGCATGAAAGGGCAATGATCTCAATATTATGTGTCTAAAAGTTGTGACTAAAAAATTATAAAAATAGTCAACCAATATAATCTTTGAAGAGCCTCCATAAAAAGAAGAAATATTTCCAAATAGGAGATAGAAACCAATTATTCCTATCGTTGTAAGAATAGGAACTATCATTCCAAACAGATACTTGTTCTCTTTAGTTTTATAGAAGTAAAACAGACTAAATAAAAATAATGATGTAAAAATTACAGGAGCGTAGATTATATGAAAAATTGGAATACTACAACATGTTAGCACAAAAAGATGTAATCTGTTGTGAAGCAAAAAGGAAAATGCCACCATAATCAAAAAGCTAAAAAACATAACTTTTGGGGTAGTCATAACCGAATAATGAAATCCAAATGCTTCTCTTAAAAATGGAATATTACCTACTGAGAAAACTAATAAGAAACAAAGAAGGATATTAAAAATGGGGTAATTCTTGACTAAGATAATAGAATGTAAAGCTAATATTCCTGCAAAAGATACACTTATGCAAACAGGGAGGAAGATATACGAAAATACAACGGAAGGAGCTAACTTAGAAAACCCAATCATGAATCCCATCAACCAAATATCTCCATAATGATATAGTCCAACTTTTCCTGTCTGAGAGAATTCAAATAATTCAAACCAAGGAGCAACATTCTCAATACCTGTTTCAAAAAGATACTCGGATACAGTCATGTAATATCCATAGTCCCAATTAGATAAAAAGGTAATTTCTTGATTGAAATAATCTAAACGATATAATTGAACTCCAACAACTATGAATAAGGCTAAATAAATAATTAGCAAATGACGGAATTCGGATTTTAATTCTAAGAATATATTTTTGGATGAAATGAATTTGCGATTACTTATAATTACCCAAAAGATTAAGGGAAGTAAAAGAATATTAATCGTTTTGAAAGTAGTAAAAAGGATCGAATTGATTAGGATTAGAAATAGAATTCCTGAAATTTTTTTGTAAAAAATTCTTTGGATAGGATTAGAGGTCAAGCGAAAAGGGAATAGAATAATATTACCGAGAAAATATATGAATGCATAGATAGTAAATGTTTCGAATAGAATGTATAATAACTCCTTCATAGTTAAATTAGTATCTAGACTGTTTTTCTAATTGTTAAAATCAATAGTGTCAATCACATTATTTTTGATTATAATTTCAATAACTTCGTTAGTAATTTTTCTACGGTCATTGTTTATTTTTAATAAATTCCTTGGATAATAAATAATCGTAGATTCGATCAGATACATATTTATTCCCCTCAATCGTCCAATGCTCTCCATGAGTTGGGAATGTGAAATTATTAGTTAACAACAAATAATTGATATTATTATTTTTACACCATTTCACTTCTTTTGTGTTATCATCGCCATCAGTAAAACCAATAATAAATTCAGCATCTCTTTCTTCGACAAATTCTTTTATAGATAGTAATATCGCTTCAGTTGGGTTTTTTTCAAGTAAATTGGGTTTCGTTATATGATAATGAATTCTACCGAGCAGAGTTAAGAGTCGACTTTTAGCTAGAAAAGGATGTCGAGCAAAAAAATATCGAAAGGATTTTTTGGGAGGAATACCTGCAAGTTCAATATTCATTGAATCCGTTAAAATAAAATAAGGTTTATAATAGCCATGATACACAGATTTTGACATATTTTCTTCTCTATCATTCATCATGCAAAACATTAAAAAAACAATATCAGCTTGGGATGACTCAAAGTAATCTTGAAGGATTAAATACGATTGGTCTGTACCATAACCGCTTACTCCCATATTTAATATATCATGACTATTTAACAATTTTTGCTGTAAATTATTTGTGAATCGATTTTTTTCTTCTACATCATATCCCCAAGTAAAAGAATCGCCTAAAAAAAGAATTCGATCCTTTTCTTTTGGGTCATGATCTTTATCTCTAAAACCTAAGTTATTTGTATTTACTATAAATTCTTGACTCGCTTTATATAGCACTTGTTGATTAGATTTTTGAAACCATCCTAATTTTTCGTGGTAACTGTATATTGTATTTCTTTCATCTTTTAAAGTATGATAACGATTAGGGAAAAAAACTCTTAAAGATAATTCACCAATTAAAAGAATTAGAATAAAGTATATTAGGTATGATATTATGATGATGTAATATTTTCGATACATACTTTTGGTGTTTGCTGACTAAACTTTTGACCAAAATCAATATTTGATAGCTTTTCTAGAAGTGGTCAAATTAATTTTCTCCTTCCCACAATCCTCCCATAATTCAAATCCAACCCAGTTCTCCCATACTCAAACTTAACAATTTCAAATCCGGAATCCTCCAATATTTTCAAGATCTCATCCGCAGTAAATTTTTCATTTTTCATATCATGAAATTCCATGGAAATAACAGAAACCTTATCAAACACAGAGTGGGGAGTATTAAACAAAATAGCATATTCCGCCCCTTCACAATCCATTTTCAAAAAATCAATATGCTCTATTTTATTTTCAATAATAAAATTTTCAAGCGTTTTTACTTCAACTTTTTGAGTCTTTTTTTCTTTTCCCAAAAGAGCGTAATTTTCAATAAGCGAATGATTGATACTTCTTCCTGTAAATAAATCAAGGGTACCATTTTCTCCGCCAATGGCCATTTGAAATGGTATTACATTTTGGATATTGCAATCAGACAAATTTTTTTTTAGAGTGTTGAAGTTTTGTTGACTTGGTTCAATGGAATATATGGTTGAATCTGGGGCAGTATTTTTTGCAGCGAAAATCGAAAAATATCCATAGTGTGCGCCAATATCAACAACTGTCACCTTTTTATAAAAAGGAAAATGATCAGCATATTCTCTTTCTTCAAAAATGGCTTTTAATACTTCAATTCCGTCCATGTTTTTTGAGAAATTAAGATTCAATCCAACTAATTTGCAGATTCTAGAAAAGGTTTTTTTATCTCTTCTTAAAATGCGTTTTAGAAAAGCTATCATTTAATGATTATTTAATTTTATACAAAGTTTCTAAAACTATAGACTCAAACTTCTTCACATTAAAATAGGCAACTTGCTCCCCTCCAAATTCCTGCCTCACCTTAGCAATTCCCTCTATTACACTTCCACAAAAATCAAAATGTTTTTTCTCTAAAACCTCTTTAGCAAATTTAATCGCTTCCCAAATAATCATGACACTTGC
>Ga0208671_10001433_pt1 | contig 10542 bp, 8 predicted proteins | sample ColrivemetaGS759_FD_187606 | JGI IMG/M metagenome (GOLD analysis project Ga0208671, IMG submission 187606) | Estuarine microbial communities from the Columbia River estuary - Ebb tide ETM metaG S.759 (SPAdes) (version 2) | ecosystem: Environmental > Aquatic > Marine > Intertidal zone > Estuary ...
CTGTGGGATAAGCCGCTGATAATCCGGGAATCTGAAAACAGGTCAACCGCTGGAACTTTTTCCCGGCTTTGGTATGCAAATCCGACCTCTTCGGGTGACCAGCTCTGTCCCAGAACCTTTCTGCAGACGCTTATGGTGACGCCAATTATGCCCAGGTGAGACTGGTGCATACCCAGGCCAACTTCACCCGGTGATGCAATATTAAGCCTGATCTGGTTACCGCAGTCAGACAGCGAGAGCCGCTCGCCAGTGGTGATTATGTTGAAAAGAGCGGTAGCGTGCTCCAGGTATTTCCCCAAGGTAGGTGCCGCCTGCAGGCGGCGCCCGTAGCTGCCGAAATCCTGGATAGACGTGGCTAAACCCAGACCAAGGGCCAGGTGCTCGGCCTGCAGGGACTGGCAAGCCAGTTCGGCGAACCTGAATGCCTTCTGCAGAGGTACAACTAAACCCGGAATTTCAAGGCGATCGGGGCAAATGGCCTGCTGTTCCAGCAACTTTTCGACCGGCGCACCCAGCGATTGAAAGTGGTTCGCGTAAAGCTGAACCACGGCGCCGGTTGTGACCGGTAAGCTGGTGTTGCTCGATGCTGGGGCCATATTCGATGCCTGGATGCGCAACCATTGACCTGCATCATACAAAAAATCGTCCCTTGGCACCAAATGACAGGTAACGGCGCTAATATCAAAGCTACCATCGAAGAGTCGTTTCCTTGTGAGAGAGGGCATCTTCGTTTTCTATTGCCATCAGATGGAGTACGCTGTTTTGGATCGGCTCAAGGCTTTTCCGGGACTTGAACAGTCCATTAATCATTGCGGTTTTATCAGGCGAATTGCCCTGGTGTGCCTCTGGCTGTTCCTCTCGCCTGTTGTTGCCTGGGGGGCGGAAAATGGCCTCATCTGGTCAGTGACACCCTACATCTGGGCCAGTGACACCAAGTACGATCTCAAGCTGGGGGACACGCCCATCGGTGGCGATGTCACCTTCGACGACCTGCTCGATACCACCGATTCCTCCTTCCAGTTTGTTTCCGAGCTGGGCCAGGAAGACGGTAACTGGAGTGCCTTCCTGGACCTGACCTACCTCAAGACCTCGGATGACTACAAGGGTCCGATCCTGTTCGTGGATTCCAAGTCCGAAGTGTGGTACCTCGATGCCGCGGTGGCCTGGTGGCCGCGGGGAGAGCAGGGAGGGCTGAGTCTCTATGGTGGCGTTCGTTACACAGACCTCGATGACAAGCTGAAGTTTTTTCTCTCCGAGGACAGACAGCTGCTGCGCGCCCTGAGGAATGACCGGGATTTCCTCGACGGACTGCTGGGGGTTCGCCAGTTTTTCACGCTTGCCGAGCGCTGGACGCTCCTCGCCCAGGCCGATTACTCCACTGGGGAATCGGACGGGATCTACCAGTTGCAGGCCCTGGTTCGCTACGGATTGGGCAAGCATGGACAATACGGATTGCTGCTGGGCTATCGCTACAAGGAAGCCGAGTTCGAGCACGACGATATCGAGGAAAAATTTGAGTACAAGGGGCCGCTGATCGGTTTTAATTTCCGGTTCTGAAAGCGGCATACGCAGGATCTATGTCACCCGGAAATTCAGGAGGTATCACGATGGTTAGAATAACGGCCAATTCACTACAGCTGATCAAACTCGTTTTTATTTGCGCATTCTCGCTGGTTTTAGCCGCGTTTCCGCTCCAGGGCGTCGGACAGGCCTCGGGCATGGCGGCCAAGCCCCTGACCGACGCCGAAGTGGAAAATATCGTACGCCGCTCCTACCAGTACGTGGCAATGTACAACGTGAACAACAAGTTCGCCTTGAAAAGCGGTGGCTGGAATATCTGCGATGTCGATACCGTGCTAAAGGATCACACCATGCGCGAGATCGCCAGGCCGAACAATGACACCCTGTACATCTCCTGTCTGCTGGACCTGCGCAATGAGCCTCTCATTCTGGAGATGCCGGAGTTCGACTCAGACTATGTGTCGCTGATGGTCACCGGCTACGATCACTATGTGAACATCCCCATGGCGACCCGGTTGGGCGATTTCGACCAGCCGGAGACAATGTTGCTCTACTCTGCCCGGACAGAGGGTTACCAGGGCGAGCCGGTCGCAGGCGTGGACCGGGTATTTGAAGCCACCGGGGACTTTGTATCAGCGGTCCTGCGTATTATGCCCCACAGCAATGAGCCCCAGCGCTTCGAACGCATTGGCGACCAGATGCAATCGGTGAAGTTGCTTACACTGGCCCGGTACCTTGGCGGCGATCCCCGGCCTGCAGACAAGGCCGGCTTCCCTCCCGTGGGCGAAACGGATGCGGACGTGTTCGGCAACAACCTGCTGGAGGTCATGCAGTTCGTGTTCAATCACACGACCTTCGACCCCAATAATCCCGAGGACCGGGCGGTTTTGGCGGCTTATGCCCCGCTGGGCGTTGTTCCGGGACAGGAGTACGACGCAGCCAAAGTTGCAAACATCGACGGTGCGCGCTTCCGGGAAGCCGCCCAGCGCATTCAGCGGAAGTGGCTCTCAGCCCTGAGTGACCAGGCATTATTCAATGAACTGGGTCCGCGAATATTCCAGCCCAAAGGCAAAACAGACCTGGAGGCTGTAGTGGCCGTGTCGATAATAGGCCCCATCGGCATACCCCGGGAAGAGGCGGTCTATCCGCAGGTGGCGACGGCCGACGGCAAGCAGATGAACGCAATGCACGATTACGTGATTCGCATGAGCAAGAGCGAGCTGCCGCCGACCGACACCTTCTGGTCACTGACGCTATATGATCTCGAGCAGGGATTTTTTATTCCTAACGACCGCAAGAAGTACAGCGTTGGCAAAAACGCGGGGATGAAGCTCAACCTGGAAGGCGGTATCGATATCTACGTTGCCGCAGAGCAGCCCGAAGGCGTGCCCGTGGAGAACTGGCTGCCGATCGAGCGCTCGGATATAGACCTGAGCCCCCAGTTGCGGATCTACGTACCCGATCTGGAAAAGGTGAAGTCATGGAAACCGCCGGTGGCGGAAATGATCGATGGAGACTGAGCACTACTGCGCCATCGATCGCAAGGGGCTCGACCCCGAGCTGTTCGGTGCCTATGACCGCAACGAATACGAATCGCCTGAATCCCGCTAGGAAGGAAAGTAATCATGAAGCACTCAGCACCAACCTGGGCCTGCCGCGCAGCGGCCTTGATTGTCGGCCTGAACGTCCATGGCAACTGCTATGCCCAATCAGCGGAATCCAGCGCCTACATGGGTGCGCCGGTCGAGTTGGTCGAAGCCCCCAACGGCGCCATAGCCAACAAGAAACTGCTGGATCGAGCAGGCGACTTCAACTTTATCGAACCGACCATCGTGAAACTGGCGGAGGGCGTCTGGCAGTTCGGCGGCTACGGTCTCGCGCCGATGAGTATTATCGAGACAGATGAAGGGCTTATAGCGTTCGATACAGGCGATACCGTTCACGATGGCGAACTCATGCTGGAGGCGATTCGCACGGTTACCCAGAAGCCGGTCAAGGTGATTATTTATGGGCACTCCCATACGGTAATGGGGGCCGGCGTCATTGCAGAAGGCAACGAGGACGTCATGATCATCGGACATCCGGAACTGAACGATGTCGTTGCCGGCAACCTGGCGGCGGGCGGCGCGCCGTCATTCTACCCAGAGGTGAGTCCTTACCTGACCGCCCGGGTATTGACCCAGTTCAATGCCTATATGCCCAAGGAGGGGCCCGACGCATACGTGCTGCCCACAAACCTCGCCGCAATTGCCTCTGCTTTCCTGCCGGTCAATACACCCGTGGAGGATGGGCAGGAAATGACGGTACTGGGTATCAAGATGCAATTCTTTACCAAGTACGGATCAGACGATAAGGTCCATACCACCGTCTGGATGCCGGAGCGCAAGATTTTGTTTACGACTCTGCTGTGGTCGGCTCCACCCCAGCTTTACACCTTGCGCGGAGATGTATTCAGGGACCCCAGGGGTTGGATTGCAGGCCTGAAATTCAATCGCGACCTGAATGCGGAAATATTGATTTCAGCGGGAGGCCGATCGATAGTGGGGCAGGAAAAAGTGCGCCAGACACTGGAACAGTACCTGGATGGTGCCAGCTTCGTTCTCGACCAGAGCTTGCGCGGAATCCTGGCCGGCCTGGGGCCCGATGAATTACGCTACTTCGTGACTTTCCCCGACTATCTGGACGAAGCGCCGCCCAATTTGCAGGCTTATGGGGAGATTTCGTCCTATCCCCCGGCGATTTATTACCAGACGGTCGGTTGGTACGATAACGATGCTGCCAATCTCAAACCGCTGACGTTACGCGATGAAGCGCGTCGCCTTGTGCCCCTCATGGGCGGTCGCGACAAGGTGCTGGAGGCCGCATCGGCTGCCATGGATAAAAAAGAGTATGCGTGGGCTGCCAAGCTGGCGAACCAGCTTTATCTGATCGATGACCAGGATAAAGAGGCGCGCCAGATCAAGGCTGAAGCCCTGCGTCAGATGGCCTACGTCTCTACCGGGGCCAATGATCGGGCTCACCTGATGTCCCAGGCACTCGCACTCGAGGGTAAGGCCACGATTGCGAGACTCGTTCCGCCGCCGCAGGCAGCTATTGCTGCAGACCCGGTCAAGTACGTCGACTTCATGCGGGTGCGTATCGACCCGGTGAAAAGCGACCAGACGAACAGCTTCGTTCGTTTCGATTTTGCCGATGGTTCCAGCGCGGGCCTGCATATTCGCCGCGCCATTGCGGAATTTGTGCCGAATCCGGACGATTACAGCAAGCAACCGGACATTACCCTGAAGATGTCCGGTGAAACCTGGGTGAAGGTCTACCTGAGCCAGGCAATGCCCGGGCAACTGATCAGCGATGGTGATATTGTCGTCGATGGTGACGCTGATGAGGCCGCCCGCCTGCTCAACCTGTTTGATCGATACTCGCCGGCAAAAGCCGTTTTGGTTCGCCCGGCATTCCTGGAGCACGGTTTATAATTCATTGATAGGCAGCGCTTTCCAGAGGGCCCATTGCCACTGGAAAGATTACAATGGCTCTGCAGAGCCTTGTTCACAAAAAATCTGGGAGAAGGAAATGTGAAAATACGTCGGGAATCTATCGGGCTGATTGCCCCTTTCGTTGTGTTCGCCCTCGGCACCTTTGCCGGCGGTGCCCGTGCCTGGGACCACCCCGGCCACATGACGACAGCCGCCATCGCGTACATTGAAGTCGAGCGGCAGCGTCCGGAACTGATGGACCAGATCGGCATGCTCTTCCTGGCCCACCCCGAGGCCGCTCCCTTCTGGGTTGCTGCAGGCTCCGCCAGGGGTAAGGAGGCCACCCGGCGCAAGTTTATTGAATGCGCGCGCTTTGCCGACGATATCAAGTTTACGTCCACCGATCAGCCGAACTGGCATACGGCGCGCTGGCCGATCGTCGAGCAGGGCGCACCGGCTGAAGTGGTGGCAGCGGCGGAGGCTCGCCAGGGCAGGCCCGCGGGGCAGGCCATCGAGGCCCTCACATTGAATTTCGCCATGCTCGAGAACCCCGAGTCCAGCCCCAAGGATCGCGCCGGCGCCCTGTGCTGGGTTTTTCACACCATGGGTGATCTCCACCAGCCCATGCATGTAAGCGATCTGTTTTCGGCGGAGTTTCCGGCGGGCAATGCCGCAGCATCGATGAGTTATGTGGAGGACCCGGTCACCGAAAAGCCCATACCGCTGCACATACTCTGGGACAGTAATGCGCTGCGCAGCCCAGAACTGGCAGATGTCGATCGCTATGCTGAGGAACTCATGAAGAAATATCCCCGCTCCTCTTTCCCGGAGCTCGTGGAGCATCCCTTCACTGGCCAGGAATCCTTCAATACGTGGGCACGGGAAAGCTATGCGATTGCCGTTGATTTTGCGTACGAGGGTGTCGAGACCCGGCCGGATCCGGAGTTGGGACAGGATACCGACAGGTTGGTCAAGAACATGATGGCGTACATATTGGAAGGAGTGGCGCCGGTTGACGAGGCTCCGGAATTACCTGAGGGCTACTGGGAGCAACTGCAGATCACCAGTGCACAACGGATTACCCTCGCAGGGTACCGCATGGCAGACCTTATTCTGGCGGCCGCCGATAACATCGAGACACAAAGAGCGTTCCTCACAAAGTGATTGGCATACGTGTTTATGCCCAGGTGCTGATAGCACTGTGACAAGATGAAAAGGCGAAACCAATGAAAAAGACAGCGAATACATTGCTCCATCCCATTTTCGTGCTACTGATTGCAAGCCTGGCGGCCTGCAGTACCACCAGCGACACGGCTCAGGTCACGGCAGCGGAGCAGCAGGTGCAGGAGGTTGCGCCGGGGTTCCTGCAAGGATATATGACCCAGGAGGACCAGTTGGACAGCAAGGAGTTTGTGCCAACAGCCCCCGGCAAGGACTCGCCCCGGCAGGCACTCGATACCGCCTGGGCGAACAATATGCTGAAACTTCGGGGCACGCCCCGCTGGGACCTGGCGATACGCGACGCGGATCTGCACTTTCCCGCTGCGGCGAATGCGTTCTCCTGCACACTTGGCATCCCCATAACCGAGGAGGACGCGCCTGCATTGTACATGCTGCTGCGGCGTTCCCTGACGGATATCGGCCTGGCATCCTATTCTGCCAAGAACGTCTACCAGCGAGAGCGCCCCTTTATGGTGAACGGGGAGCCAATTTGCACCCCCGACGACGAGGAAATGCTGCGCACGGACGGCTCCTATCCATCCGGCCACACGTCTATCGGCTGGGGTTGGGCGTTGATCCTGACCGAGCTGTCACCGGATAAGACCGACGAAATTGTCGCAAGGGGCCGCTCCTTTGGAGAGAGCCGCAACGTGTGCAATGTCCACTGGTACAGCGACGTGGTAGCAGGGCGCATGGTCGGTGCAGCCGCCGTGTCCAAGCTGCACAATAACGAACAATTTTTGGCAGCGATGGATGCGGCGCGCGCGGATATCGCCAGGGCGCGGGCGGCGGGACTCACCCCGACGATCGACTGCGAGGCCGAAGCCAGGGCATTGGCGACACCTCTGCAATAGAACGCTGCAGCTGGACCAACGCGTTGGTCTGGCTTTAATTTGTTCGGTGTCAGTCTATCTGGAGAAGGTGTCTTGAGAGGGTTTTTCCAGTATGCGTATTATCGCGTATTAGCCGCAGCCTAAATGGGCAAAGTTAGTGTGCTATCTGCGCTCAACTAGTGTTTATGTCCATTAAAAATAGAAGTGGTTTAGCATGGAAAGCATTCGCAAAATTGTCATTCTCGCCGGCCTGGTTTCGATTCTCGTCGCCTGTAGTTCCAATCCTAAAAAAAGAAGAACCGCGCCGATGCAAAATATACTGAAGAAAAAACCAAGACGATGCAGGAGTACAAGTCCTGTGTAAAGAAGGCCAAGCAGGACCAGGACAAGCTCGACGCTTGCGAGAGATTGCTGAAAGCCATCGAATAGCACAGCGACTCCAAGTGGGAGACCTGTAAATCTGCCAGGATGGTGTAACTATGGGTATGAAGCTTTTTTACCAATTGCCTCTTGGCGTTTTGCTGCTCCCACTGCTTCTGTTCGTGCTTCTGGCAGCGATGGAAGTCGGCCTGCGCCTGGGTTCTCATCATCATCGCGTACCGGGGTCAGTTGCCCGCGAGTCAAAGTCAGATGTCACCCTGGCTGCGATGCTGACGTTGCTTGGACTCATGCTCGCATTCACCTACTCCTTCAGCATGAGCCGCGCAGACCTGCGCAAGCAGGCCCTGATCACCGAAGTCAATGCGATCAGCACTGCTTTTTTACGCGCGGACCTGTCTCCCGAGCCGGAGCGAACGGAACTGAGGCAACGGTTGTTGGACTATGGGCGCTCAAGACTATTCACCGCCGAGGACTTTACCAATTGGCAGCAGGTAGAAGATCACACTCGGCGATCACTGCAGGCACAGTCCAGGCTGTGGCCCGTGATTAAGTCGATCGTGGCACGGCAGGAGGGGATGTCCGAGCCCCAGAAGGCCCTGCTGGTACAGGCGATCAACCAGGTGCTGGACGCCCACACGGCTCGAATTGCTGTCATCTACGACCGATTGCCAACTATAGTGCTGGCCCTGCTCCTGCTGATCGCGGCCTCGTGCATGTCAGTGGCTGCCTATAGTGCGAGCGCGCGAGGTCATTCAAGCCGCTGGCGCATGACTGCATTTGCGGTCATTCTTTCGACATTGATGTACGTGATCGTGGACTTCGACATGATAATCCGAGGCTTTATACGAATTAATCACCAGAGCATGGAATTGCTGGTGAAAGAGATGGAAAGGGATATCGCTCTGAGCTCCGATGGACCCCCGGGCCTTGGGAAAACGCTCGAGCATTGAAAGAACTTTCGCCGTGGGCGAATTTTCAGTACGAAGCAGGGGCGTGCCTTGCCGGTTTCTTTCCACAGTCCTGTGATGACAAAGTGGACGCTAATAAAGGGTGTTACCATAAAGCACCAACAGATAAATGGATCTCCGCCCGTGAATAGAACAGGTTTTTTCGCCTTGATAATTGGCTCTCTGCTTGCGATGGCCGCGCCGATAACCTGTGCAGACGAACCACTGTCTTCCGTCGGCCTTAACGATTCAATGCTATATATCGAAGGCAGCATCGAAAAGCTGCAACTGCTCGAGGAGCAAGCATTGACAGCGTCCGGCGGCGATCGCGAGGCACTGTTGTTCCGCCTGGACCAGCGCAGCATCAAACTGATTGATAAAGTTGCGACACTCACACGTGATCTCGCTGTCCTGCCCGAAGATGATCCGGACAGGTTGAAGCTCGAGAAACGTCTGAGAACGAAAGTCATTAGAGTCGATCAGCACTTGTTCGAGCGGATCGATGGGCTTGAGAAGCGAATCAAGACCGTACGTGAACAGTCCAGGTCCGCCTCAGATGCGGAAAAGTACGTAAAGCAAGCTTATCTGCACAGTCTCGAAGGACTTCGACTTGGCTACTACTCCGCGTTGGCCGGAACTATAAAGAGTAGAGAGAATCTTGGGATTTCAAACGACGAACTGCGCCGCAATGCCGAAGCCACGCTCTACCAGTACGCTGAAAAAGTATCGGGACGGGTCGAACTTTTCAGTAACAGCTTGCGGGAGATAAAGGCGCGCCTCACCAAGGATGCGACAAATACCAGCCTGTTGGCATCCGCCAACGAGGTCAGCATAGAGCGGGGCGTTGAGATCACCCGTCTCGAGTCTCTGCTGAGTATAATGTCGCAGCTCGACATGAACACGGTGCTCTACCGCTCGGTTCTCTTGCGCGAAGACAAGGGCGTGTCGCTGCGCATGCTCGACGTGGAGGCGGGTAAGCGAATGCTGCAGGACGGGTGGGAAAACACGCGCAAGTCCCTGGGCAAAAATATACCCGACTTCCTTTTCAAGCTGCTGATATTCGTTCTGATAATTTTCATCTTCAAGGCACTGTCACGCCTGGTAAAACGTTTCACGGGAAAGGCGCTCAACAAGTCGTCGACCAGCATGTCGAACCTGCTGAAGGATATTCTTGTATCTGCCTCGGGCGCTGCCGTCATGGTGCTGGGTATACTGATAGCACTGTCACAGGTGGGCGTTTCGCTGGGTCCGGCCCTGGCCGGTCTCGGCGTGGCTGGTTTCATTGTCGGTTTTGCATTGCAGGACACCCTGGGAAATTTCGCTGCGGGTGCCATGATCCTCATTTACAGGCCCTACGACGTCGATGACTTCGTGGAGGTGGCTGGTACCGCTGGACTAGTAAAAAAAATGACCCTTGTATCGACAACTATTATCACTTTCGACAACCAGACCCTGATCATTCCAAATAGCAAAATCTGGGGAGACGTCATCAAGAATGTGACGGCGCAGCAGACCCGACGAGTGGATCTCGAGTTTGCGATCAGTTACGGCGATGACATCGAAAAAGCGGAGCAGGTTCTGCGGGATATCGTAAGCTCGCATGAGAAAGTATTGCCGGAGCCCGCGCCTACCATTCGCCTGCACAGACTGGGCGACTCCTCGGTTGACTTCGTGGTGCGCCCCTGGACCAATACTGCGAACTACTGGGAGGTTTACTGGGATATAACGCGCGAGGTAAAACTGCGATTTGATCGCGAGGGCATCTCGATTCCGTTCCCACAGCGCGATGTGCATTTACAACAGGCCACCTAGCGCTGTTGGCGAACTCCTTTTCTTTAACCTGGGCGCAACCCGCGCTACCGGTGCGGGAACTGACTTCAGGCGTGGGTGCTGTTTTTAATGCGTGATCAGCCACATGCTGCCATACCAGGGCTGCTACTGCTGCTGACGCTTTTTCTTACGGCCTGTGCCGGTGTGCCCTTCGACTACCCCAAAAGCGCCAGTACCGCTGCGGAACCGGATAGCGTGAGCCCCGGGCGACGTTCCGCTGTGTCGGTACATTTCCCGACCGGCCGTGGCAGTTCCTCGCCTTTCACTGAGCTCCACGGGCAAGGTGGTTTACACCCTAAAGACACCGTACCGGGATGGGACGACACAAGTGGCCTT
>Ga0208671_10001439_pt1 | contig 10515 bp, 10 predicted proteins | sample ColrivemetaGS759_FD_187606 | JGI IMG/M metagenome (GOLD analysis project Ga0208671, IMG submission 187606) | Estuarine microbial communities from the Columbia River estuary - Ebb tide ETM metaG S.759 (SPAdes) (version 2) | ecosystem: Environmental > Aquatic > Marine > Intertidal zone > Estuary ...
TGGATGGCGACACGAGAGCAAATAGCAGATCATTGGAAAAAAAATCATCCACACAATCGATTTGAAAGGCCAAGTAATATGAATCGAGAGAAATTTATCAATGAATATGGTGGAATATTTGAACATTCTTCTTGGGTAGCAAATAATGCCTACGATCTTGAATTAAGCCATTCTCATGATACAGCTATTGGATTGCACAATGCTTTATGTCGAGCTTTTAGGTCAGCCCCTAAAGAGCAACAGTTAAGTGTTTTGAAAGCACATCCAGATTTAGCAGGCAAATTAGCTCAAGCTAAACGATTAACAGCAGAAAGCACATCAGAACAAGCATCTGCAGGAATGGATAGTTTAACCGATCATGAAAGAGAAAAATTTACACAATTAAATTTAGCATATGTCAAAAAGCATGGCTTTCCATTTATTATTGCAGTTAGGGATCATAACAAAGCGAGTATTTTAAGTGCATTTGAAGAACGTATTAATAATGATGGTGATACTGAGTTTTCAGAAGCTTGCAAACAAGTCGAGAGAATCGCAGAATTTCGCTTAATGGATCTTTTGCCATGATTTATGAAGTTTCCACACAACCATTAACAGCAGATGCTTTCAAACCATTTGGCGAAATTATAGATGCATCAGGTGAACCAGATAAAATTATTAATCAAGGCATGTGCGGAAGACACCATGATTTAGCAAAGTTAGATTTTCTTTCTGGGAAGGTGGGTGTCAGCGTATTTAATGCTAAAGCACGCAGCTTACCCTTTAACTTGGAAATGATGGAGCGTCATCCAGAGGGCACCCAGGCTTTTATACCGATGCATCAAAATTCATTTTTAATAATAGTCGCTCATGATAAAAATGGTGTGCCCGATACACCTATTTCATTTATTTCAAAACCAGGACAAGGTATTAATATATCCAAAAATACTTGGCATGGAGTATTATGCCCACTTTATTCTCCTGGCCTATTTGCTGCAATTGATAGAATTGGAGAAGGTCCAAACTTAGAAGAGCATTGGTTCAAAAAAGCTTGGACTATTATTTAAAGGTACTTACTCGTAGCTTGATACTGGCGAGCCTGCTAATGCCGCTATATTTAGCAAACCACGAACTGTAACACCTGGAGTAACTATGTGCGCACGATTTCCCATACCCATTAGAATTGGCCCAACCTCTAGACCCCCTGCAACAGACTTTAAAACGTTACGCGTTGCACCTGCAGCATCTGAATTAGCGTAAACTAAAATATTTGCTTTTCCTTTTAATCGATTATTCGGCATCATAGTTTCGCGAAGATCTTCATCTAAAGCTGCATCAGTGTGCATCTCACCTTCATATTCAAAATCTACTTTATGAGAATCTAGGATAGCTAGAGCTTCGCGAGTAACGCGTCCAGAATGCGTATCCGCATTTCCAAATTGTGAGCTTGAACATAATGCTAATTTAGGTTCGATACCGAAACGCCTTGTATGACGCGCTGCCGCAATCATTGTATTCGCAATTTGTTGTGCAGAAGGTTCAATATTCACATGCGTATCAGCAATAAATAAAGGACCTTGATCTAAAATTACTAATGATAATGCTCCCACTGGAGTTAAATCTTGGTTAGCTAAAACTTGCTTTATGTACTTCAAATGCCAATGATATTGTCCAAAGGTTCCACAAATCATACTATCTGCTTCACCACGGTGCACCATTACTGCTGCGATTGCAGTTGTATTTGTTCTCATGATTGCTTTTGCTAAATCTGGAGTAATACTTTTTCGAGCCATTATATCATGATAAGATTGCCAATAATCACGGTATCTTGTATCTTTTTCAGGGTTTACAAGTTCAAAATCTACTCCAGCTTTTATTGACAAACCTTCACGTTCAATTCGAGATTCAATTACATTTGGACGTCCAATTAAGACTGCAGTTTCTGATAATTCTTCTGACATTGCTTGCACTGTACGAAGTACTTTTACATCTTCACCTTCAGCAAAAACAACTCGTCTGTTGTCAGTTTTAGCAGCTTCAAAAATTGGCCGCATTGTCACTGCGGATCTATAAACTTGTGTCTGTAATTTTGCATGATATGCATCTAGGTCTAATTTATTTTTAGCTACGCCACTATCAATAGCTGCTTTTGCTACGGCATAAGCAATTGTAGGCAATAATCGAGGATCAAAAGGTTTTGGTATTAAGTAATCTGGCCCAAAAGCTAACCTCTCACCCTGATAAGCAGCACCTAATTCAGCACTTGCAGTTTCACGTGCAAGACCTGCGATAGCTTCAACACAGGCTGCTTTCATTTCATCATTTATTGTGGTTGCACCCACATCTAGAGCTCCACGAAAGATAAATGGAAAACATAATACATTGTTAACTTGATTTGGATAATCTGATCTTCCAGTTGCAATCAAAGCATCAGCCGATGCTTCTCTGGCTTCCTCTGGCATTATTTCAGGGGTTGGGTTTGCTAATGCAAATATAATTGGGTGAGATGCCATTTTCTTAACCATTTCTTGCGTTAAGAGCCCAGGGCCCGAAACACCTAAAAACAGATCAGCACCTTCCATTGCTTCCATAGTAGTACGTTTGGTCGTATTGCGGGCAAATTCTGATTTTTCAGCAGTTAAGTCATTTCTTTGAGTATGAACGACCCCCTTACTATCTATCATTGTTATGTTTTCTTTTTTAGCGCCCATAACCATCATCATTTTCAAACAGGCAATACCTGCTGCACCTGCACCTAAGGCGACAATTTTAATATCTGAAAAAGATTTTTTTGCTACTATTAATGCATTCGATGCCGCCGCTGCTGCAACTATTGCTGTACCATGTTGATCATCATGAAAAACAGGAATACCCATTTTTTCACGGCAAATTTTCTCCACAATAAAACAATCAGGAGCTTTTATATCTTCAAGATTAACAGCACCAAATGTTGGCTCTAAACTACAAACAATTTCTGCTAATTTTTTAGGATCTGGCTCATTTACTTCAATATCAAAACAATCAATACCTGCGAATTTCTTGAATAAAACAGCTTTACCTTCCATAACAGGTTTTGAAGCTAAAGCACCAATATCACCCAAACCTAAAACAGCTGTTCCATTTGATATAACAGCAACCAAGTTACCTCGTGATGTATAACGTCTTGCATCATCTGGATTTTTTTCAATTTCTAAACAAGCCTCAGCTACACCCGGGGAATATGCACGACTTAAGTCGCGTCCATTCGCCATAGGTTTTGTAGCTCTTATCTCTAATTTTCCTGCGCGAGGAAATTCATGATAATCCAATGCAGCTTGTTTTTCGATTGATTTCTTTGTTTCTTTAGCCACTGTTGTTTCCTTTAATAGGGTGTAAATACTTTAAAATTTATTTATAGTCCTAGGTTTATTAAAATGTTTAATCTTAAAAAATAATTAGTTTTTCAGCTTATTATTTTAAAAAAATTTTTGTACCACTTTAGCTGATATTCTAGCTTATATTTAAAATTAATTATTAAAAAGGTGAAAATTTTTGCATCTTAGATTTAATTTACTGATTAATTTAAACCATCCCTATTCTAAAGACAATTTTTTCGAAAATTTTTTATAATTTTATAAATATTTAAAAAATCATTTATTGTCAGTAGCTTAATTTTTTCATAATATGAAATACTATTTCATTATTGTGGAGAGCACTATGAGATCAAAGAATATCAGAAGCCTTGGTCGACCAAGAGCATTTAATGACAAAATAGAACAGAACACTGTAAAATCTTTAGATCGTGCACTCACAGTACTTACAACTCTTTCAAAAAATCAGAATAAAACCCTAACAGATTTGTCAAAAGAGTTGAGAGAGTCACCATCAACTGTTTACAGAATACTTTCAACAATGGCTCTACATAAAATTGTAGAATGTGATGATAGACTACAAACTTGGAATATTGGACCAGGTTCTTTTCAGATTGGGTCATCATTTCTGCGAAGAACAAGCCTAGTAGAAACCAGCCGTCCGTTCTTACGAAACTTAATGGAAGAAACTGGAGAAACAGCCAACCTAGGGATAGAAAATAACGGTAATGTTTTATTTTTAAGTCAGGTCGAAACACATGCTCCTATCCGTGCTTTTTTCCCACCTGGAACACTTTCACCACTACATGCATCAGGAATAGGAAAAGTATTATTAACTCAATATACTCTTCCCAAATTAGAAAAATTTATTAAATCAGGCTTAGAACCTTTCACACAATATACCAAATCAACTTTAGAATTATTTAGAATTAATACAAGGCGATATGGCAATTACTTTAGAACGCGGCTATGCAATTGATGATCAAGAGCGCAATATTGGCATGCGTTGTATAGCTGCGCCAATAAAAAATGCATTTGGAGAAGTTATAGCAGGAATATCCGTATCAGGGCCAACCAGCCGTGTTGCCAGCGATCAGATTGCTGAATTTAGTAGATCTGTAGTAAACACTGCAAGAGAAGTTTCGAAAGCACTAGGTGCAGATGTTAATTCTAATTTTTGAAGTTTTTAAAAAATGAACCAATAATTAGGGGATAATAACTCCTGGATTCATTATTTTATTTGTTCCATTACCTTAATTTTTCAATAATTTTAAATTCATATGCCTATTAACATCTTTATACAAAAGATATTGGAATGCATCCGGGCCACCAGCATAACAAGCTTGAGGGCAAAAAGCACGTAACAGCATATAATCACCTGCTTCTACCTCTACCCAATCTTGGTTCAACCGATAAACTGCCTTGCCATTAAGAACATAAAGCCCATGTTCCATTACATGCGTCTCACAAAACGGAATTACAGCCCCAGGCTGTAATGTTACTATGGTTACATGCATATCATGGCGAATATCAGCAGGGTCTACAAAGCGTGTGGTTGTCCACTTACCATCTGTATCTGGCATAGGTGTTGGTTCAATATCACTTGCATTTGTAACTACTGGTTCTGGCTTATCTAAGCCATCAACATATTGATAGGACTTTCTTATCCAATGAAATTTAGCAGCTTTATCTGTTTCATTTCTTAATTTCCAAATTAAACCTGCTGGGAGATATGCATAACCACCTTCTGTTAAGTCATATTTTTCTCCATTAAAAGAAATAGCTATTGACCCATCAACTACAAATAAAACACCTTCCGCATCGGTGTCTGTCTCAGGTTGATTACTTCCCCCACCAGGCTGCACTTCCATTATATATTGTGAGAAAGTTTCAGAAAAGCCGCTCAGTGGGCGCGATATAACCCATAATCTAGTTTCATCCCAAAACGGTAAGAAACTAGTAACTATATCCCGCATTGAGCCCCTAGGAATAACTGCATATGCATCAGTAAAAACGGCCCGATCAGTTAACAAATTAGTTTGATCCGGGTGTCCACCCATTTCAGAAAAATATTTACTTTTAACCATTTAGTGAATCCATTTTAGTTTCAGCTAATATCAAGTATTTTATTACTTAAGCCAAGTGGTACATTGAAGAATAGAATATTAGGGAAAATTTGATAATAAATCTAAATTAAGTAATTTTTATTTATTATCAAAGATTATTTTAGGACTGTTTGTCTGGGCTAGTAGTTGTATAAGTAATTCAAATTATAATCAAACAATCACAAAATATCCAAAAGAGAATGTAAGGAAATTGAACATGAAAACTGTTTTAGAGCAACTTAGAGAGATGACTGTTGTTGTGGCAGATACTGGAGAGGCTGCTGCCGTTAAGGAATACAAACCGGTTGATTGTACAACAAATCCATCACTGGTTCTAAAGGCATTAACAGATCCAGCAACAGAAGAATTAGTTGCCGCTGAAATAGATACAGGTAAAAAAACTGGCCAGACACCTGAACAAGTAACCGAAACATTAACAGTTGCAATGGGCGCTGAATTAGCAGCACTTGTTCCAGGACGCGTATCAACAGAAGTAGATGCTTGTCTTTCTTTTGATACTGAAAAGTCTGTTGCTAGAGGTAGAGACATTATTGCAGAATATGAAAAGCGCGGCATAAAAAGAAACCAAATACTTATAAAACTTGCGTCTACTTGGGAAGGTATACGTGCTGCTGAAATTTTACAAAATGATGGTATTGATTGTAACTTAACATTATTATTTTCAATGGCTCAGGCAGTTGCATGTGCTGATGCAAAAGCATTTTTGATTTCTCCATTTGTAGGGAGAATTACTGACTGGTACAAAAAAGCAGAAGGTCGTGACTCATATTTACCACATGAAGATCCAGGCGTTAAATCAGTTCATAAAATTTATGATTACTATAAATCGAATAATATAGAAACTGTTGTAATGGGTGCATCTTTTAGAAGTAGTAATCAGATAAAAGCACTTGCAGGATGTGATAATCTTACTATTGCACCAAGTCTTTTGGACGAAATGGGAAATGATACATCGATACTAGAACGAGCTTTATCACCAAATAATACAAGTGGCATTCTTCCAATTTCAATGGATGAAGCAACCTTTAGATGGGAAATGAATGCTGATCCTATGGCAACCGAAAAGTTAGCAGAAGGAATTCGTAATTTTGACGTAGACCATAAAAAACTTATTGGATTAATTGCTACGAGAATGAGCGCGTAAATTAGATTGTAAAATATAATCAAAATATGAAGCTATAATATCAACATAACTTTATATAAAATGATATATATGTTTAGGTAATTTTATTTTCCATTAGCAGCCATTGCAAAATGTGAGGACATTATGAAAATATTAATTATTGGTGCGGCTGGCATGATAGGCATGCGACTTGCTAGATCTATAATTAAACATGCGACTTGCTAGATCTATAATTAAAGACGATTTTAATGGAGAAATTAATGATATTACCTTGTTTGATGTCATTCCACCAAAAATTGAAAATCATAAAAACTCGTATAAAATAAAAACAGGTGATATTTCTGACCCTAATATAATTTCAGAGCTCATTGATCAAAAACCTGACATTATTTACCATCTTGCAGCAATTGTATCTGGTGACGCTGAAGAAAACTTTGAAAAAGGGTGGGATATAAATGCTAAAGGTACTTGGCATTTACTTGAAGGAATTCGTAAAAAATTCCTTACATCGAATGGCTCCTACAAACCAAAATTCATTTACGCTTCATCTCTTGCTGTTTTTAGTGGGCCATACCCCAGCGCAATAAATGATGACTTCTCTCCAAACCCAGAATCATCTTATGGCGCACAAAAGTTAGTTGGTGAAATCCTTATTAACGAATACAGTCGTAAAGGATTTTTAGATGGAGTCGCACTTCGTCTGCCAACCATTGTAGTACGTCCTGGCAAGCCAAATAAAGCTGCTAGTTCTTTTTATTCTAGCATTATCCGAGAGCCTTTAAATGGAATTGAAGCTATTTTACCTGTACCCGAAAATCTTTGTCATTGGTTTGCTAGTCCACTAAGTGCAGTTAGATTTTTAAGACACGCTGCAAAATTAGACTTTAAAAAACTTGGGAACAGGCGCTCTTTAAATTTACCAGGTGTTTCATGTTCAATTTCAGAGCAGATCCTTGCCTTAGAAGAGATTGCTGGAACAAAAACTAGCAAATTAATAAAAAAAATCCCTGATAAAAAAATAGAAGAAATAGTCAATAATTGGCCACAAAATTTTATGGCAGATAGAGCAATTGAATTAGGATTTGTTGCTGACAAGGATTTCAAAGATATTATACAAATCTATATAAATGAAGAAATTAATACCTGATTTTAGTTGAAACAGAATAGTTTTTTTACAGTAGAGATGCCACAATTAACCTCAATGAAATCAAAGTTAAAAATCCATACATAATTGGATAAAATATTTCTGAATATTTCTGTATTCATTTTTTTCACTATTAATGCACCCAATAAAGTTGCACATATCGCTATAGGTATCATTGTAAGCGCAGACCATGTTATACTAAGATTAAGTCGGCCTAATGCTACATAAGGGCCAATTTTAACGAAGTTAAGAACTGAAAATATTAATACACTAGAACTGGTAAATACTTTAGGATCTAGACGTAGAGGCATTGCATATATTTGAAAAGGTGGGCCTCCAGCATGTGCTATAAAACTAGTAAAACCTGCAATTAAACCCCAAAAATGACCTGACCAACTCTTTACTACAACTGAAGTTTTAAAACTTTTATCCTGCTTTAGGACTACACGCTGGAATACAAATAAAAGTGCTATAGAGCCAACTAAGAAACTAACGATCTTATCAGATACTATAGATGCAGTAATCCAACCCACACAGATTCCCAAGATAGCCATTGGTAATATATTCCAAACCAACCCCTTGTGCCACTGCCCACGCCAAGTCCACAAACTAATAATATCCATAACCAAATAAATAGGTAACAAAAACGCTACTGCTTCAAGTGGAGGCATAATCAATGTTAAAATTGGCACACCCAAAATACCAAAAACTCCACCAAAACCACCTTTAGATAAACCCACAAGAAACACTGCGCTTACAATAATAGCTGTACTCGTTAAGTCTGCAAAAATAGGAGTATTCATTTAATTTCCTATTCAATTAGGAATTAGTGCAAAAATTAAAAGTTAATATTAAAAATATTGATTAATTATTAACTAAATTAAGATTACCTATACTTTGTTTAAAAATAAACAGCGTTGACTAAAACTAATAAAAAAACTTAGGATTATTCATAAAGCTAAATATTGCAAACAACATAAATAATATAAGTTTCATTCTTTTTGGGAAAAATCTAATGGCTGATGAACACGATCGTTCAATGATGGAAAACCTATATTGGTGGGGAATTCCAACAATGTTTAGGTGCAAAAATGAAGTATTAAACAATCAAGACATAGCCTTAGTAGGGGTCCCTCATTCAACAGGAAATGGCACCACTGAAAGAGATCAACATCTTGGTCCTCGCGCCCTTCGCAATGTATCCGCAGTACATAGAAGAGCACATGCAGACTTTAAAATAGATCCATGGACACTCGCCAAAATAACAGACCTTGGGGATGTCCCCTTTCCCCGTGCCAATGACAATGAAGACTGCATAGAGAGAATTACTGATTTTTTTACTGAAATAGATGAAGCAGGGGTTAGGCCGGTTTCAATTGGTGGCGACCATTCTATTACAGGTGGAATTATTCAAGCTTTAGGGTGCGGGCAACTCTCAAACGGTCAACCAATAAGCTTTCTTCACCTTGACGCGCATACAGATGTTTTTACAAAAGTTGATCATTTCCTTGGGGCAAAAAAATCAGCTGCTCATTGGGGTGCATACCTTGCAGATCAAGGAAAAATTGATCCATCTCGCTCAATGCAAATTGGATTACGTGGTCACCCAAGAACATTAGATTGGCTACAGCCAGCTTATGATTATGGGTATAACATTGTTACTATGAAAGACTTTAGACGGCGTGGGCTAACTGATGTAATTTCTCAAATAATAAAAGTATTAGGAGACCGGCCCGTTTATATTACTTTTGATCTCGACTGTCTTGATCCAACTATTGCACCTGGCGTATCTAATATTGAGCCTGGAGAGAAAGGCTTTGATATCGATGAAGCGATAGCTTTATTACGTGCTGCCCGTGGCTTGAATATTGTTGGAGGTGACGTGGTCTGTATGATGCCAACCAAAGATAGTCCAAATAATATTACAGCTTTAACCGCAGCCTCTATTATGTTTGAAATGATTTCAATGATTGCAGAAAATAGCTTCAAGCCTTAAGCCAAACTTTTATTAAACGAAAACATTCACGAAAATGTATTTCCCGTGAATTTTGGTCAATTATTGAATGTCCTCTCGTAAACCTATCAGAGAGTATTTTCCCTTTTTCAAGATCTTTTGTTAAATGAATTAAAGCAGCATTCACTTCAGGAGTATTCACCTCTCGTTTACGGCAATTATCAACTGCCCACTGTAAGGACGCCAGCGACTCCAAAATTTCATATTCTGTGATTAATTCTTCTGACCAATTACCGCCAAATGCAACATTTGATATTTTCTTTTTAAATTCCATGATAGAACATATAGTGAACATTTAGGTAGATTCGCAATATAAAATGCACCCATTTCGTACAATTTACATAGATATGAACAGCTTTTTTGCTAGCGTTGAGCAACACGAAGAGCCGTATTTACGCGGAAAACCGGTAGGTATTACCGCGATGGAAGGTGATGTAGGCTGCCTCGTTGCAGCAAGCTACGAAGCAAAATATTTTGGTGTGAAAACCACAATGAGTATTAAAGAAGCAAAAATCTTATGTCCAAAAATTATCTTACGGCCCTCAAGGCATCGCTTATATGTTCATTACAATCAACGCATTGCTAGAATTTTTGATCAATACGCTGAATTAGAGTACGTACGCAGTGTAGATGAATTTCAAATTGCACTTGGCGGTACAACATCGAATTTAAACGTTGCATCTAAGTTAGTAAAAACCATGAAAGATGCATTAAAATATGAAATAGGAGAAAATTTGAAATTTTCTGCTGGAATAGGCTCTAACCATCTTTTAGCAAAA